>Ga0209987_10000567_pt1 | contig 19484 bp, 16 predicted proteins | sample N074metaG_FD_182134 | JGI IMG/M metagenome (GOLD analysis project Ga0209987, IMG submission 182134) | Deep subsurface microbial communities from Kermadec Trench to uncover new lineages of life (NeLLi) - N074 metaG (SPAdes) (version 2) | ecosystem: Environmental > Aquatic > Marine > Ocean trench... | reverse complement strand
AGCATACGATTTAAAGACGATCGATCCGCAGTTGCTTCGGCAGGCGAAACAGGCAGGGCTTTCTGACCTTCGACTGACCCAGATCCTAGGCTCAGGGCTGACGGAACCCGATTTGTGGAGCTATCGAAAGAAGAAGGGTATTTTACCGGTCTTCAAGAGAGTGGATACCTGTGGTGCGGAGTTTGAATCTTTCACGCCTTATCTCTATTCCACCTATGAGACGGAGGATGAATCGGAAACTTCCGATGCTCGGAAAGTGATCATCCTGGGAAGTGGACCCAATCGGATCGGACAGGGAATCGAATTCGACTACTGCTGTTGCCACGCTGCTTTTGCTCTCAAGGATGAGGGATTCGAGACCATCATGGTGAACTGCAACCCGGAGACGGTGTCGACCGATTATGACACCTCCGATCGGCTCTATTTTGAGCCACTGACCTTCGAAGATGTGATGGCCATCGTGGAGAATGAAAAGCCGGAGGGTGTCATCGTCCAGTTCGGGGGGCAGACTCCCCTCAAGCTGGCATTGAAACTCTTCGATGCCGGTGTGCCGATTATTGGAACTTCTCCTGAATCCATTGATCTCGCAGAAGATCGCAGCAGATTCGGAAAACTGCTGAATGATCTGGACATTCCCCAGCCCAAGAACGGCACCGCTAGGTCTGTGGAGGAAGCCAGAGAGGTGGCCCGCAGCATCGGGTATCCCATCCTGGTGAGACCCTCCTATGTGCTGGGTGGCCGTTCCATGGTCATCATTTTTGATGAAGGGGACCTGGATAAATACGTGAGGTCTGCTGTGGAGGTGTCTCCAGATCATCCTGTCCTGATCGACCGCTTTCTCGAGGATGCCCGTGAATATGATGTGGACGCGCTGGCCGATGGAAGCCGGGTTGTGATTGGAGGCATCATGGAGCACATCGAGGAGGCGGGCATTCACTCGGGCGATAGCACGTGTGTGTTGCCTCCCATTGTGATCGAGGAAGAACACCTGGAGAGCATGCGGGAATACACACGAAAGCTGGGAAGAGCACTGGAAGTGGTGGGTCTGATGAACATCCAGTTCGCGGTGGTTGACGATCAGGTGTACGTTTTGGAGGTGAATCCGCGGGCCAGTCGAACCGTCCCATTTGTCAGCAAGGCCACAGGTGTTTCGCTGGCCAGGATCGCGGTCCAATTGATGATTGGTAAAAAGCTTGACCAGTTGGGTTTGCGGGATGATCTGAAAGTGCGCCACTGTTTTGTCAAAACGCCGGTGTTTCCCTTTGACAAGTTCCCTGGAGTGGACACCATCCTGGGCCCGGAAATGAGATCAACGGGCGAAGTGATGGGCGTTTCAGATAGCTTTGGATACGCTTATGCCAAGGCTCAGCTCAGTGCCGGTGTCCACCTTCCTAAGGGAGGTGTTGTGTTTGTCAGCGTAAATGAGCGGGACAAGCTCTTCATTTCCAATATCGCCAGAGATTTCCAGGAACTTGGCTTTCAGATTGTTGCCACTCGGGGTACCGCCAAGGTGTTGCGCGAATCGGGCCTTGAGACGGAAATGGTCTATAAAGTCAATGAAGGCCGTCCCAATGTGGTGGATCTCATCAAGAGCAAGAAAATCGATTTGGTGATCAATACTCCTCTAGGCCGAGAGTCGTTTTTCGACGAAAAATCCATTCGAAGAGTCTGTACCCAGTATGGGACGCCCGCCATTACCACCCTTTCGGCAGCAGCAGCAGCCGTCAACGCCGTTCGGGCTCTGCAGCGAGAGAAGATCAGTGTCAAGAGTCTGCAGGAATACCATGAGAAGGAGAAGCAGCCGGGGTAGAAGGGACACCACAGACCACAGACCACAGCAGACCGTTAACTCGTGTCTCCTATCTCCTTCAGTTTTCGCTCAGCCAAGGCCAGCTGCTCCAGATCATTAATACCCCGGGTCTCATCGGGATCGTCCGTTGCCAGAGTGACAACCTTCTTGCCGCGGTCGTAAAAGATGCGAAGGAGATCGGTCAGATAGTATTCCTGAGCGGCATTGGCAGGGGACAACTGGGACAGTTCTTCCAGGATCGAGGAGATCTTGAAGCAATGAAAGCCGGTGTTGATTTCACGAATAGCTCTTTGCTCAGGACGGGCATCTCTCTCTTCAACGATGTCAATGACGTTGCCCTGCCGGTCACGAATGATGCGTCCATACCCTTGTGGGTCTTCCAAGGTGGCGGTGAGTACGACTTGATCGGCATCCTCCACTTCTCGGGTTTCCAGCAGTTCTCTGAGGGTTTCGGTTGTAATCAATGGCGCATCCCCGCAGAGGACCAGAAGGCTTCCGGAAACATCTTTGAGTAACGGGGCCGCCGCCATAACGGCATGACCGGTACCCAGAGGCTCTTCTTGAACCACGAAAGCCACAGTATAGGAGGCCACCGCATCCTTCACGGACTGACTCTCGGGGCCGACCACTACAAAGGTCCTCTCGATGTGCAAATCTTCGAGCTTATCCAGGACATGGCTGATCATAGATTTGCCGCATAACGGGTAGGTGACCTTGGGTGTAGCAGACTTGAAGCGCGTACTCTTCCCCGCGGCTAGAACAAGGGCATAGCGTTTCTTTTCATGCCACGGATTCACGTCGATTCAAGAGCCGGGATTATGCATAGGTTTTCGTTACGAAGTGCCGCAGGCGCCGCGGTGACAAGGCTTGCGAGGGCACCCGTTTGCGGGTCGGGCCCCGCAGGCGTACTCATGCAGTACGCCGAGGAGCCCAGGGGTACCCGCTTGCGGGTCAGGGGCACCCGCGCTTGCGGGTCGCGCAGTCGGTGCAGCACGCTGGATGATTGCGGTACTGCAGCAGACAATCTATGCATAATACCGGCTAAGTTTGGTTAATCCGGATGAACGAGATTCCGGAATCGGTTGTTTGTGGCCAGCGGTTCAAAGTCGGGATCATTGTTGGCAAAGAACCGGTTTTCCTCGTTTAACTGGATGGCTTTCTCCAGGTGTTGTAGAGCATCGTCGGCATTACCCATGGAAAGCTCTGTTGCTGCCATGGCGTAATAGATGTGGTCGTTGATTTTTTTGGAAAGTTTCAAAGCCCGGGAATAGTCTCCCAGGGCTTCGTCGTACCGGCCGTCATTGTGGTAAAAGACACCTTGGTTGAAAATTTCCTCAGGTGTACGTGCAGAATCCTTCTTCGGATCTCGCAGATACCTTTCGCAAATTCTCAAAAACGATCGAGCCCGGGCAATGACCGCAAGCTCGCCGGGAAAGGTTTCGATCAGTCGAGTGAATTGTTTGCTAGCCGGCTTATGCTTTTTCTGGTGTAACAGGCTCAATGCCTGGGCGTAGAGAGTGCAGACGCCACTTGCAAATTCTCTCTTAGGGGGCTGCGCGAATGAAACTTCCCGTTTGGGTGCCACGTGTTCCTGGGCCGGAGCCTTCTTGTTGGCTGGAGCCTTCCTCGTTGCCGCTTGTTTTTTCTTAGCTGGTTGCTTTTTTCTTTGAGCAGGCATAGGGTCCTCCCGTTTGGCGAAAAACGAAGCTATTATAGGATGAGATTGCAAGGAGTCAAATGGGTTAGTGTCTCGTCCTATGCATACCAGGGTGTTTGTGGCGAGACACTAGGCCTAAGATGTGAAAGTGATGTCTGAAAAATGGGAGCAGATCGAGAGTTTGATTGAGAAATACCCGGACTTGCCGCCCGAGGCGATTTTTAAAGAGGATCTGCTCACCAAGGGAATATCCTTTTCGGAAGATGCGCTGAGAGTCGCTTCGGGCTTTAAGCCCAAAGCCTATTTTATTTTTTCCTTCGACCTGGTTCCCATCGAGGAGATGAAACACCGGGAGAATCTGCGTGCGCCTGAGGAGATCTGTCTGGTGGGTGGTCAAAGAGACTTTCGCCGAATCATTGTTTCGGTGCGACTCAATCCGAATTCCCCTTATCAGGTCGCTATCAGCGATGAGGGAGAGCCCGTTCTGAGGCTGGAAGAGGAGGAGGTGGCCGGAGTCCAGTTTCAAAAAACTCCTGAATGCTATCATCGGACTTTGGGTAACGGGAAACCGATCGCCGATATCGCTCCAACTATTGAGTGGGGGTATTTGCTCTACCTGACCGTCTTCAGAATCTGTCAATACTTCGGCAGCCAACAAGAGTGCCAATTTTGCGACATCAATAGAAACTACCGTCAGCAGAAGAAGAGCGGTCGGCCCTACACGGGCGTCAAGACAGTTGAAGAAATCATAGAAGCCCTGGAAATTATCAACAGCACCGATTCCGATAGCCATGCTTACACGGTCACCGGAGGGAGTATTACCTCCAAACTCAACGAAAAAAGCGAGGTCGATTTTTATCTCCAGTATCCGGAGGCGATTGAAAAGCGATTTCCGGGACGCTGGATCGGGAAATTGGTGGTGCAGGCCCTGGCCAAGGAAGAAGTGCGCCGATTCAGGGATGTGGGAGTACAAATTTATCATCCCAACTATGAAGTCTGGGACCGAAAGCTCTTTGAGATCATCTGTCCAGGAAAGGCGGATTACATCGGTCGTGACGAGTGGATTCAGCGAATTCTCGATGCCGGTGACGTTTTCGGGCCCTCTCAGGTCATCCCGAACTTTGTGGCCGGAATCGAAATGGCTCGACCGTTTGGGTTCAAAACCGTTTCCGAGGCCATAGAGTCCACTTCTGAGGGGTTGAACTTTTTTATGTCTCATGGCATCATGCCCCGCTTTACCACTTGGTGCCCGGAACCTCTTACGGTTTTGGGGAAGCAAAATCCGGAGGGTGCGCCTCTTGAATATCACGTGCAGATGCTTCGGACTTGGAGAGACACGCATGAAAAGTATAAACTAGCGCCCCCCTCCGGATATGGAAGGCCCGGAATCGGAAATGCAGTGTTCTCCGTTTCCGCATTTATGGATGTGATTCGATCCGGGTCATGTGGCTCAGATTCCCACGATTCCCCGAAAATTGAGATGGGGAAGGTGGGGTCAGAGAATTTAGGAAGGAAGAGAGAATCGTAAAAGTGGAACCGTTTAAGAACTCGTCTTTTACTGACTTTGCAAAGCCTGAGAATCGCCAGGCCATGACCGAGGCTGTTACTCAGGTTCGCAGTCAGTTGGGACGAACCTATGACATCGTGATCGGTGGAGAGCAAATTCGCTGTGAACAGCAATTTGAGTCCTTGAACCCGTCACGCCGGGAAGAGGTCGTAGGGATTTTCCAGAAGGGAACTTCCCGGCTTGCTGAGCAGGCCATAAAGGCCGCGGATAGGGCCTTTCTTACCTGGAGCAGGCGGCCTGCTGAAGATCGGGTTGAGCTCATGCTGAACGTGTCCCGAATCATGAAAGAACGGCGATTCGAGCTTGCCGCCTGGATGGTGATCGAGGTGGGGAAGTCCTGGGTGGAGGCCGATGCCGATGTTGCCGAAGCCATCGATTTCTGTGAGTTCTACTCACGGGAGATGCTTCGTTTGGCAGTTCCTCAACCCCTGGTCAAAATCGAGTCGGAAGAGACCGCTCTCGAATACATTCCCTTGGGAGTGGGTGTCATTATCCCCCCCTGGAACTTTCCTCTGGCCATACTCGCGGGAATGACGTTTGCGGCCCTGGTCAGTGGAAACACTGTGGTGATGAAGCCTTCCAGCGACTCACCGACCATCGCAGCCAAATTAATGGAGATTTTCCAGGAAGTGGGCTATCCGCCCGGTGTGGTCAATCTCTTGACGGGGAGCGGGGCAGAGATCGGGGACGCTCTGGTCCAACACCCCAGGACCCGCTTTCTTTCTTTCACCGGTTCTAAAGAGGTGGGGCTGCGAATCAACGAATTGGCGGCCAAACACCAATCGGGCCAAATCTGGATCAAGAGAGTCGTCGCCGAAATGGGTGGCAAGGATGCCATCGTGGTGGATAGTGAATCGGACCTGGATGAAGCTGCTGCTGGCGTTGTGGCTGCCAGCTTTAGTTATCAGGGTCAGAAATGCTCGGCATGTTCTCGTGCCATTGTCGTAGAGTCCGTTTATGATGAGTTCCTGGAAAAGATCCTGGAGAACACTCGGGCCACGATTGTAGAAGGTAATGTGGAGGAGGCTGACGTCAATTTTGGTCCCGTCATCAACCAAAGGGCTCAAGAATCGATTCAGCGCTATATCCAGGTTGGGAAGAAGGAAGGGCGACTGGTGTTGGGAGGAGAAGAAGGGAGTTCCGAGGGATATTTCGTCCCCCCCACCATCATCGCGGACATTGATCCCCAGGCCACGATTGCCCAGGAGGAAATCTTTGGACCCGTTTTGGCGGTGATCAAAGTAGCGGACTATGATGAGGCCATACAGGTTGCCAACAATACCGAATATGGATTGACAGGAGCCGTTTACACCCAGAATCCATCAAAGATAGACAAAGCCAAAAGAGAGTTTCACGTGGGTAACCTGTATATCAATCGCAAATGTACCGGAGCCCTTGTGGGGGTCCATCCTTTCGGTGGATTCAACATGAGTGGCACCGACTCGAAGGCAGGAGGTCCGGACTACCTGCTTTTGTTTACTCAAGCCAAGTCCATCGCAGAGAAGGTGAGTTAAGGCTACCCAGAATCCAGGATCTAGAATCCCCAACATTGAGAGATCGAAAGGCACAGAGTCGTGCGTGTAATTTCTGAATCCTATCCATGTTTTTGCTAAGATATACTCGGATGAGCACGACGCCTAATGTCAGTAGCACAGAGACGTTCCAGGTGAGAAGAGGGAGAAAAGCGTGAGCACTCAGACCCGCCCCCGAGAAGATCTTAAACGGAAGAAGGAGCAAGAAGTCGTCAATGACTTCAGTATCCAGGTAGCCACAGTGAATGGCTCGGGAAGTCAATCCTCAAACAACGTGTTGATGAGGGCGATATTCCGAATGGGGGTTCCCATCAGTGGGAAGAATCTCTTTCCCTCGAATATCGCCGGTTTGCCCACCTGGTTCACCATTCGAGCCTCTAAGGAGGGCCACGCTGGACGCAAGAAGGAGATCGATGTCCTCATTGCCATGAACCCAGGCACGGCAAGAGAAGATGTCGAGAGTCTGGAGCCCGGCCGGGTGGTCGTCTACGACGAAAAATTGAATCTGTCCAAGATCAGGGATGATCTGATTTACTATCCCATCCCTTTTTCAGAATTGGCAGGCGAAGTGATCAAGGATGTCCGCTTACGCAAGTTGATTGCCAATATTGTATACGTGGGAAGCGCCGCTGAACTTTTCGGTATTGAAATGGCCGAGGTGGAAACGGTGATCGCCAACTGGTTCAAGAACAAGAAGAAAGCCATTGATCTCAATGTTCAGGCTGCTCACCTGGGCGCAAAATATGTTGCTGAGAACCTTACCAAGAGCGATCCTTTCCGGATCCAGCGGATGGAAAAGACCCAGGGTAAGATCATCATCGATGGGAATTCCGCCTGTGCTCTGGGGAGTATGTTCGCGGGAGTGACGGTCTTGACCTGGTATCCCATCACGCCGGCCAGCAGCCTGGCGGAAACCCTGGCCGATTACCTGGGGCGTTATCGAATGGATCCGGAAACGGGAAAGGCCACCTTTGCCGTTGTGCAGGCTGAAGATGAACTGGCAGCGATCGGTATGGCCATTGGTGCCGGATGGGCAGGTGCCAGGAGTATGACGACTACCGCGGGGCCGGGCATCTCTTTGATGGCCGAGTTTGTGGGGCTAGCCTACTTCACCGAAACTCCCGTGGTCATTTTCGATGTCCAGCGGATTGGCCCTAGCACCGGTTTGCCCACCAGAACTTCTCAGGGAGACACGGTTTCCCTTTACTATCTCTCCCACGGGGACACCAAGCATGTGGTGCTGTTTCCAGCCACCATGAAAGAGTGCTTTGATTTTTCGATAGACGCCTTCGATCTGGCTGAGCGGTTACAACAGCCTATATTCGTGGCCTCAGACCTGGATTTGGGAATGAATAACTGGATGGCGGATCCTTTTGATTATCCCGAAAAACCTCTGGACCGGGGAAAAGTGCTCACCGCGGAGGATCTGGAGCGTGTGGGAACCTTTGCCCGCTATAAGGATGTCGATGGTGACGGTATCCCCTACCGAACCCTGCCCGGGACGGACCACCCTTTGGCCGCTTATTTTACGCGTGGCAGTGGGCACAACGAGGAGTCTCGGTATACCGAGCGGCCCGAGGACTACACGAACCTAATGGATCGCTTGGCCAAAAAGCATGAAACCGCAAGGACGCTTGTGCCTGAACCGATCGTCCGATACACCAAGGGCGCTGAAGTCGGAATCATTACCTATGGGTCGACGGATGTTGCGATGGAAGAATGTCAGGAGCAGCTTCGCCAGGAGCACGGGATCGAGATCCATTACCTAAGAATTCGGGCTCTGCCTTTTACCGAACACCTCAAGGACTTTGTGAGTCGCTGCCAGAGAGTCTACGTAGTGGAGCAGAACCGGGATGGGCAAATGGGCGATCTGATCTTCCTGGAGGTGAAGGACGAGCTGGGGAAAATTAGAAAAGTTCTTCACTATGATGGACTGCCTATCGACGCCAGGTCGATCACGGACCAGGTCATGGCTTATGAGAGAGGATAATTATGGCGACAAGTACCCCTAAACCCAAGAAGGTTAATCGTCTGGGTCTGGCCCTCTCCGAGTATCGGGGAAGACCCTCTACACTCTGCGCCGGTTGCGGTCACGATGCCGTGTCCAGCCAGATCATGAAGGCGTTCTATGAGATGGGAATCAATCCCCATCAGGTTGCCAAGATGAGCGGCATCGGCTGTTCCAGCAAGACGCCCGCTTATTTTCTGGGCGCTTCTCACGGATTCAACGGTGTCCATGGGCGCATGCCCTCTCTGGCCACCGGTGCCCTTCTGGGCAACCGCGACCTGATCTGTGTGGGGCTCAGCGGTGATGGAGATACGGCATCCATCGGGTTGGGACAGTTCTGCCACCTTTTGAGAAGAAACGTTCCCATGATTTATATCATTGAAAACAATGGAGTTTACGGCCTGACAAAGGGGCAGTTCTCGGCCACTTCGGATCTGGGCTCCAAACTCAAGTCAGGGGTTATCAATGATTTGCCGCCCATCGATTGCTGCGCTCTGGCCCTCGAGATGGGATGCAGCTATGTGGCTCGTTCCTTTGCAGGAGACCCCAAACAGTTGGTTGCCCTGCTGCAGGGCGCCCTCAGTCACAGCGGGACAGCCCTTCTGGATGTGATCAGTCCCTGCGTGACCTTTAATAACCACGAGAGCTCGACCAAAGGCTACAAGTGGGCAAAGGAACACGAGGAACTCCTGCACAATATCGACTTTATTCCCTATTTCGAGCCCATTGAAACCGTGGAATATGCAGAGGGAGAAATGCGAGAAGTTGAGATGCATGATGGCTCCCACATCCGGCTGCGGAAGGTGGATCAAGACTACGATCCCATGAGCCGTAGTGGCGCTGAGAGGTTGCTGAGTCAGACCCGTGAGACCGGCGAGTTCTTGACGGGACTGATCTATGTCAATCCGGTGGCCCGGAATTTCTTTGATCTCCTGGACTTTACCGAAAATCCGTTGGCTACCCTCCCTCAAGAGAAGGTCCGACCGGGACCCAAGGTCCTGGAAGAGACCATGCAGGAACTGATGTAGTATCGCTACCGATCACGGTTTCCCCAGAGTAGGCGCCTTTTTTTGAGCATGAATCAATCAATGCATCATGTTGGCGTTCTTGGCGCCGGGACCATGGGTACCCAAATTAGCGCCCATTTGGCCAACGTGGGGGTCAAGACTCTCCTTCTGGATCTCCCTTCCCAGGAATCGGATCGCAGTTCCATTGCACGCCGGGCTGTGGAGCAGCTCTCCTCAATCCAGCCACCTCCTCTCTACTCCCCCGACAAGCTCAGTCTCATCCAGGTTGGGAACTTTGAAGATGATTTACCCCGGCTCTCTTCCTGCCAGTGGATCATCGAATGCGTGGTTGAAAAACTTGAGATCAAACACCAGCTTTGGGAAAAGGTAGAACCGCATCGGAGTCCCGATACCATTGTTTCCACCAACAGCAGTGGACTACCGGTGGCAGAGATCGCACAAGGGAGGTCTGAGGATTTTCAGAAACACTGGCTGGGCACTCACTTCTTTAATCCTCCCCGATATATGAGGCTCCTGGAGTTGATCCCTACCGCCCGTACCCTGCCCCAGGTGGTGGAGAGCATAGCCTCAGTTGGAGATCGGCTCCTGGGCAAGGGGATCGTGATTGCCAAGGATCGGCCCAACTTTGTCGCTAATCGGATGGGGTCTTTCGCAGCCGTTCGGGCCTTGGAACTCATGCAGGAACTGGGTCTGACCATCGAGGAGGTCGATACGCTGACGGGGCCGGTGACGGGGTTTCCCAAGACCGGAACTTTCCGACTGGCGGATCTGGTGGGTATCGACATCATGCTCGACGTGGTGGACAATCTGTATCAGAACCTCCCTGAGGATCCCTGGAGGGAGAGCTTTCGCTTCACCTCGCTTTTCAAGCAACTGGTGGAACGTGGCTGGAAGGGTCTGAAGACAGGACAGGGATTTTACAAAAAGGAGGGGAAGGAGATCCTTGTTCTGGATCCTGAAACCTTTGAGTATCGGAGACGCAAGAAGCCCAACCTTCCTTCTGTGGAGAGGGTGCGTCATGAAGCTAGCACCATCAAGCGCATAGGGACTCTCCTGAAATCCGAAGACAAGGCGGGTGCTTTCCTGTGGCCATTTTTCCGGGACATCTTTTTGTATGCTGCAGAGCGAGTCCCGGAAATCACCGATGAGTCCTATCAGATCGACAGAGCCATGAGATGGGGTTTCAATTGGGAGTTTGGGCCCTTCGAACTGTGGCAGGAGCTGGGTGTAGAGGAGATATCGGAACGAATCCGCCAGGATAAAAAGGTGCTCCCGGAATGGGTGGAAGAGCTTCAAAAACGGGATTCCAAGTGCTTTTACCGGGTCGAGTCAGATCATCAAGTGTTTTTCGATCTGGGAGCCCGTGAATACCAGGTCTTGAGTGAGGATCCCGAGAAGATCCAGCTCACCATTCTCAAAAAACAGAATAAAGTCATCCGTACCAACGCCGGGGCCAGTCTGTTCGATCTCGGAGACGGGGTCGCTTGTCTTGAGTTTCACAGCAAGATGAATGTTATTGGTGGTGACGTTGTCGATTTGGCCCGTTGGGCTGTAGATGAGGTGGAAAAAGACTGGGTGGGGCTGGTCATTGGCAACCAGGGAAAGAATTTCTCTGTGGGAGCCAATTTGATGCTTCTTCTACTGGAGGCCCAGGAGGGAAACCGGGAGGAGATCGACCAGATGGTCCAGGCTTTTCAGCAGATGACCCTGTCTTTTCGATATTCTGCCAGGCCGGTGGTGGCTGCTCCTTTCCAGCGGGTGTTTGGAGGGGGGGCTGAGGTCTGCTTGGGATGTGATGCGGTCGTGGCCTCCTCAGAGACCTACATGGGACTGGTTGAGGTTGGGGTGGGACTCGTGCCTGCTGGGGGCGGAGTCAAGGAAATGCTGATTCGCCATTTCCAGGAGGCACGTTCGATTCCCGAAACGGACCTCTTTCCCGCCCTGAAGAAGGCCTTTCGAACGATCGGCACCGCGCAGGTCAGTCGGAGCGGTGAAGATGCGAAGAGGTTGCAATTGTTGCGCCCCAGCGACATTGTAGAGATCAATTCGGAACGGCTTCTTTCCAGGGCAAAACAAGAGGTGATCCGATTGGCTGAAGCAGGATATGTCCGGCCCGAGCCAGAGCAGAACATTCCAGCTCTGGGCAACTCTGCTCTTGCGGTTTTGAAGGTGGGGATGCACCTGATGCAGCGAGCGGGATACATCTCAGAGCACGACTTCTTGATTGGAAAAAAACTTGCCCATATCCTCACGGGAGGTGACCTCAACCATCCGACCATGGTTTCTGAGCAGTACCTTCTGGACTTGGAGCGGGAGGCCTTTCTCTCTCTGTGTGGAGAAAGAAAGACGTTGGAACGAATTCAGCATACCCTCAAGACCGGCAAACCGCTCCGAAACTGAGCGCGCTAAGCGCGCTCAGTTTCGGAGAAATTCCAAATCCTAAATTCCAAATTCCAAACGAATTTTCTTCTATTTTCTATTTTCTGCGCGCTCTTCCTGACCTCCTGACCTCCTGACCTCCTGACCACAGACAACAGACCGCAGACGAGTATGCAGAGACTCTCGTTGCGAAGTGTGGTGGAGTTCGGTGCCAGCCCCGAAAATTCTCCTTTGAATTCAGGGACTTCCACCAGAATTCTGGGCCTGTCCCAAAATCAACCCGACAGCACGACAGCACGACAGCACGAAGGCGTACGAAGCACGCTCTTCCCTTGCATTATCTGTTTTAGTGTGGTAAAACGTTAGCATGGAACGAGAACTGAAGAATGATCCCCGTGTGAAGGAGTTGTTCGAGGTCATTGTGCATCTCGAGGACCCGGTCGAGTGTGCCCGCTTCTTTCGCGATTTGTGTACGTTGACCGAATTGAAAGCCATGGCCGAACGATGGCAGGTCGCCCAAATGTTGTCTGAGGATATTCCTTATCGGAAGATTAGCCAACGAACAGGTGCCAGTACGGCAACCATTACCCGTATCGCCCGCTGGCTGAAGTACGGTGAGGGTGGATACCGTATTATGCTGGAGCGGGTGAGGAAACAAGTATGAAGTTCAACAGTGACAACCTGAAGATTGCGGTGCAGAAAAAGGGGCGCCTGGCCGAACCTTCCAGGCAGATTCTCAAGTCCATTGGCTTGGATTTTGAGCACTACGAAGGAAGATTATTCTCTCCCTGTCGGAATTTTCCTCTGGATATCCTTTTTCTGCGTGACGACGACATTCCGGAGTACGTCCAGGATGGGGTGACGGACCTGGGCATCGTGGGACTGAATGTCGTCCAGGAAAAGGCTGCCCAGGTGGTGGAACTGGATTCTCTTGGTTTTGGGACTTGCACCCTGTCCATTGCCGTCCCCAGAAACAGCTCCTTTCGCAGTGTCTACGACCTGGAAAATAAACGGATCGCAACTTCTTATCCTCGAGTACTGAAAAGGTTTCTAGAGATGAAAAAGATCAAGGCTCGAATCATTGAGATTAGTGGGTCCGTGGAAATCACTCCCAGTCTCGATGTCGCCGATGCCATTTGCGACCTGGTTTCAACGGGAAGCACCCTACAAATCAACGAGTTGGAGCCGATTGAGATCGTTCTCAAGTCAGAGGCCTTTTTGATTGCCAATCCCCAATCCTTAAAAGATCCTAAACGCCAGGAGATGACGGAGCGACTTCGGGTGCGCCTTCAGGGAAACCTCCGGGCTCGAAGGAGCAAATACGTCATGATGAACGCTCCCAATGAGGCCCTGGAGGAGATCAGGAAGATTTTGCCCGGAATGAAAAGTCCCACCGTCATGCCCTTGGCCGAAGAGGATATGGTGGCTATTCACTCCGTCGTTCCCGAGGATGTGTTCTGGGATGTCATGGAAAAACTGAGGAAAACAGGGGCCTCCGACATTCTCGTTGTTCCTATAGAAAAGATGGTTTCGGAATGAAGTCCTATCGATTTGAAGAGCTTAGCCCTGAGGGTCTTGAAGAACTGTGCCGGCGCAATCCGGTCGCTGATCCGGAAAGGATGGAAACCTGTCGCACGATTTTCGATGACGTTTCTCGACTCGGTGATGAAGCTGTCGGGAAGTATACGCGTCGCTTTGACGGCGTGGCCCTGCCGGACCATCGAGTCTCGCTCCAGGAGTTTTCTTCGGCAGCAGAGGGGATCTCGGATCTTGCCGTAAAGGCGCTGAAACGGGCGGCACAAAACATTCAGACCTTTCACGCTGCCCAGCAGGTTTTTGAAGGGCCGGTCAAGGTCGAACCGGGAGTCCGTTGCTGGAGGGAAAACCGTGCTATTGACTCCGTAGGACTCTATGTACCGGGCGGAAATGCGGTTCTTCCTTCCACAGTTCTCATGCTCGGAATTCCTGCTCGTTTGGCGGGATGTCGAGAGATCTGTCTCTGTGTGCCTCCTCGGAAAGATGGCCGTATCTCCGCTGAAGTCCTGGTTGCCGCACAAATCACAGGGATCAGCAAGGTCTTCAAGATCGGAGGGGCTCAAGCCATTGCTGCCCTGGCCTTGGGAACCGAGACCGTTCCCAAGGTGGATAAGATCGTGGGTCCTGGCAATCGCTGGGTGCAAACCGCCAAACTGCTGGCTGTGCTCGAGGGGGTTGCGATTGACATGGTGGCTGGCCCCAGCGAGGTTCTGGTCGTTGCCGATGATTCCGCCTCGCCTGAATTGATCGCCAGTGACCTGATTTCTCAGGCTGAACATGGAGGGGACAGTCGGGCTATTCTGGTGTCGACTTCAAAGGAGATCCTTGAGGAAGTGAGCCAGAAAGTGGAGAGCCAGGTTCAAGACCTACCCCGGAGGGACTTCGCCGTGGAGGCACTAGCAGGAAGTTTCTTTATCCAGGTGCCCTCCATGGAGGAAGCCTTTGAATTTGCCAATAGGTATGCTCCCGAGCACTTGATCCTGCATCTGGAGGGCCCTGAAAAATGGGTGGAGAAGGTGCAGAGTGCGGGGTCCGTGTTTCTGGGACCCTGGTCTCCTGAAGTTGCCGGGGACTACGCTTCGGGGACCAATCACACGCTGCCCACCTCGGGCTTGGCCCGGGCCTTTTCGGGTGTGTCCCTGGATACCTTTGTCAAGAAAATTACTTTCCAGGAGTTGACTCAAAATGGTCTTCGAGAACTGGCCCCCACTTTGGAAACATTGGCTGCATTGGAGGGCCTGGAAGGGCACGGGCGAGCCGTTCGCGCAAGACTGAAGCAACGAGACAACTGACAGCTGACCACAGACCACAGACCACAGACCACAGACCGCAGACCGGAAGAGAGGACTGAGTGCTGACAACAGACATCTCAAACCTGGAAGCTGAAAGATGGACATAGCCGGACTCATTAGACCCAATATCCTGACGCTGGAGCCCTATCACTCAGCGCGGGAGAAGATTCAAGAAGGTGTCTTGCTGGACGCCAACGAGAATCCCTACTCTCAGGAGTGGCAGGGTATTGGATTGAACCGTTATCCAGACCCTTATCAGCGAAAGCTTCGCAAGGCCATCGCCCGATACCTGGGTGTTGCAAGGGATAGCGTGGTGGCAGGAGTGGGCTCCGATGAGATATTCGACTGGATCTTCAAGGTATTTTGCCAACCCGGAAAAGACCGCATTGCCATTGCTGAGCCCACCTATGGGATGTACCAAGTAACGGCCAACATTTTTGGGATCCCCTGTTTTGAGTTCGGCTTCGATGAGGGCTTTGCTCTCAGTGCAAAGCGGTTCCTGAAAAGGGTCCCCTCCGATGCCAAGGTGCTGTTTCTCTGCTCACCCAATAACCCAACCGGGAACTTGTTGGAGCGGGAGCAAATTCTCCAGATCGCTCGAGAATGGCAGAAGATCGTGGTGGTCGACGAAGCCTATATTGAGTTTGCCGATCAGCCCTCGCTGGTGTCTGACTTGAGTGAGGTCCCCAATGTGATTCTTCTTCGGACATTGTCCAAGGCTTTTGGACAAGCAGGCCTGCGCCTGGGCTATACGGTCGCTTCCCCCCAGATCGTCGCCCATTTCTTGAAGGTCAAGGCTCCTTACAATTTGAATGTCCTAACCATGGAAAAGGGATGCCAGGTACTCGGTCAGGTTGAAAGCTATCTGGCCTGCGTTTCAGATATTCGAAAGGAGCGCGATAGAATGGCCGCCCAGTTGCGGGAACTACCCGAGATCGAAAAGGTCTTTCCTTCTCAGGCCAACTTTTTGCTTTTTCGTTGTCCGCAGGCCTCTCTTGTGTGTCAGCGACTGATGGAGAAAAATATTTTTGTTCGAGACAGGAGTTCGCTCAGGGACCTGGAAGATTGTATTCGAGTCAGTGTGGGGACTTCTTCAGAAAATGATTTGTTTCTCAATGAATTGCAAAGAATTGTGAAGGGAACATTATGAGCCAACGCACGGCATCGGTCAAAAGAAAGACGCGTGAAACCACGATTGAAATTGATTTGAATCTGGATGGCCAGGGAGAGTTTACCTGCAGCCTGGGCCTGGGATTTCTCGAGCACATGCTTGAATTGCTGGCTGCCCATGCCCGGATCGATCTGAAGGTACTGGCTGAAGGTGATCTCCAGGTGGATGACCATCATCTCACCGAGGATTTGGGGATTGCTCTGGGTCAGGCCATCGATAGCGCTCTTGGAAAGAAAGAGGGGTTGGAGAGATACGGATTCACCTTGCTTCCTATGGATGAGGTTCTGGTTGCGGTAGCGGTGGATGTGGGAGGACGCTTTGCTTTCTGCTGTGACTACCAACCCCAAAGAGAGAGGGTTGGTGATCTTTCCACGGAGTTGATCCCGCACTTCTTTAAATCTCTGGCCATGGCTGCAAAATGCAATTTGCATTTCAAGTTTTTGAATGCGGGGGAGAATGAGCACCATCGAATCGAGGCCATGTTCAAGGGCTTTGCCCGATCACTGAGGATGGCCGTTCGGATCGACCGGGAAGCGAGTGAGGGGAAGATTCCTTCTACCAAGGGGGTGCTGTGAGGTCGTGCAGTCGTGCGGTCGGATTTTCGTTCAGCTCAGCATGTGGAAACGACAAGCCCACGACAGCACGACGGCACCACAGCACGAAAGCACGAGGTGACGAAGTCACCAACAGCACGAAGGCACGAAGTTATGATCGTCGTTATTGATTACAAGGCCGGCAATCTCTACAACGTGGGAAATGCCTTGAAGTATCTGAATGCGGACTTCACTGTTTCGGGAGATCCGGCCGTGGTGAGCCAGGCCGACAGGGTCATTCTCCCCGGGGTAGGATCGGCTCGAGCCGCCATGGAATCCTTGACCGAGCAGGGTTTGGTGGAGGTTCTCCAGGGTCTTCGAGTTCCTTTCCTGGGGATTTGCCTGGGGCTTCAACTCCTCTTTGAGGTTTCTGATGAGGACAACACGCCCTGTCTGGGTCTTCTTCCAGGTACGGTCCGCCGATTCGACAGCTCTCAAATCAAGGTTCCGCACATCGGGTGGAACCAGGTCAGTAGCCTGGATGGCTCCTCACAACCGACTTCGATTCTGCTGAAGGGCATTCCCGAGGAGAGTTTCTTTTATTTCGTGCATAGCTATTTCGCTCCCCTGGTGAGTCCCTTTACTTTGGGTAAAACCGAGTACGGGAGCTGGTTCGGCTCAGTGGTGGCGCAAGAAAACTTTCACGGTCTGCAGTTTCATCCCGAAAGATCGGGAGAAATTGGCCTCAAGGTGCTCCAGAATTTCCTGGAGGTGCAGGCCTCATGATTGTGATTCCAGCCATCGACTTGATCGCCGGAAAATGCGTGCGTCTCTATCAAGGAGACTTTGACCAACAAACGACCTATGACAACGATCCGATTGACCAGGCCCGGGAGTTTCAATCGGCTGGTTTCACTCGGTTGCACGTGGTGGACCTTGAAGGGGCGCGTACAGGATTGGGTCAGAATCGGCAGGTCATTCGTCATCTTGTTGAGGCGGTGGATCTTCCCATCCAGATTGGCGGCGGGGTGCGTACCAGCCAGGATGTCCTCGAGTTGCTCGAGTTTGGCGTACGATACCTGATCTTGGGAACGGCGGCCTTGACCGATCCGGAACGGGTGAGCCGCTGGGTGGAAAGGTGGGGACCGACTCCCTTTATGATCAGTCTGGACTTAAAAGGGGAGGGTTTGCGCAGCCAGGGCTGGGTCGAGCGAAGTGGTGTTGAGCTGGCGGAGGCACTGGATCGAATAGCTGGCTGGGAGATTCCACAAGTCATCTGCACCGATGTGGAGAGCGACGGTACGCTCAAACAGCCAAACTATTCGACCTATGAGAAATTACGGGCCCAGTTGCCCGGCGATATCACTCTCATTGCGGCCGGAGGAATCAGCCGCCCGGAACACGTGTCCAGGCTTAAGGAGATGGGTGTCGATGGGGTTGTGGTGGGACGCGCTTTGTACGAAGGAGACAGGGTGTGGGAGAAACTGATTGATGCTGGCTAAGAGGATTATCCCCTGTTTGGATGTGGCCGAAGGACGTGTCGTCAAGGGAGTCCACTTCGTTGATCTGAAAGATGCTGGAGATCCCGTCGAGTTGGGAGGGCGTTATTACCGAGAAGGCGCAGATGAACTGGTTTTCCTAGACATCACGGCCACGGTGGAGAAGCGAAAAACAGTCGTGGACTGGGTGAAGCGGGTGGCTGATTCAATCTTTATCCCCTTTACCGTGGGGGGAGGAATCAGTACCGTCGCTCAGGTTTATGACCTGTTGCGGGCAGGAGCCGATAAGGTGTCCATCAACAGTGCCGCAGTCAAGAATCCCGAGCTGTTGGGTGAGGCCTCTCGAGCCTTTGGGTCTCAGTGCATTGTCCTGGCCGTGGATGCCAAGTGGACCGGATCAGGTTGGAAGGTCTTTGTGAGCGGGGGACGCAACGAAACAGATCACGATGCGCTCGAATGGATCCGTCAGGGAGAAGAACTGGGTGTGGGAGAAATTCTTCTCACTTCCATGGACTCTGATGGCACCCAGGAAGGGTACGATTTGAAACTCCTGAGAGCCGTCTCTCAGAGCATTAGAATACCCGTCATTGCCTCAGGGGGAGCCGGTTCACCCGAACATCTTTTGGAGGCTTTGAGAGTGGGCGCGGATGCGGTCTTGGCCGCCAGTATCTTTCATTATGATCGCTATAGCATCGCTGAGGTGAAGGACTACCTGGCGGAAAACTCGATTCCTGTGAGAAGAAATTAAACATGGATATCAAGCAGTTGGATTGGAACAAACTAAAGGGCCTGATCCCGGCCATTGTCCAGGATGGGTCAACGGGCCGAGTCCTCATGCTGGGCTTTATGAATGAGGAAGCTCTGGAAAAGACGCTGGAAACCCAACGGGTGACTTTCTGGAGCCGCAGCCGGAAATGCCTCTGGACCAAAGGAGAGACCTCGGGGAATTACCTGGAGTTGGAACAGATTCGGCAGGATTGCGACAACGATACCCTCCTTGTGGTGGTAAAGCCACAGGGGCCCTGTTGTCACCGCGGTACGCTTTCCTGCTTTGCCGGGGACGATGAATTCAGCGGCCTTGAGTTTTTGGGATATCTGGAGCGGTTGATTGCCCGTCGAAAAGAGGAGATGCCGGAGGGTTCTTACACCAGTACGCTTTTCGCCAAGGGACTCCAGGAGATAGCCAAAAAAGTGGGGGAAGAGGCGATCGAGGTCGTCCTCTCGTCAGGTCAGGAAAAACAACGAACGGTTGAGGAATCTGCTGACTTGCTCTACCACCTTCTGGTGTTTCTGACCCAAAGAGAGGTTGCGTTGCAGGAAGTGGTGGAAGAACTAAGAAACCGCAGCCGGCCGGAGGCCGGCTGAAATTCAAAATTCCAAATTCCAAATCCTAAACAAATTCAAAATTCAAAACGAATTCTCTTTTCTGGGCGCGGAACGCGCACGACAGCACGAAGGCACGACGTCACGAA
>Ga0209987_10000565_pt1 | contig 19548 bp, 14 predicted proteins | sample N074metaG_FD_182134 | JGI IMG/M metagenome (GOLD analysis project Ga0209987, IMG submission 182134) | Deep subsurface microbial communities from Kermadec Trench to uncover new lineages of life (NeLLi) - N074 metaG (SPAdes) (version 2) | ecosystem: Environmental > Aquatic > Marine > Ocean trench... | reverse complement strand
CGCTACTCCTGCTGTTTGTCAGCCTGCAGCAACTCACGGGCTGGCCAGCACAGCGCGGTTTCAACACGATTACAATCGCACACACGACGTTTGCGATGGCCTACGTTGCCGTGATCATACAATCGCGACTCGTTTCGATGGATGAATCGCTCGAGGAAGCGGCCATGGATCTCGGCGGCCGGCCATTTCGCGTAATGATCGATATCACTCTGCCGCTAATCGCACCTGCAATGGTTGCAGGCTGGCTACTCGCCTTTACATTGTCGCTCGACGACCTGGTGATAGCGACTTTCGTATCGGGACCCGGAGGCAGTACCCTGCCGATGCTGATTTTCTCGAAAGTCAAACTTGGTGTAACGCCGGAAATCAATGCGCTTGCGACATTGATCATTGTGATTGTAACGCTCGGAGTCCTGATCGCGTGGGTGTTAACCCGACGATCCCAGACGCAATCCTCCTAAGCTGAAACTTTGGGAGCGCGCCGCAACTCCTGCAGCACCCAATCAACGAATCGCTGCTCGGGTTCTTCCATGTCTGAAAACCGGCCCGGTTTATAGTATTTCGAATTTATACCTTTCCAGTTGTTCACAATGATTGTTTCGTCAGCATACATTGTTATGTCCCACAGCCACATGAGTTCTTCGCGGTCATAGTCCTTACCCTCGACTGCATCACCGCGCACCAGCCAGTAAATTTGGCACTGGCAATTTCTCGCATCAACCGGCGTGAAGACATAGCCGACTACGTGATCGCTGTAGGCGAGAAAAAAACTGAACGGCCCGAATGTTATATCGGATGCACCACCATCATAATCGGACAGATTACCGAGTAATGGTGCAAGCGGCTCGCCGTCCCTGCTACCGGTTTTGTATCCTTCAAATAGCGCTGTCCGACTATATCCGAATCCCATTTCTCCAGATCGCGCCTTCGTGTCAACATAATCGATTTCGATTTTCTTGAGGCCACAGGCGCCCAACTTTTCTAACATATGTGACTGGACGCGTTGCCGGTTTTTCTCGTGAAGCATCAGCGTGTGCAATTTCGCGTACTCGGGATGCGCGGTAGCGCAGTGATAGCATTCCTGATAATTTTCTACTGCCAGTTTCCAGTTCGCGCTTACTGAATACGTTTTCTGCGCCGCGACCTTCATGTTTTCGAATCCAAACATCGCCAACGGCTCAGCCAAATCGCGACGTATGCCCTCGATAGATGGCGGATCGTCGCAGAAGCAGGTGAATATCAGGCCCTGGACAATTTCAACCGGAACCTTGTGCAAACCGTAACTCGTTTTGTCGAAGTCTGCCGGCATATTGCGGGCCACAATCAGATTTCCATCAATGTCGTACATCCAACCGTGATACGGGCATTCGAATTTTCGCTGGTTGCCACTCGACTCAAGACAGACGATTGATCCCCTGTGCCGGCATACGTTGGCAAATGCCTTTATCTCACCATCATTGCTCCTTACGACGATCGCCGATTCATTGGCAACATTCAGGACGATGTAGTCACCTGCTTCTGGCAGTTGTGACTGGTGGCCGGCAAAAATCCAGTTACGCGCGACGATATTTTCGAGTTCGAGGACATAAATCTCGGGATCGGTATAAAACCGCTGCTCCAGGGACCAGCCGGGCTTCTGACAGGCAATGAGCTCTCTTATGGATCGGGTATCGCGCATTTTTGTCTGACTCATACGTTTAATTGCAGGGGCAGGCCACCCTTAAAACAATATTCTGAAACGCGGCTCGCTAAAGCGGGACTGACGTTTCATCCTGTGGAACGATTCCCATAAACTGGTCAGGTCCTTCAGGCAGTCTGACCGATCGGGTAATTGCATGATAACCCGAAACATCTCATTGGACTTCAACAGTGCATCAGGTGCCATAAGTGATAATACCGTCGCCTGGTCGCAGGTGCGTTAGGCCAGGTATTGGAAAATCAGCGTGGATTTACGATATTGAGCAATTCAGCGGAAAAGAGGGCACGAACCCCCGGGCAGATCCCGGAACGGTTCTGAAATTCAGATGAGAAAAAGACGATCACGTCCGTCCCTGGATGAAGTGCGGCAATTCCGCGCGCCCGCTCGTGTCAATATCATTGGCGAGCACACGGACTACAACGATGGACTGGTGTTGCCAACCACGACTGCCTTGTTCACGTCAGTTACCGCCGTGCCGCGACCTGATCGGATCATCCGGATCGAATCCAGGGAGATGCGAAACGTTCAAAGTTTTGACCTCGACGACATTGAGTCCGCCAAAAACCCCGGATGGATCGACTACGCGAAAGGCGTTGCGGCAGAGCTCGAGGCAGAAGGAATCCACCTGCCAGGCGCGAATCTGGAAATCGAAAGCCGGATCCCCCTGGGTGGCGGCCTCAGTTCTTCCGCGTCCTTCGAGTTGGCCGTCGCTACGGCTTTGCTCCGGCTTGCAGACAGATCCTTACCCGGGCCTTCACTTGCCACAATCTGCCAACGCGCAGAAATCCGCTATGCGGGCGTCAATTGCGGCATCATGGATCAATTCACAGTCGCCTGCTGCAAACGCGGTAATGCCATACTGCTTGATTGCCGGTCACTTGATGCCGAACAGGTTGCAATACCGCAGAGTGCCGGCATGCTGATAATTGACAGTGGCGTCAAGCATCGCTTGCCGGAAAGCGCTTACAACAAACGATCGGATGAATGTGCGGAAGCCGTCAAAATCCTTTCACAGGATGTGCCACAAGTCGTGGCCCTGCGTGACCTGAAGATGGACATGCTCGAAATGCAGAAAGATCGTCTTGGTGATCTGCTGTACCGGCGCTGCCGCCATGTTGTGAGTGAGATTCAGCGCGTCCGCGACGCTTTCGCTGCCTTGCAAGCTGGTGACCTCAGCAACCTGGGAAAACTGATTAGTGCTTCTCATACCAGCCTACGTGATGATTTCGACGTGAGCTGCGACGAAGTTGATCAGCTCGTGGAAATCGCCGACCAAAGCCCCGGCGTACTTGGCTCGCGAATGATCGGCGCCGGATTTGGTGGTTGCGTGTTGTCACTGGTGGAGTCGGACAATATCGATGCAGCTGCGCGCCAGGTGCGGCAGAAATACGAAGACCTGACCGGCGATGAGCCTTGGATGCACATCGTGCAGGCAGCTGACCCGGCAAGGGAAATCGTCCGCGCTGAATCGAACGAATCGCTAATACAAAAGTGAATTATCAATTTGCGTTGGTCATCGCGGCAGTACTCGATAAACAATAAAGAAAACTCTATGTACCTCGAATCTCTGGACATCGCCGTAGTTGTCATCTACGCCATTTCGCTTCTGTTTATTGCACAGTGGGTCTCGCGAGAGAAAGCGGGTCATCGGAAAGATACCAAGGACTACTTTCTGGCAGGCAGAGCGCTTCCGTGGTGGGCCATCGGCGCGTCGCTGATTGCTGCGAATATTTCTGCCGAACAGATCATCGGCATGTCCGGTTCTGCATACGTCATGGGAATCGCGATCGCATCCTATGAATGGATGGGCGCGATTACGCTCATCATCGTTGGCAAATACCTGTTACCGGTTTTTCTGAAGCACAAGATTTATACGATGCCGCAGTTCCTCGAGCAGCGTTACGACAGTCGTGTCAGGACGGTGCTGGCATTCTTCTGGCTCGGTGTTTACGTCTTCGTGAATCTCACGTCGATCCTCTGGCTCGGCTCGCTGGCGATCAACACTGTTACGGGCCTGGATATCACCTACGCGCTCTGGTTACTTGCCGCGTTTTCGGTTGGCTACTCCCTGTACGGCGGCCTCAAGGCCGTTGCTCTTACCGACATAATCCAGGTGGTGCTGCTGGTATTCGGCGGGCTCATGATCGCCTGGATTTCAATGAACGAGATTTCCGGCGGCCGAGGCGTGATCGCCGGTTTCAATATAGTCCTGCAAACGTTGCCGGAAAAATTCGACATGATTCTGGCGCCTGACAATCCGCACTACATGAGCTTGCCTGGCATCTCGGTGCTGGTCGGCGGCATGTGGGTCATGAATCTTTCCTACTGGGGCTTTAATCAGTACATCATCCAGCGGGCGCTGGCAGCAAAGGACAGTCGCGAAGCGCAAAAGGGGATCATGTTCGCCGCATTCCTCAAGATGCTGATGCCGATACTGGTGGTGCTGCCGGGAATCGCAGCAGTCATGCTCGCGCCCGATCTGTCCGCGCCGGACAAGGCTTACCCTGAAGTGATGAAGCTCCTGCCAACCGGTCTGACTGGACTGGTGTTCGCGGCGCTGATTGCCGCGATCGTGTCATCGCTCGCCTCGATGATGAACAGCATTTCGACTATTTTCACGATGGATGTGTACAGCCACATGGTCGGCGCCGGAAAAACCGAGGGTCATCTCGTTACCGTAGGCCGCACGGTCAGCCTGTCGGCAATCACCGTGGCGGCCATCGTCGCGCGGCCATTGCTCGGCAACTTCGATCAGGCGTTTCAATACATCCAGGAATTTACCGGCTTCTTTACGCCAGGCGTCGTCGCAATATTCCTGCTGGCGATATTCTCGAAAAAGACAACCGCGGAAGGCGCCCTTGCTGCTGCCATCGGATCGGCAGTACTGTCTCTCGGCTTCAAGATTTTGTGGCCAGCGCTGCCGTTCATCGACCGCGTTGGCATTGCCTTTGTACTTTGTGTCGTAATTGGTATGTTGATATCCCGACTGCAGGGCGCGGGGGAGCAATCCGGCGCTATTGATTATAAAGAGGTCGACATATCGACCACGACCCACTTCAACCTTGCCTCGCTGGTGATCGTATTGATGCTCGCCGGGCTATACGCCACCTGGTGGTAGTGAGAAACGACGAATGAAGAACCCAGTCAAAACGATGTTTGTACTTATTGCACTCGTTTCCGTCGTGGCAAATGCCCAGAACGAACAGGCAGGCAAAGTTACAACGCTTTTCGAGCACCTGAACGTGGGCATGCAACCCGGTGCCGCGGTCATGGTCGTCAAGGACGGCGGCATCGTCTACTCGGGCGGCTTCGGCTACGCCAATATCGAGGAAAACATGCCGATCGATGCGAACTCGACTTTCCGCCTTGGCTCGGTCGCGAAACAGTTCACCGCAATGGCGATCATGGTCCTTGCCGACGAGGGCAAACTCGACTACGACGATCCGGTTATCCAGTACATCCCCGAGTTGTATAAATATCCGGGCGTAACCATCCGGCATTTGCTGACGCATACGTCCGGCATGCCCGATTACTACGATTCGATCGACACCTCTGCCGGTATGCCGACCAACGCAGACATGCCGGCAGAATTGGCTGCCATGGACGGACCGGTGTTTGCGCCGGGCGAGCAATATGAGTACAGCAATCCCGCCTATGAAATGCTGCCATTGATCGTCGAAAAGGTATCAGGTCAGACGTTTTCTGAATTCATGATCCAAAACGTCTTTGAACCGGCCGGCATGGATGATTCCCTCATTTACGATCAGACCGAACCTGAGATCGCGAATCGCGTATTTGGCTACGAACCGACAGCCGATGGATTCAAACTTAATGATTATCACGCACTGAACTACCTGGACGGCTCCGGTGGCATGTATGCAACGCTCGAGGATTTCTTTGCCTGGGACCAGGCGCTCTACACGGAAGATGTCGTTTCCGACGCCACACTAAGGGAAGGGTTCACCCGCTACCAACTGAATAACGGGGACGAGATCGACTACGGCTTCGGCTGGCGTCTCGATCAGCACCGTGGTCACCGGCGTATTGCCCACGGTGGGTCCTGGGTCGGCTTCCGTACCAGCATCGCGAGATATCCGGAAGAGAAACTGGCTATCGTGGTGCTGACCAACCGAACCGACGGTAACCCGGGATCGTATGTCGAGAGGATTTCGGACATTTACCTGCCTGATCGGGGCAGCGATTATCGCCCGGCGCACACCGTGACCAGAGTCCAGCAGCAGATGCGCCGCTTGCCGAGTGACGATATCTGGTGGACAGTCAATGGCAAGGACATGGGCTGGAACTTCAGGAACCTGCACCAGATCTTTCCGACCGTCAATGTCTATCGCAATGGCCCGGTCAGGCCGCTTGCCTACAATCCCATGCAGGAAATTGCAGAATTTCCGGTCGAGACGCCGGAAGGACCGATGACATTCCAGTCATTCATCGAGTCCGAGCAATCGACGACGATGGGCGTGGTGATATTGCACAAAGGTGAAATCGTATTCGAGAGTTATCCCCGCATGCAGGAATACGAGAAGCCGGTCACCTGGTCGGTGGCCAAGGTAATGCCGGCAACCCTGATACGCATCCTCGAGGAGCGTGGGGAAATCGACGTCAGTCAACCCATTCAACACTACATTCCGGATCTCGCCGAATCGAGTTTCGCCGGCATTTCGGTCCGCAATATTCTCGACATGGCCAGCGGCCTCGATTGTTCAGATGAATACGAGACCTGGGATTCCTGTTACTACCGTTATTCCATGGCAATCGGCGATGGCTTTCGCACAGACGATGCACCGGACAACCCATACGAGTTTGCGGCGACCTATAAAGCCAGGAAGGTTTCGGAACCGGGTGAAAAGTTTTCCTATTCCGGCCTGAATACGTTCGTGCTCGCCTGGCTCGTCGAAGAGATTATGCATATGCCGTTTCAGGATGCCTTGACCAAAGAGATCTGGTATCACATTGGCGCCGAGTCAGACGCGTCCTATTTCGCGCCGCGCTACGGCATCCCCGTCACACACGGTGGCTTCCTGTCGAGGTTGCGCGATCTCGCCCGCTTCGGCTTGTTATTTACGCCCAGTTATTCCGTTGTCAGCGACCGGCAAATTATCTCGGACGAACATATAGAATTTCTGCGTAACGGCGGCAACCCGGATCTACTCGTCAATGCCGGCATTCCCGGGTTGAAAGAAAGCGGCATCAAGCACAACGTGTACCAGTGGGATGCCATCTTTGAGAACGACATTTTCTTCAAGGGTGGCTGGGCAGGCCAGGGACTGCTCGTAAATCCGACCTGGGACGTCGTCGCCGTTTTCACCAGCTACTTCAAGGAAGATCAGAGCGAAGTACGTCTGGAGGCAAAAGTCTTTGAAGTCGTGAACGGCGTTTTCGGACCAGCGGAAAAGTAGATGTCTGCGGCCGTGTCCGATAACGACAACATAGTGTTGATTTCGGACGGCGCTGTTATTCTCGACCTCCGCTGATATGCAGAGAGTCCCCTGAACGTTATGCCCCTGGTCGCCCACAATGGATTGCCTGCTTTTCAACACCTGCGAGAGCGTGGCCAGGAAGTGTTGTCTCTCGAGCGCGCGAAGCAACAGGACATTCGCGAGCTGCACATCGGCTTCCTGAACATGATGCCGGATGCGGCGCTGGGCGCGACCGAACAGCAGTTCATAAGGCTGGTCGGCAGTTGCAACCAGATCGCGCAATTCTATGTGTACCCGTTTTCCATCAAGGAACTAAAACGAGGTACCGAGGCGGAGGAACATATCCGCGAATATTATTTTTCGTTTGACGATCTGACAGCGCAGGGTCTTGACGCCCTGATTATTACCGGCGCAAATGTCGCCAATCCCTCTCTTGACCAGGAAGCGTTCTGGGATCCGCTGATCGATATTGTTCGCTGGGCAAAAGCCAATGTGGCCTCGATTCTTTGTTCCTGCCTTGCAACGCATGCACTGGTCAAGTATCACCACGGCATTGACCGTAAGCGACTGCCAGAGAAACGATGGGGCGTTTACAGCCACCGGGTCAGCGAACCCGACCACCCGCTGATGCATGACATTAATACGCGTTTTGACGCACCGCATTCGCGTTACAACGAAATAACGAGGAAGCAACTCGAAGACGCCGGATTAACGGTACTGGCCGAAAGCCCGGAAGCGGGTGTGCACCTTGCCGTCAGCCCGGACCAGTTTCGCACCATCTATTTCCAGGGCCATCCTGAATATCACGCGATAAGCCTGCTCAAGGAATACAAGCGCGAGATTTTGCGCTTCACTAACGGCGAACTGGACTCGCCTCCGCCTTATCCGGAACATTATTTTTCCGATGAGGCGATCGCGATCGCTGAATCGTACATCACCGCATGCCAGGCGGCGATGCGCGACAGCAGTGATATGCCCGGATTTCCGGATGCGGAACTCGAGCCACACGTCCACAACACATGGACCGACACCGGCAAGGCGATCGTCAACAACTGGATGGGCCTTGTTTACCAACTGACAAACTATGACCGAAAACTGCAATTCATGCCGGGCGTTGACCCGGAGGACCCGTTACAGCTGGGTCCCTGATGAAGCGCTATCCGTGTATGATTTGCGTCCCCGAAACAACAGGCTCAGCGTATTTTTTAGCTTAAGGAAAAACAGAAATGGGTTTCACTACCAGGCAGATTCACGCAGGCGTAACGCCCGACCCGACCACTGGTTCGATTTTGACGCCGATCTACCAATCCACAACCTTCGTTCAGGATTCGGTCGACGAATACCTGAACAAGGGATATTCCTATTCGCGCTCCGGCAACCCGACCGTCAAGGCGCTCGAACTGAAGCTGGCCGATCTCGAGGGTGGCGTTGACTGCTCCTGCTTTGGCACCGGCATGGGTGCAACGACGGCAACGATGCTGGCATTCCTGGATGCCGGAAAGCACGCGATCATATCGGATGTCGCCTATGGGGGCACTTATCGGCTCGCGACCAAGGTGTTATCGCGATTCGGCATTGAGTTTACATTCGCGGATACCTCGAACGTCGACGCGGTTACCGCCGCGGTACGCGACAACACGGCCATGATTTTTACGGAGACGCCGGCCAATCCGACGATGAAGTATTCGGACATCGCCGCAATTTCCGAAATTGCGAAAAGCGCCGGTGCCATACACATCGTCGACAACACGCTCCTTACGCCTTACTACCAGTTACCGCTGGAACTTGGCGCCGATGTTTCCGTACACAGCACCACCAAGTACATGGACGGACACAACGCAACCGTCGGCGGTGCGGCGATCAGCAAAACAAACGAACATGCCGAGGCGATTCGCTTCATCCAGAACAGCACTGGCAGCATCATGTCGCCACAGGTCGCATGGTTGACATCGCAGGGTTGTAAAACGATGTCGTTGCGCATGGATCAGCAATCCGCGAACGCAATGGCCATCGCAAAATTCCTTGAATCACATCCCAAAGTGGAGCAGGTCCGTTACCCGGGTCTCGAATCATTCTCCCAGCACGAGCTCGCCACTCGCCAGGCCAGCGGTTACGGCGCGATGGCGTGGTTCGAAGTCAGCGGCGGTCTTGCAGCAGGCAAGAAGCTGATGGACACCGTGGAGATCTGGACACTGGCCGAGAACCTGGGATCGGTAGAGTCGCTGATCACACACCCGGTGACGATGACACACGCCGACGTCGAGGAGGCAGAGCGGCAACGGGTCGGAATTATCGATGGCCTGGTACGCCTTTCGGTCGGACTCGAAGATGTCGATGACCTGATCGGAGCGCTGGGCAAGGCGCTGGAAAACATCTGACAAATTGCGGGCAGGTATGTGAGTACCCATATGTCGCACTTCTATCACTTCGACACCATTAGCCTGCATGCAGGGCAGACGGTGGACCCCGAGTTCGGGGCACGCGCGACACCGATCTACCAGACGACGTCTTATGTGTTCCCCGACACTGATACTGCGGCTTCGACGTTCAACCTGGAGCGGGGCGGCCACGTCTATTCGCGAATCACCAATCCGACCGTGAGCGTGCTCGAGCAGCGCATCGCTGCACTGGAAGGGGGCTCAGCCGCAGTTTGCACAGCCTCCGGCATGGCTGCGACATTTTGTGCGATCACCGCGATCCTCAGCCAGGGCGACCACATCGTCGCCTCGTCACAGATGTATGGCGGCAATGTCAGCTTGATGAAAAATACGCTGCCGCGATTCGGCATCACAACGACATTCTTTGATCCGATGGACATCGATGGATTCAGGAACGCAATTCAGGACAACACCAGGCTGATCTACGGAGAACTGATTGGCAATCCCGGGCTCGACATCCTCGATCTTGACGCGATTGTCGAGATAGCCAACGAAAAACAGATCCCGTTCATGGTAGACGCGACATTCAACACACCTTATCTATGCAGGTGTCTGGATTATGGTGTAAACATCACGATTCATTCCATCACCAAGTGGATGGGCGGACACGGTGCGGCTATTGGTGGTGTCGTCGTCGACGGTGGCAACTTCGACTGGGGCGCAACCGACAAGTATCCGACCATCACCGAGCCTTACGCGCCATTCCAGGGAATCAACTTCTGGGAAGAATTTGGTCCAAGTGCTTTTGCAACCCGGATTCGCGCAGAAGCAATGCGAGACTTTGGCGCTACGATGAGTCCAATGACCGCGTTTCTGTTGCTGCAGGGTATTGAGACCCTGTCACTGCGCATGGACAAGCATCTGTTGAACACCAACGCACTGCTTGATTTCCTGTCGAATCACAAACAGGTTTCCTGGGTCAGTCATCCGAGCCTGCCAACACATTCCAGCCATGCGCTGGCGAAGAAGTATTTACCGAAGGGTGCAGGGTCAGTGGTCAGCTTCGGTGTTAAAGGCGGGCGCGATGCCGGCAAGGCGTTTATCGAAAATGTTCAGCTCGCATCCCACCTGGCAAACGTTGGCGATGCAAAGACGCTGATAATCCACCCGGCCACTACCACTCACTCACGCATCGATGCAGAAGCGCTGGTCGCGGCAGGCATCACCGAGGACATGGTGCGGCTTTCCGTCGGGCTCGAGGATATCGAAGACATCAAAGCCGATTTTGAAAACGGATTCCGCGCCACGAGAAAATTTGCAGACTCCTGAATATGTATTTCGATGTCAAGGGAAAACGGGTATTCGCGTCAACCGGTGGCAAACCGTTTGACAACAGTAAGTCCTGTGTCATTTTCCTTTGTGGAAGCGGCCTCGACCACACGTTCTGGATTTTGCATTCGCGCTTTTTCGCCTTCAGGAATTATTCGGTCCTGGCGCTCGATCTCCCCGGACATACACATTCCGAGGGCCCGCCACTGAAGTCGATTGAGGAAATCGGCGAATGGCTCAAAGATGTCGTTACAACACTGGATATCAACAATATTTCCATCGTCGCGCACTCGCAGGGCGTTTTGAACACGCTCGAGTATGTCTCCCGTCATCCACAACGAATTCGCAGCGTCTCATTGATCGCCAGCGGCCTCGCCACGCCGGTCAATCCAGCGCTGATTGAAGCAGCCGAGAATAATCCCGAAGACGCCATTGCAATGATGATCGGTTGGGGCTTCGGTCCCGCTGGCCACCTGCACCAGGGTCCTATTCCTGGCAATTCGATGGTCGCCAGCGGTCGCAGGGTCATGCTAGGCAATGTGCCGCAGGAACTGGCAACAGATCTGAAGGCTTGTGACGCTTACAAGAAGGGCAAGGAAGCTGCGGCAAAAATCACTGTTCCGATCCAGGTGATTGTTGCGGGTCAGGATCGGATGGCACCACGCAAGGCTACTGCGGAACTGGTCAAACACCTCGATAATCCCGAGGTCCACCTGATTCACGAGAGCGGCCACATGCTGCCGCAGGAAGTGCCAAATCAGTGCCGGGACCTGCTCAAATACTTCATCTACGCCAACAATCCCGCAACCTGAAGAGAAAAGCCTGTGATCTACAACCCGCCAATAAGAGACATGATGTTCCTCGTCGATGAGTGGATCGGCATCGAAATCTTAAGCGCTTTGCCGGGCTTCGAGGAATTCGACAAGGATATCCTGGAAGCCGTTCTCGAAGAGGCAGGAAAATTTTGCAGCACGGAGGTTCTGCCGATCAACCGGGACGGTGACGAGCATGGCGCCGTATTTGCCGACGGGGTTGTGACGACGCCGCCGGGTTTCAAAGCGGCGTATCAGAAATTTATCGAGAATGGCTGGACCAGCATCGATGCCGAACCAGCGCATGGCGGTCAGGGATTGCCCAAGCTGGTCAGCTACCTGATCGATGAGATGCTGGGAGCCACGAATCTTGCGTTCAAGCTGTATGCTGAGCTGAGCCACGGCGCTTATCATCTGCTCGCCGCCCACGCCTCCGAGGAAATTCGTGCTGTTTACCTGCCGAAATTGGTGGAGGGAGTATGGTCCGGCACCATGTGCCTTACCGAACCTCATTGCGGAACGGATTTGGGGTTGTTGACGACGAAGGCCTCGCCAAATGATGACGGTTCTTATGCTATCAGTGGCACCAAGATCTTTATTACATCCGGCGATCACGATCTGACCGAAAATATTCTGCACCTCGTCATCGCGAGGATAGATGGTGCACCGGATGGCTCTCGCGGAATCAGCCTGTTCCTGGTACCGAAGTTTCTGCTCAATAAAGATAGTTCGCCTGGCGAGCGAAATCACGTTAATACAGCGTCCATCGAACACAAGATGGGCATCAAAGGCTCCGCGACCTGCGTCCTGAATTTTGACGACGCGAAGGGATATCTCATCGGTGAGAAAAATCACGGGCTGGCCGCCATGTTCCGGATGATGAACCTGGAGCGCATAACGATCGGCTTTCAGGGCCTGGGTTTTGCGGAAATTGCCAGCCAGAACGCGCTAGTCTACGCAACAGAAAGGCTGCAGAGCAAAGCGCCCGCACCGCGGCCGAACGAAGGCAAGCCTGCCGACCCCATTATTTTTCAGCCAGAGATCAAACGAAAATTGCTGGCGATGCGCGCGCAGATCGAAGGTGGCAGGGCTCTCGCAATTTTTACTGCCTGCCAAACCGATGTAGCGGACAAGTCCACCGATGAACAGCAAAGAGAGGAAGCGGCGAACACCCTGGCCTTGCTGACGCCGGTGGTAAAGTCTTTCTTATCCGACCTCGGCGTATCGAGCACCTTGTCCGCACAGCAGGTCCTGGGTGGGCACGGTTATGTTCGCGAACACGGCATGGAACAAATGGTCCGGGACAGTCGCATTACCCAGATCTATGAGGGAACGAACGAAATACAGGCTGCGGACCTGGTCCTGCGGAAGTTGACCGGCAAGACCGGGCAATTTGCCGATAGCCTGTTCGAGAGATGGCAGCAAATGCTCGATGAACAAGAAGACGCCGGCGATATGGGCCCGTTTGCTCCAGCGGCGTCTGCAGCGCTCGCAAGACTAAGGGAAGCCACTGCATGGATCAGGGCAGCGGATGGCGGCGCCGCCAGGGGAGCGGCATGCGATTATCAACGGCTTTTCGCACTAACGTCGATTGCCTGCTTGTGGTCGCAGATCATTGCGTCGATACGTGGAAAAGATGGCGAATTCTACGCAACCAAGCGAAAGACGGCCCGCTTTTACATGGACCAGGTTTTGCCGGAGACCGTCGCGTTACACGAGATCGTCATGCGTGGCGCCGATTCGCTCAGCGCGTTTTCTGTGGAAGACTTCGGGCAATAGTCCTGGGAGCCGGTATTCGACTCAGGTCTGACGTGGAATATTCCGCGCGACCGAGAAGAAATCGTAATAGTCGGAATCTGCACCCTCGAAGCGGCGCTCGATAACGACGTCAAGAAGATACGGCCGCCCATCCGACATGGCGCGTTTGCAACGGCTGATCGCTGCAGCCAGGCCGCCGGGGCCTTCTACCCGCTCACCCTCGATGCCGTATGCGTCGGCCATTGATACATAGTTGATATCCGGATGGCCGAGCTGCACGCCGAGATACTTGCCGGTTTCCAGCATGCGTCCACCATAGCGTGCCATGTTCAGGCGATTCGCCTGGTATTGGCCGTTGTTAAAGACTACGAATCCGATTGGCGCTTCGTAACGACTCGCCGACCACAGTGCCTGCGAACCGAAGTTGAACGCGCCGTCACCTGTAAGACACCACACTTCCTTGTCCGGATTGCCAATCGCAACACCGATGGCGGCGGAACATCCCCAACCCAGGATGCCCCCGGTTGTATCGAAGTTTCTGCGCCGTTGCTTGATCGGCCGTTTATGATCGAACGTCAGGTAACGGCGGATATGATCGTCCGATGATACGACTTCGGTAACGATATCGGCATCAGGCTCCATCTGTCGATCGAGCTCACGGAAAAGTCTTGGCAAGGCGATTGGCGAGTCATTCCAATGCGACTTTTCGAACTCGTCGATCTGCTGCAGGCGCTCTGTATGATACTCGTGAATCCAGCGTCTTCGCGCCTGTATCGCGGAGCTTTTGAGATTGCGCCGTGCCAACTCGTCCAGCACTTCAGCAGTCGTCGTTTTGATGTCAGCGATGGCCGCAGTATCCACCGGATAATTACGCGCGATTTCGCCATCATCAAGGCCCGTCTGCATGATACGGGTCGATGGGTTGAGATAAGGAACCTGTGGTTTAGCACCGCGCTTGAACATGTGTGCACCGATGCTCCAGAACGTGTCGACGTCTTTGACAACATCGGTATCGTCGAGAAACTGCCCCGCATAATTCGGGTGGGTATTCGGAAATACCACCGGAATCTTGCTCGATGTCATCACAAGCGCGCCGATGGCATCGGCTATCCCGGAAACTTCGTCGCTGACTTCATAGCGAATCGCTTCATTGCCGACAAAAAGAACAGGCAATTGCGACTCGGTCAGCAAGTCGGCAATCTTCGATACATGCGATTGCGGCGGTCGCACATCGTAGCTAACGCGCGACCGGGAACGCGGAATGATCTCTGCCTTTGCGACCGGAACTTCCCACAGGTCTTTTGAGAATGTGACGAATGTCGGGCCGCCCGGTGGCGCCTCCGCCAGCAGGAATGCGCGGCGCAACACCTCGGGTATCGTTTCCGCGGACATTACATCCCAGGACCATTGGGCATAGCCTTTCGGCATGTCTTTCAGATTGGCATCTTCAAGAAACCCATCCTGACCACGATAGCCAGTCGCCTGGCGGCCTGCGGTTACAACGACAGGGATTCGATCGCGGTAGGTGCTAACGAATTGACCGAGCGCATAAGCCGCACCGGCAATGGAATGCAGGCAAACAATTGATGTATCTCCGGTAGATCGCGAATATCCGTCGGCCATCGCCATCGCAACCTGTTCGTGAATACAGGTCGCGTAATTAAGCGCTGTACGATCAACCAGCGCGTCGAGAAAACCTACCTCTTCCGAGCCGGCGAGCCCGAATACATAAGGAATGTTCCAGTCAATCAGGAACTCGGCCATCAGTTCGCCGCCGGTCAGGTTTGTCAATATCTTGCTGGCCTCGAACGAATGTGCGGCATCGTCCGAGCCGACAAGCGACTGCGCCATGGCCTGCGCACCTGCTAATGACACGCCAGCCGCAGTCATACGCTGGATGAATGTTCGGCGGCTAATAGAGCTGTCCAGAAGGTTTTTCGATGACGAATACATTTTGCTCAACTCCCGGTATTTACAGTATCAGTGTAGACCATGCGGCTGACCGTATTCTGATAAAAAACGTGTGATCAAATCACTGACGGCGGGTTCGTCGAAGCGCGTATCACCATGCACGAGACCAGAGCGCAAAACCAGTTGCGCATCAACTCCCGCTTCATTCAGGCGTTGCTGCAGCAGGATGCTTTGCGAGTAATCGATTACGACGTCGCCCATGCCATGGAACAGGAGCGCCGGTGGCGAATTTGCAGACACATAGTATGCAGGGCTCGCGCGATCGACCATCGATTTACAATCGATGGAAGCACAACCGGTCAAAAAGTTGCCGGACGACTTTTCACTCGGCCAGCCACTGTGTGTCGTCATGTCTGCAGCCGTATAAAAGGAAATGACCCCACTGACACCGGCGGATAAATTCGCATGCTTTGCGCCGGATTCTTCGAGCGATTTTTCGCCGGCACTATTTGCAACCACATTGGCGAGAATGGCTCCTGCTGATGCACCGGCAATAAAAATCCTATCCACGTCGATGTTGTATTTGTTCGCGTTGCTACGCAACCATCGAACAGCGGCTTTGCCGTCATGCGCTTGCGCCGGCCATTTCGCTTCGTCCGCGAGCGTGTATTCGAATGAAATGATTGCAACGCCCCGGGCAAGCTGGTCGAAAATCGAACCGCGAATCATGCGGTAGTCGCGTAATCTGAAGCCACCGCCAGCGAACCAGGCGATCGCTGCCGTGGGTTGGTCGCTTTCGGGAAGATATACGTTGGCGCGGAGCTGTAGGCCCCCGCTGTCGCGATACACGATTCCGCCGACTGTGGGAGCCAAGGTCGGGCGTGGCGATGGCATGATCCGCGGCCGTTCCTGCGCATTGGCCACGAATCCGATCACGAGAATAACGATGCCCAGGACAGGCATTCCGTTTATCGCAAAAACTTTTCGCGTCATCGAGACCCCCCGCTACTGCAATGCCAAATGACGTCTACACCAGGTTGAAGACGAAAACCGCTGCGACAGCGAGCGGCGCCACGATGCGTACGAGCAGCAACCACAGCTTGAATAACGCGCCTTCCCCAATGTCCATCTCGTAGATCGAGGTCTCTTTCGACAGCCACCAACCTGCAAACAACGCATAAAGCATGCCACCGAGCGGCATCATGATGTTGGTCACCATGTAGTCGATCAGTTCGAACGGCGTCTTGCCGGCGAACGTCGGTATCCAATCGAGCAGGTAAACATTTTCCCAGCTGCTGAACGAAAACACGGTGACCAGGCCCGCAAGGAAAGTCCCACTACCGATCATCATGGCCACCTTGGTACGCGTCATCCCCCTGATTTCGATAAATCGCGCCGTCATGGTTTCCAGCATGGAAATCGACGATGTCAATGCGGCAAATATCAACATCAGGAAGAACGCGGAACCGATCAATGCGCCGCCCGGCATCTTCGCAAAGGCAGTAGACAGGGTCACGAAAATCAAACCGGGACCGCCGCCCGGATCCAGGTTGTTGGCGAAAACAATTGGAAATATCGCCAGCCCGGCAAGCAACGCAACCGCCGTATCGCCGAGCGCGATAATGATTGCCGAGCGGAAAATATTGACATCTTGCGGCAAGTACGAGGAATACGTAAGCACTCCTCCAATCCCGACATTGACGGAGAAAAACGCCTGTCCGACTGCAGCCAGAACGACCGCAGCGGTCACCTTGCTCAGGTCCGCAGTAAACAGAAATTTAATAGCGGTTGAAAAATCACCGATGATTGCCGAGTTGATGACAAGCGCAATCAGCGTAATGAAAAGTGCCGGCATCAATACACGGACCAGTCTTTCCAGGCCGATTTTCACGCCACGGGATACGACGAAAATGGTTGTCGCTGTAAACAGGAAATGCCAGACGATCACCTCGCCCGAGTTGTGGGTGAAGTCATAAAAGCCTGCGCCGACTTCCGCAGCTGACAAACCGGCGATTGACCCGGAGGCAGACTTGACCAGGTATGCGGCGGTCCAGCCAGCGATAACGCTGTAAAAACTTAAGACAAGAAACAGCGCAAACAATCCCATCCATCCTAGAAGTTCCCAGTGCCTGCTGGCGCCGGAGCTTGCTGCAACCTTGCGCATCGCTGTAGGCGCACTGGCCCGTGCGTGCCGGCCGATTACCATTTCGGCGATCATGATGGGCGTCGCGACCAGCAGGATGGCTAATACATAAATAAGAACAAATGCGCTGCCACCACTGCTGCCCAGCGTGTAAGGAAATTTCCAGATATTGCCGAGACCAACCGCGGCGCCGATGGACGCGAGGATGAAGCCCAGGCGGCCGGACCAGCTTTCAGTAGGTGTGGAATTCACGGGCTAACTCTGCTTCTTGTAAATTATTGAGTGACTATAGTCTGTTCTGGAGTGTGAGTGAATATTGCTACACGCCGCAGGATGCACTGGCGGCGCGGCGCCCACGCAGTTGCCGCCGCCAGCGCAGCCTGGCGAAATGTAGACAAATAACCAGGGTATTTGGATCTTTCGCGCATGTCTGGAAGCGTGCGCTCGTGTACCATCGCACGTTGATCAAAAACGAGCGCGCCTGAATGTTAGTGAAAAAATTGCGACTCATGTCCGGATTAGCGGGCGCAATGCTGATCGCCGCCTGTGCGACGGCCAATATCAACCTTCCTTCGGTAACCGATACGCCAACGGGCGAAGTACTGCCCGGAAAAGTCGTCTGGCGTGATCTGTTAACCCATGATCCGGAACAGTCGCAGAGATTTTATGAAACGCTCTTTGGCTGGGAGTTCGAGAGCATCGGTAGCGCTGCGGGTTTCAGCAACGACGCGGCTTATATGCTGATTCGGCATAGGGGTACGTTGATCGGCGGCATGATCGACACGATGGCGCTGAATAACAGGAATGACATCTCGCAGTGGGTCGTATCGATGTCGGTTGAGGACGTCACAGCCGCTGCCGCAAAAATTACGGCGGCAGGCGGTGAAGTAGTGACGCCTCCTACGGATCTGCAGAACCGCGGAATACTCGCCGTGGTCAGGGACGCGGAAGGTGCGTTACTGGCACTGTTGCAGACCAGGCACGGCGATCCGGCGGATCGCAAACCCGCTGTTGGCGAGTTTCTCTGGGACGAGCTGTGGACAACTGACGTCGATAGCGCGACGGCATTCTATGAGGATGTCGCCGGACTTGAAGCTGCAACATGGGATGTCGATGAGGATCAGGAATCGGGAGCATCGTATCGTCTCCTGAAGGCCGGCGACACGCCAAGAGTGGGCATCATGCCAAATCCACTTGAGGGTCTGCAGCCGGTCTGGGTCAGTTACGTTCGCGTGGAGGACCCGGCGGCAATGACCGCGCGCGTTGCCGGACTTGGCGGCCGTGTCATCGTCGAGGCGCGGCCTCGCCCCCTCGGCGGCGAAGTAGCATTCATCGCAGGCCCCTCAGGCGCCGGTATTGCGTTGCAAACCTGGCCACTCGAAAAGAAAGACTAGGAGATTTTCGCTATGAAATTGTTGATCAGGTTTGCGAAGCTGGCGGCGATACTGATCGCCAGCGCATCTATGGCCGGTTGTGATGATGTACGTGTTTACGGAAGCGTCGGCTATAGCTCCTACAATGGTTACGGTGGCTACCATGGCCGCCCTGGCTACGGCTCGAGTGTGAGAGTGGGTGGACGAATTTACTGATTTGATCTGAGCATCCCGAGACAAGGGCAACACTCCATACCGACCCCGGCATCGTTACGCGACGACGGCTGTCAGACCGGGGCTCACGCGTCGAAGAACTGCCGGAACGCAACGCCCATTTCCGCTCGCGCAGCGGCGCCCGAGACCACCATGTCCACCGCCATTAACGACATGTGGATCTGGCCTCGACATGGCAGATGGCGGACCTGCACGCCCGCCTTCGCCAGTGCCTCAGCGTACGTTGCCCCTTCGTCCCGGAGTGGATCGAACTCACACGTCACCACAAGCGCCGGAGGGAGATTCGCCAGGTCGGGAGCTCGAAGCGGCGACGCCTTCGGGTCCTGTCGATCGGCCGGGTCAGCGTAGTGATCCCAGAACCAATGCATCAATTCCGTGGTGAGCGAATAGCCGTCGGCATTTTCGACATAGGAATGGCGTGAGAAGTCGCAGTCGACAACCGGGGTGACGAGCATCTGCCCGGTAATCTCGGGCCC
>Ga0209987_10000564_pt1 | contig 19549 bp, 23 predicted proteins | sample N074metaG_FD_182134 | JGI IMG/M metagenome (GOLD analysis project Ga0209987, IMG submission 182134) | Deep subsurface microbial communities from Kermadec Trench to uncover new lineages of life (NeLLi) - N074 metaG (SPAdes) (version 2) | ecosystem: Environmental > Aquatic > Marine > Ocean trench... | reverse complement strand
AAATTTAGCCTCCGTACAGGATGTACGGATAAATCCATGGCGTCAGGTCATGGGATTACCAATCAACGGAAATAATATTTTCTGTGGTTGTGGTCTCTGGGATTTCAACGATGAATAGTCCAGAGCTTAACTAGAGCGATCTAGTTACGAACCCTGAGGCGCGTCTCCGGCGTCCAGGGTCCTTAAAATACTATTGAAAACTGGAGTTTTAAATGCCAAAAATGAAGTCAAACAGTGGCGCTGCCAAACGTTTCAAACGAAACGCGGCAGGTAGCTACAAACGTGCGCAATCACACTTGCGCCACATCCTTACCAAGAAAAGCAGCAAGCGCAAGCGTCACCTCGGTGAGATGCTTGAAGTACATGAAAACGATGTCCGTATGGTACGTCGTATGTTGCCGTATTCGTAGGGAGTAGAGTCATGCCAAGAGTAAAAAGGGGCGTTGTTGCCCACGCACGCCATAAGAAAATTCTGGATAAGGCTAAAGGTTATCGCGGTGCCCGCAGCAAGGTATTTCGCGTGGCCAAGCAAGCAGTTACCAAAGCCGGTCAGTATGCCTATCGGGATCGCCGTCAACGCAAGCGCCAGTTTCGTGCCTTATGGATAGCCCGTATTAATGCCGGGGCCAGGGAAAATGGAATGTCATACAGCGTGTTTATGAATGGATTGAAAAAAGCCTCGATTGAAATCGACCGCAAGGTATTGTCTGATATCGCAATATTTGACAGACCCGCATTCACAGCGTTAGTCGAAAAGGCCAGGGCTGGGCTAGCAGTAACAGCCTGACATTAATCCGGCAAGCCAACAGGATGTGCCGGCCTAACAGGCAGCTTCGTTGCCTCGACAAGGATGCTGGCCATCCTTGTCGATAATCTTAAGAAAAAAAGTGTCACAAGAACTAGACAATATACTCGAGAACGCAATACAGGCGATCAGCCAGTCTCAGGATTTGGCTGCGCTCGATTCGGTTCGCATTGCTTACTTGGGTAAGAAAGGCGAGATTACATCCAGACTGAAAAGCCTCGGGCAATTCTCCCCGGAATTGAGGCCGGCCGCCGGCCAGGCGATTAATCAAATCAAACTACGTATCCAGGACCTGCTGGAAGAGCGTAAATCGGCGATTAATGATCAGTTTATTTCCAATAAACTTTCTTCTGAAATGCTGGACATTAGTTTACCGGGCCGGGTGGTGAATTCAGGCGGTCTTCATCCGGTAACCCTGACCATGAACCGGATTCAGAAAATGTTCGGTAAGCTTGGCTTTGACACAGCCGAAGGACCCGAGGTCGAAGATGAATTCCATAATTTCGAGGCATTGAATATACCCGCGCATCATCCCGCGAGGGCTTTGCACGATACATTTTATTTCGATGACCGACGGTTGTTGCGTACCCATACCTCGCCAGTACAGATTCGTGTGCTGGAGCAGCAGGCGCCGCCTGTGCGAGTGATTGCGCCCGGGAGAGTCTATCGCTGCGATTCCGATATTACCCATACGCCGATGTTTCACCAGGTCGAGGGATTAATGATCGATGAAAATGTTTCTTTTTCAGATTTAAAAGGTACGCTTGAAGAATTCCTGACATTGTTTTTCGAGCAGGATGACCTGAAAATACGATTCAGACCATCGTATTTCCCCTTTACAGAACCTTCGATGGAAGCCGATATCGGTTGCGTGATGTGCGGTGGTGACGGTTGCCGGGTATGCAGTCAAAGCGGCTGGCTTGAGGTGCTGGGTTGTGGAATGGTACACCCCGAGGTTTTCAGACACACCGGTATCGACAATGATGTCTTTACCGGTTATGCCTTTGGCCTCGGCATAGAACGGCTTGCCATGCTGCGATATGGGGTCAACGACCTGCGCCTGTTTTTTGAAAATGACCTGCGCTTTTTGCAGCAGTTTGCCTAGACTTCCACCGATATGATAATTAGTGAAAACTGGCTACGTGAATGGGTAAATCCTGGAATCGATTCCAGTCAATTGATCGAACAGCTTACCATGGTTGGCCTGGAAGTTAAGACGGTTGAACCCGCGAGTACCAAACTCGAAAATGTAATCGTCGGTGAAGTGCTGGCGGTTGAGCCTCATCCTGAAGCCGATAAACTAAGCCTGTGCCAGGTCAGTAATGGTAAAAATACAGTCGAGGTGGTTTGTGGCGCCAGCAACGCCAGGCAAGGATTAAAAGTGGCATTTGCGCAGATTGGTGCCGCGTTGCCTGGACTCAAGGTCAAAAAAGTAAAAATTCGAGGTGCCGAATCAAATGGGATGTTGTGCTCGGCATCCGAACTCGGGATCGCAGAGATTTCTGAAGGCATCATCGAGTTACCGATGGACGCCCCCTCTGGTACCAGCATCTACGAGTATTTGGGGTTGGATGATAATCTCATCGAACTTGAATTAACGCCTAATCGTGGCGACTGTATTAGCCTGGCTGGAGTCGCACGGGAAGTGTCGGCAATCAATAATGTCGATCTGAAAGACGCTTCCGGCAAGATTATTAAAGCAACGATCGAGGATGATTTTCCAGTCGAAATACTCGCGCCTGAAGCCTGCCCTCACTATGTTGGCCGTATCATTAACAATATTGATCCGAACGCCCAGACGCCTGTGTGGATGCAGGAAAAGTTGCGGAGGAGCGGATTACGTCCGATAAGCCCGGTAGTCGATGTTACCAACTTTGTGATGATGGAGTTGGGTCAGCCGATGCACGGTTTTGATTTCGATAAACTCGAAGGCGGTATTCGGGTGCGGTGGGCCAAGGCCGGGGAAAAATTCACCCTGCTGGATCAATCCGAAATCGAATGCGGAAGTGATTTGCTGGTTATTGCCGATCAGCGCAAAGCTGTTGCGTTGGCAGGGATAATGGGAGGGCTCGATTCGTCGGTTCAGCATGATACCAGAAATATTTTCCTCGAAGCCGCGTTCTTCACCCCGTTTGAACTTGCTGGAAAAGCCCGACGTTATGGTATGAATACTGATTCTTCACATCGATTTGAGCGTGGTGTTGATCCTGGTTTACAGGTCAGGGCAATGCATCGGGCGACGGAGCTACTGCTTGATATTGTTGGCGGTGAGGCAGGCCCTGTGATCGATGCGGAAATCCCCGAGTCTATGCCTGTCAGATCTCCGGTGAGTTTACGATATGCGAGAGTTAAGCGGCTGCTTGGGATTGCAATTTCGGAAGAAGATGTGGTGAAGATACTCGAAAGTCTGAATATGCAGGTGAAACAACAGGAACAGGGCTGGCTAGTTGTACCGCCCAGCTACCGGTTCGATATTAGTATTGAAGCAGACCTGATCGAGGAAATTGGTCGGCTGGTTGGGTATAACAATATACCAGGTACCAGAGAAGCAGCGCATTCGAGAATGGAGAGTTTTTCAGAAACTCAACTCGGAATTAATGAAATAAAAGAAGCCCTGGTCAGGCAAGGGTTTTATGAGGCAGTGACCTATTCATTCGTGTCGCCTGAAACGCAGGCGATTCTGGATCCGCACCAGGAAACACTCGCACTGTCGAATCCAATTTCCGCTGACATGTCTGTCATGCGTACCCGGCTACTACCAGGACTGATACAGGCTTTACGATACAATATCAATCGCCAGCAGCAACGAATTCGACTTTTTGAAACAGGTCTTTGCTTTATTCCGGAATCAGATGGACTGCAACAGAAGACGCATATAGCGGCAGTAATTACTGGTAGCAGAGATAATGAGGGGTGGTTATCCCGATCAGAAGCGGTTGATTTTTACGATATTAAAGGTTATCTGGAATCCATATTACGCCTGTCAGATCAGTCAAAATATCAATTTGTCAAAACCAGTAACCCGATATTACATCCGGGGCAGGGTGCTGATGTAGTGTATAATAATCAACAAATCGGCTTTATAGGTGCGCTGCACCCAGCGGTTATGCCGAGGTTGGATCTGGTTCAGCCGGTATTTTTATTCGAACTAGAACTAGCGCCGATACTGCGGTCAAAATTACCCAAATTCGTCGAAATGTCTAAATTTCCGTCGATAAGGCGTGATATAGCAATAACAGTCGATACCGATATTAGCGTTCAAAGTTTGATTGATTGCACATATTCGATAAAAAGTAAGATTTTACAGGAAGTATTTGTATTTGACGTCTATACTGGTAAAGAGTTGAGAAATAATCGAAAAAGTGTCGCTTTGGGCTTGATTTTACAGGACTTTTCCCGCACTCTAGTTGATGGGGATGTGGACAAAATAGTTGTTAAAATCCTCTACCAACTAAAAAAACAATACAACGCCATCTTGAGGGAGAACTAATGTCATTGACCAAGGCTGATATGGCCGAAATGCTATTTGACGAACTTGGGCTCAATAAAAGAGAGGCAAAGGAGATCGTCGAACTTTTCTTCGAAGAAGTTAAGATTGCGCTAGAAACGGGTCATCAGGTTAAACTGTCGGGGTTTGGGAATTTTCTTACCCGCTCAAAAGCTGAAAGGCCGGGTCGCAACCCAAAAACCGGTGAGGAAATACCGATATCTGCACGAAAAGTAGTGACTTTTCGACCGGGTCAAAAATTGAAGATAAGAGTAGAGGCATATGCTGGAAGCGGGCAACAATAGCGAATTACCAGTAATACCGGGTAAACGTTACTTCACCATAGGTGAGGTTGCCGAGCTTTGTGATGTGAAACCCCATGTCCTGCGTTATTGGGAGCAGGAATTCCCTCAGCTAAAACCCGTCAAGCGGCGTGGAAACAGACGTTACTATCAACGCCACGACGTTTTACTCATCCGTCAAATTCGAAGCCTGTTGTACGATGAAGGCTTTACCATCGGTGGCGCCCGCCAACGACTAGACGGCGAGGGCGCCAAAGACGACGCCATCCAGAGTCAGCAAATTATTAGACAAACGCTGCTGGAACTGGAAGATTTACTTACCCTGCTTAAACGCTAGTATATAATCCCACACTCATAATCGGGGCGTAGCGCAGCCTGGTAGCGTACCTGCATGGGGTGCAGGTGGTCGGAGGTTCAAATCCTCTCGCCCCGACCAAATTTACTAAAAAACTCAATCTATTCAACTATTTAGTTCTTAACCCAGAGCTCCAGGGCGAGAGAATTTGAACCGATAAGAGGTTCACAAATTCGTCAGGGTGAGGTGGAAAGATGAAATGTGTCAGTGGCACATTTACCCACCGAACGGATTTGCCAGGACGGCAAATCCCGGGGTTCTTAGTGAGGCCGGGAAGGCCGAGACTTAGAACATTTGAACAGCCGCAGGCTGGTCCAAACCTGCCTAACTATACAACACGTATCCCAACACTATGGAAGCAACAATCCCTAGCGCAATAATAATCCAGTCAGATGAGGTATAGGTTTTTTGGGTTTTAGGTTGGTCTTCGCTCTTCGCAAGTCTAATGAAATCTTGTAAATCATCATCTCCGACAATGCCTTTCGATTGTAGTCTTTTTAATAGTTGGGCCCGGACCGATACATAATGCTCACGGCTGATTAATTCATTGGAATAGGTTTTTGCCAGGTAGCGAAACGGGGAGTTTGGGTCTTTCATCAATTTTGCGTTGGCGCATTAATTTGCTTGCTTAGACTAAGCAGGCGAGATTCTTTTGGAAATAGCTTTAACCCGGTAATAATATAATTAGAAGCTTCTTTGTACTTGCGATTCGATATTAACTTTTCAGCTTCGGAGAGATATAAGTTCGCGAGTTTTTTATCTTTTAACAGATAATGATCAGGATCGACCCGCCGGATCAATGGTAAAACAGTTGTCAGGTCTTCTCCATTGGCAGTTTTGGTCAGTTTCATATTATTGTAATAGCGCTTGTATAATGATACTAGACTACTCATCAGCCGATCTTTTTGTTCTTTGAGCTGATCCTTGATTGTCGACAATGCGACTGAATCTGGGTAGTGCTTCTCTGCCTGTGACAGCAAATTCATAGCTTTCGGGTAATCATAAAGTCCCTCTTTCGGGCGAAATACGGATCGAATTCTGTCACGGTAAAATGTAATAATTTCGCGACGCAGGCCGACCGATAGTATTTTTTGATGCTCTGGAATCTGCTGGTCCAACGACCAGATTGTTTCAATCATCAATGCTTTATCGCCCTGCTTGATGCTCCTTATCTTGTCAAATAAAGCCTGTTCTGATCGGAAGTCCAGATAAGGCTGGTATCCAATCCCCACCGCAATTATGACCAGAAATAGGGCAACCAGCAGAATGGATTTGGCATGACTTTTTTGCAATCGCATGCCGTCGGCGAATTTTTTGACTGTCGATATTCGGTCCTCGCGAACAACCGAAAGTGCTTTCATCAACGTTCTTTGCTGACGTCGATTCAAGCCCTTGATTGCTTTTGGCTTGATGCCCAGCTCCTTGATCTTGGGGGATGCAACCTTGTTGTAAGGATGTTTTCCGCCCGCTAGCAGTTGATACGACACACAAGCGAGACCGTAGATATCATCTCGTGGATCAGGGTTCATACCGGCAAACATTTCCGGTGTTGCATAAGCCGGTGTGACGGCGCTCAGCTTGGCCGGATCAAACATTGTATTTTCTCTTTCCTCATCAGTTTGCGTGCTCGCCCGTGCAATTCCGAAATCGAGCAGTTTGACGTGCCCATCATTTAATAAAAAGCAGTTACCCGGTTTAAAATCCGAATGGACAAGGAACTTTTCATGTGCGTAGGAAAGACCGCTACACAATTCATCGATAATATGTAGAGCATGGCTCCTTTTTAACGGTTTCTTCAGGATTTCTTTTATTAATTGATTGAGCGGCTTGCCTTGCAGGTACTCCATGGTCATAAATACAGTATCTGCGTCACGATCAAAATCGTAGACCGTGGCAATATTAGGGTGAGCGAGCTTTTGCGCTTTACTGGCTTCACGCTGGAGAGCGATGAACGAACCCGAATATTTTTTAAACGCATCGGTTAAAACCTTGATAGCGACATAGGGGTTCTTGTCATGCGCTTCTACCTTGAGTAAATCTTTAGCCTTAAAAACAATTCCCATACCACCCTGGCCCAGCTTTTCGAGTAATACAAAGCGGTCTTTCAAGGTAACACCGGGGCCCAGATTATCGAATTTTCTGGTCTTGTGGGGTTTTTCAACCACCTTCGTTCTGATGATTGAAGTTTCGTCCCCCAGCTGTTTGACCGCTGACGTGTCGGTAGTTACCAGGTGGGTAACTTCGGCCCGAACGAGTACCGTCTTATCGCTGGATCCGTCCTCGGTCAGATCGGTTAAATCGGTAATGTCGGTCAGAATAAGTGTTTTGTCATCATCTAGATTGGAATGATCGGCACTCGAAATTACAGCGCTGTCAGGATTGTTTTGAATGGTTGCTTTTATATTTACCCTGGAGATCAAGTGGGATATTTCGCTGAATCCGTTCGAATCTATCCTGTCGCTTTCGAAGAGTTTCTGCAAATGCTTCTGGGCATTAATATGGCTGGATGGCGTATCGCCGAAAATACCGGCAAGCGCGTCCTCTAGATCGGCGACCTCCAGGATACCCGTAATATAATCGTCAATCAGTGATTTGCAGACTTCGGGCATATTATTTATTTACTCACTTACCTTGAGAGCAATAATCGATGTATTGTCCGTACCACCGGCATTTAACGACGAAACCAGTAGAGCCTGGGTCAGTGCGTCCATGTCCCCTGTGTTTGCCTGGATGACCGGTACCATTGCTCTTTCATTCATATCTTTATACAGTCCATCGGAACAAATGATAAAAATATCATCATCGAGTAGTTCAAAGTAATCAAGATCCATGCGTAGCAGTTCATCAATACCCACTGCCTTTAACACAACATTAGCGGCAGGGTGGTTTTCGGCATCCCTTGCATCGATCTTACCCATTTTCACCAGTTCCTCTACGTAACTGTGATCCTCGGTGAGCCTCTCGATTTTATTATTTCTAAAACGATATAATCGACTGTCGCCAGCCCAGAAAGTAAAAGCGTAGTTTTTCCAGATATAGAGGCAAACAACAGTACTCCCTATAGTTGCATTTCTACCCAGAATTTCAGATTTTCTGCGGATAATAGTATTCGAATTTATTACATTTTCTTCCAGCAACAATATCGAATCATCAAGGTTAACCTGCTGTTTAAACAATCCCAGATTCTGGGTGATAGTCTGACTGGCAAAGTCACCAGCATGATGTCCTCCCATACCATCGGCGACAACCCATAGACTCTCTTCCGGTAAAAGCAGGATCGAATCCTCATTTTTGGTTCGCACATGACCGACATGGGTAACGCCGTTACTGGATATGCGGAATTTTTTAGACGATTCTGTATGAGACAGATTGCTATGGAGTGGCAATTCAAAACCTATTAATTATCAGAAGTATTTTGGCACTAATGCCAATAATAGTAAAATTTTCACCGAATGTAGCAATTCCTTGGTTGCATGCGTCCAAACAGGTCATACAATACGAAATCAATAATGTTTTCGGTTATATGGCAGGATCAAATTATGCCTTCAGTATGGGGTATAATCTGATATTATTTCGGTCAGCTGAAGTTCAGCTGCTTGTTTTGGTGGTGAAATGACTCGAATGGTAAATTGCGCGGTACTGGGTGCCGAATCTCCGGGCCTGAAGAGTGTGCCTTACCCGGGTGAGCTGGGCCAGCGCATTTTCGAAAATGTTTCGGAAGAAGGCTGGAATCAATGGATCGAGCGCCAGACCATGATCATTAACGAAAATGGATTGTCCACGGTCGACCCCGCCAGCCTGGCTCTGATCGAGCAGCACATGCTCGGGTTTCTTTTTAAAGAAGGTGACCTCGGGCAGACGCCTGCGGGATTCAGACCACCGGGAGCTAAAAAATAGTACCTGGTACTCCTTCAATGAGATTTCTTAGGATGCAGAGCGTCCCAAATTGGCCAAGGCAGCAAAAGTAGGCGCTTTAGGCGAGGCGCAGTTCGCCGGAAATGGCCTGCCCTTTACAAGGACTGCACCAAAAGTAGGCGCTCTAGGCGGCGCGGCATTGGCCGATTTGGGGCGCTCCCTTCGGGCCAGTCAGGAAGCGGTCATCTGCGTTGTTGTGCTCCCTTGAATTAGCGACGGCTAGTCCTGCGGTCGCACGCCTAGCAGTTAACCGCTTCCTGACTGGCTGCATCCTAAAGAAATCTCATTGAAGGAGTACTAGTATCTATCTCGCCAGTTGATCCAGTTTCCAACTTGGCTGGGTGACAAAACGTAGTTTTTCATAGGCTGTTTTCAATGCCTGGTAAGTTTCCTGATAGCTGGGCGCCTGGGCAAATATAAATCCAAGATAACTCGAACCTTCGGGCAACGGCACAAGCTCGTAGCCCTCACGAATATGGATTTCGATATCTTTAATAAATCTTACCTGCATTGCATCGGTTAGACCCTCTACTCGTTTTAACAAACCCGAGTTGGTAATGGGAATCATCAGTACACCCGCGGGATCGATGTCGTTCGATATTTTCGGTAAATTTCCACACATCCCCTGTATCACCAGCTCCTCGAGTTTTTGTTGTAAAGAAAATTCGATTATCTGGCCGCATTGACCGCCTATTGTCCTTGCCGCCAGCTCCAACAGCACAGTGCCGGAGCTGGTAATTCGGGCTTCAGCGTGTACCGGTCCGTGTTCTAATCCGTAAGCCCTGCAACAGCTCGCAATTTCATTCACCAGGGCCTGTTTACTCTTACTATCCAGTTGACTCGGTGTCAGATAACAGGTTTCTTCGAAATAAGGTCCCTCCATTGGTTCGGGCTTGTCGAAAATGGTGAGAGTATGGAATTTACCGTCGACTAAAAATCCCTCAACAGCGAATTCTGGCCCATCGAGATAAGCTTCTACCAGGATATTTTCACCTGCAAAACCGGTTTGTTCGGCCTGATCGAGGATCGAATCAATTCTATTAACCGCCTGTAACAGTTGAGTTCGGTCGTCGACCCGAATAACGCCTCTACTACCCGATAGGCTCAGGGGTTTAAGGACCACCGGGTAATTGAACTCCAATTCGATTTTAGCCGGGTCTTTTATTGCAATGATTTGAAAAGCGGGTGTATTACAACCGGATTTCTTTAAAACCTGACGAGCCAGGTCTTTTCGATGGGTTAACCGGGTTGCTTTAATCGAATTGTGGGGTAAATCCAGGTACTCGGCGATTTGACTGCTTAGATCCACGCAAGAATCATCGGTGGCGAGGACGCAAACAATATTTAGTTGTTTGATTGCGGCTAAAACGGTTGAACGGGCCTGTGATAAATTAGAAAAATCGACGCTGATACCCTTAGCGACTGCAGGTATTAGAGAATGTTCACTGTTCGAAACTACTACTAACCCAATACCGAGGGAGCGGCCTGCATTCAGGTAAGGCGCAATCCGATAACTGCCTGAAGGGGCAATCAAAAGAACAAAGCCCGGCAGACTCCTGGTGTCGGGCTTTATCGATATGCGTTCCTGTTTTGTGGTACTGATATTTCCCAGCTGTACCAGCGCCTAGCCGCAACCGCTGCCACCGCCACCGCTGTCACCGCCACCGCTGTCACCGCCACCGCTGTCACCGCCACCGGCCGCGCCACATCCGCCACAGGATCCGGTACCGCCCGTTTCGGCAAATACATTATTAAACACGAATCTTTCTTGGCCAGCTTCCTGGATGTAGTCGATTTGCGCGCCACGTAAATAGGTGAGCGCGACCACATCGACATAAAGCTTGAAACCGTCGAAGGATTGAATCGTATCGAAATCAGTTTTTTGATCGGTGAACGTCATGCCATAAGACATGCCACCGCAACCCCCGCCGCCGACATAAATTCGGATCGCGGAGACGTCTTCATCACCTTGTTCGATAATTTCACGTAACTTGTCCTGGGCGGACTGGGTGACTTCAAGATCGCTTGTCGACAAATCAACCTGAAAAGTATCCGAGACATCGCCGATTACGTCGGTGATAACGTCGGTGTTTTTCTGGGGCGGCTTATATATGCCTACATTTTCCATAATAACTTCCTGGTTTGGGTATTAACTCAATTATACACCTGAAATTTCGATTTGAGCACTAAAATTAAGTGTTCGGGCTCAGTCATGCAAGCCCAAGAAACTGACTAATCATTGATCACCATAATATGGGGGAAGAAAATTCAAAATCAATCGGTTAAGCTGTTAATATCAGCGATAGAGACATGTTTTTTAGTGCTTCTTGGCGGGTGGTTTTGTACAATCGCCTTCTTTTTTATTCGAGAGTTCCCCGATGTTTTCCAAATCCATGAATATTGCAGACTTCGATCCCGATCTGTGGACCGCAATACAGGCAGAAGAGGCGCGTCAGGAAGATCATATCGAGTTGATCGCCTCCGAAAACTACACTAGTCCCAGGGTCATGCAGGCACAGGGTTCTGTTCTCACCAACAAGTATGCTGAAGGCTACCCATCGAAGCGCTACTATGGCGGATGTGAGCATGTAGATGTTGCCGAGGTACTGGCGATTGAAAGAGTGAAAAAACTGTTCAACGCCGATTATGCCAACGTTCAACCGCATTCGGGTTCGCAGGCGAATGCAGCGGTATATTTTGCATTGCTCAAGGCTGGAGATACAATTTTAGGCATGAGCCTGTCGGACGGTGGGCACTTGACCCACGGTTCGAAGGTCAATTTTTCCGGAAAGTTGTTCAATGCGATGCAATACGGGCTCGACAGTGAAACTGGCGAAATAGATTATAACGAGGTTGAATCGCTGGCAAAGGAGCATTCGCCGAAGATGATCGTGGCCGGGTTTTCAGCTTATTCGCGGATTGTGGACTGGCAACGCTTTCGCGATATTGCAGATTCAGTCGGTGCCTATCTGTTCGTGGATATGGCGCATGTGGCTGGTCTGGTCGCGGTCGGCTGCTATCCCAGCCCAGTCGGAATTGCCGACGTCTGCACCAGCACGACTCACAAGACATTACGTGGCCCCAGGGGCGGGTTAATCCTGGCCAAGTCAAACCCTGAAATTGAAAAGAAACTGAGCTCGATGGTATTTCCAGGTACCCAGGGCGGGCCCTTGATGCATGCGATTGCTGGTAAAGCGGTTGCCTTCAAGGAAGCCATGAGCGATGAGTTTGTCGAGTACCAGAAACAGGTACTGGTAAATGCTGATGCGATGGCCCGGGTATTCATTGAGCGTGGTTTCGATATCGTCTCTGGCGGTACAGACAATCATTTGTTCCTGCTATCGCTGATTAGCAAAGGTCTGACCGGAAAAGAAGCTGATGCGGCGTTGAGTAGCGCCAATATTACGGTTAACAAAAATTCGGTGCCAAATGACCCGCAGTCCCCATTCGTCACCTCAGGCTTGCGTATCGGCTCGCCAGCGATTACCACTCGCGGGTTCAACGAAACCGATTCACGAAATCTGGCGAACTGGATTTGCGATATCCTCGACAATATGGGTAACCAGGAAGTCATCGCGACAGTCAAAGGCAAGGTGCAGGAAATCTGCAAACGTCTGCCGGTTTACGGCGATTAAACCTGGCCTCCTTAACAAGTGGATTGACTAGCTGATGAAATGTCCTTTCTGCGGTACACCTGATACCAGGGTGGTCGACTCCAGATTAGCGCCGGAGTCGGTCCAGGTGCGCAGGCGCCGGGAGTGTGTTTCTTGCGAGACCCGATTCACTACCTACGAATCGCCCATGCTCAATATGCCGATAGTGATCAAGAACGACGGTAGTCGTGACGCTTTTGATGAATTACGACTGCGTAGTGGGATGATGCGTGCACTGGAAAAACGCCCCGTCGCTGCCGAGCAAATAGAAGATGCGATCGGCCATATCAAGAAACGATTGATCGGAATTGATTCACGTGAAATTTCGTCACGAAAAATTGGTGGCCTGGTGATGCACGAACTACAGCGACTGGATCATGTTGCTTATATTCGATTTGCCTCGGTCTATCTGAGTTTTGAAGATATCCAGGCATTTGAAGAAGTCATCAAAACGCTCGAATCTGAGCCGACTCCCGAGATGCACCGTCGACAGGTACCCTTGATCGATGAGGAGAACTGATGCCTCGGCCAGTCAATCACGAATTCTGGATGGCACAGGCATTACGGCTAGCGCGAAAGGGGTTGTATTCCACGCACCCAAACCCGCGCGTGGGTTGTGTCATCGTTAAGGATGCGAAACTCGTATCGCAGGGCTGGCACGAATTCACCGGCGGTCCGCATGCTGAAATCAATGCGATCGGAAAAAACCAGGTTCCACCCGGCAGTGACTTTTATACCACTCTCGAACCCTGCTCTCACCACGGCAAAACACCACCCTGTGTCGATGCATTAATCGAGCTTAAACCCAGGAGGGTGGTTGTTGCTATGCAAGACCCCAATCCGTTAGTGGCGGGTGCAGGAATTGGCAAACTCGAAGCGAATGGCATAAAAGTAGTGCAGGGTGTTCTCGAGTCAGAAGCCAGATTATTGAACTCGGGATTTATATCCCGACTAGAAAAAGGCCGTCCTTTCGTACGCTTGAAAATGGCAATATCTCTGGATGGCCGTACCGCGTTAAAAAGTGGCGAGAGTCGATGGATTACTGGAAAATCGGCCAGGCTAGACGTGCAGCGCTTACGTGCCAGGAGTTCGGCAATTCTCACCTCGGCGAAAACTGTCATGGACGATAACCCCTCCTTAAACCTGCGAGTGTCAAAGTCAGACCTCGATCAAAATGTCGAGTTAAGACATCCAGTAAGGGTAATACTGGATGCAGAATTACGCTTGACTGGCAAGGAAAAAATATTTGGCACCGATGGCGAAATCTGGATTTATACCCTGAACAGTTCACCATTTGAGATTGAGCGCCTGGTCGCTGCGGGTGCGCAGGTTTCAATTCTGGACGATTCCGGTTCCGGCAATATTAATCTGAAAAAGCTGATGTCACATCTGGCCAAACGAGAAATTAACGAAGTACACACCGAATGCGGGCAAACACTTGCCGGTGCATTGGTTCAGCAAGGACTGGTTGACGAAATAATTATTTATATGGCGCCGAAATTGTTGGGCAGCCGGTCGATTGGCGCCTTTGACCTGGGGCAGATATCGCGTATCAGTGAAAGCGTAAAATGCAATATCGAGCAGGTGCGAATGATCGACGAAGACATTCGTTTGACCCTTTCATTGACCTAGTTCTTTAATCTCAACTATCGTAGCGGTGTTAAAACACGGTGCTGCCAGTATTGCCGCACTAAACAGTCTACTGATTTTGTAGCCAGGTTGGGCAATATTTTCGTTTTTCAGGTTATACTCCTGACAACTACCTGGCATAGTGGGCGGTGCGACGCACCAGCTAGCAGATTATCAATCACGCCGACAAAATGGTTTTTCCCGGTCAACTCTCAATACCAGATAATTTATGGAGGTAAAACCCTGATGTTTACCGGAATTATCCAGTCGATAGGATCTATTGGCAGCATTGAGCACAAGGGCGGGGATATTAGCCTTGTCATCAACGTTGGCCAACTAAATCTGGACGACTGTACTCGCGGTGATAGCATTGCGGTTAATGGGGTTTGTTTAACCGCGGTTTCATACTCGAGCGGGCAGTTCGTCGCCGACGTTTCTAGCGAAACCTTGAACATCACCGGCCTCGGCGAATTAAAGCAGGGAAGTTCGGTCAATCTCGAAAAGGCATTGACCTTGAATTCCGCACTTGGCGGGCATCTGGTCAATGGCCACGTTGATGGGCTGGCAAGCGTGGTTGACCTGCATGAAGAAGCACGATCGATTCAATACACCTTTGAACTGGCGCCTGGGCTCCAGCATTACATAGCCGAGAAAGGGTCGGTCACTATCGATGGGACGAGTTTGACCGTAAACCGAATCGAACGAAATCGGTTCGACGTCAATATCGTGCCTCATACGCTTGAAAATACAATTTTCCAGTATTATCGACCCGGTACCAGGGTTAATATCGAAGTAGATATTATCGCTCGATATTTAGAACGCTTAATCGAGGGTAAAGCGGAACGCAACCAACGCTCTGGTGATCAGTTAATGGAAACACTGGTTAAGTCTGGTTTTATAGAATGACAATTGCAAGGTGATACCTGATCTGATGAAATTGAACAACATTAAAGAAATTATAGCGGATATCAAAGCCGGCAAAATGGTCGTAATAATGGATGATGAGGACCGTGAAAACGAGGGTGATATTTTGATGGCTGCCGAAGCCGTCACGGCCGATGAGATTAATTTCATGGCTAGGTATGGCCGGGGGTTAATTTGTCTGACCCTGTCTGAGCAACGTTGTCTACAACTGCGCCTGCCATTGATGGTTGGTAATAATAAAGCGCAAATGGATACCAATTTCACCGTGTCTATCGAAGCCGCGGCAGGCGTTACTACAGGTATTTCTGCGGCGGACCGGGCGACCACGGTACTGGCTGCGGTAAAAGCAGACGCGGGCCCCGAGGATATCGTACAGCCTGGTCATATATTTCCGGTGATGGCGCTAAAAGGCGGTGTTTTGATCAGGGCAGGGCATACCGAAGCGGGGTGCGATCTGGCGAGATTGGCAGGGTTTGAGGCCGCAGCGGTGATTGTCGAAGTTTTAAATGATGACGGTTCTATGGCGCGTCGGAAGGACCTGGAAGCTTTTGCCAAACGGCACGATTTAAAAATAGGTACAATCGAGGACTTGATTCGATATCGAATCGAAAACGAACATACTATTGAACGCATAATTAAAACCAGGTTCCCGACCGATTTTGGCGATTTTGAATTGTTTGCCTACGAAGACAGTATTGGCCAGGAGCTGCATTTTGCACTGGTAAAAGGCAAGATAGATCCGGAACAACCTATCCCGGTTCGAGTGCATGTGCAAAATACATTGACCGATGCGCTGCTGGGTACGACAGGTCGAGGTTGGCCATTACGCGATGTCATGCAAACCATCGAAAAAGCCGGGCGGGGTGTCATCGTGTTCCTGCGCCAGACCGAATCTCCCAAGGATATGATGGCGAAAATTGAATCTATAATACGCGATGACGCCAGTCACGACGAAGATCAGCCCGGGGACCTGAGGACTTATGGCATTGGCGCCCAGATTTTGGCGGATCTAGGAGTACGCAAAATGAGTTTGCTTAGCGCACCGAAGAAATTCCATGGGCTTGCCGGGTTTGGTCTCGAAGTTGCCGAATATTATTCTGATTAACGAGGAAGCATTATGGGTGAAGTCAAGCAAGTCAATGGTGATATCAGTGTCGATCAGGCCAGGATCGCTATTGTCGTCGGTCGCTTTAATGGATTTATTGTCGAGAGTCTGTTGCGCGGTGCCCTCGATACCCTGCAACGCGCCGGGATTAAATCTTCGGATATTACCGTGAGCCATGTCCCTGGAGCGCTGGAAATGCCTTTGATCGTTCAGAACTACGCTGCCTCGGGAAAATTTGACGCCATCATCGGTCTGGGCGCAGTGATTCGGGGCTCGACCCCACACTTTGATTTTGTCGCCGGTGAAAACGCCAAAGCCTTATCGTCGCTGGCCCTGCAGTTTTCGATTCCGGTCATCAATGCTGTGCTCACCACCGATACGATAGAGCAGGCGATTGAGCGAGCAGGCACCAAAGCGGGAAACAAGGGTGCAGATGCAGCGCTGGCTGCAATGGAAATGATTAGCTTAATCCGGAAAATTAGCTAGTTACCGCCGATGGCAAAAACTGGGCCACCCAAGCCGCGTTCATTCAAAAAACGTAAACATGCCCGTGATAAGGTATTACAGGCGCTGTATCAATGGCAGCTGTCGGGTGAAGACCTCGACTGGATTAAAGATTACTTTATGAATGAACAGGGGGTTGCATCCGGCGATCCAGAGTATTTTCTCGAGTTGCTTTATAAGATTCCGTCAACAGTCACCGAACTTGATGCCACCTACCGGAAATACATGAAAAATTTCGAAGACAATCTGGATCCAATCGAATGCAACATTCTGCGAATTGCTACCTACGAATTGATCCATCATATGGAAATCCCCTACAGGGTAATCATTAACGAGGCGATCAATCTGGCTAAGACTTATGGTGCAGATGAAGGCTATAAATTTGTCAACGGTGTTCTCGATCCGCTGTCGCAGAAACTTCGCGAAACCGAAACCACGGCCTAAACCGACAGCCTAAGCTATCTGGGGGCCAGTTCTTTGTCGTTGAACGAATTTTCACTGATAAAACGATATTTTACCGATATCGGTAAGTCTCGGTTTGCGCCGATATTACCCCAGGGTGACGATGCCGCTATCGTTGAGGTGCCAGCCGGAATGCAGGCGGTTATGAGCATCGACACGCTGATTAGCGGTGTACATTTTCCGAAAAATACCAGTGCGGCCGATATTGCCTACAAGTCCCTGGCGGTCAATCTAAGTGATTTGGCGGCTATGGCTGCAACTCCGGCGTGGTTTCTGGTCTCGCTTAGTCTGCCCGACAATGATGAAGCCTGGTTGGATGAATTTTCCAGTAGTTTGAAGGAAATTGCCCGGACCTTTCAACTCGAACTAATCGGTGGTGATACCTGTCAGGGCCCGTTGTCAATCACCATACAGATCACCGGGTTGGTATCGAAAGACCGATATGTCACTCGCAGCGGTGCAAGACCGGGCGATAAAATTCTGGTTTCCGGTATGCTGGGTAGTGCAGCCCTGGGTCTTGCACATTCTCAGAAACGTATTAAATTGCCCAAATCTATCGCAGGAATTTGCCTGGGTGCATTGAACCGACCGTTTCCACGCCTTGAACTGGCAGAGTTTCTATCGCGTTATGCCTCGGCCGCGATCGATCTATCGGATGGTCTGGTCGGTGATCTGGCCCATATCCTGAAACTGAGTAATGTGGGCGCGAAAGTCAATCAGGCCAGCCTACCGGTACTGGCCTGGATTAAGGAGAATAAGGCTTACCAGTACGCTTTAAGTGGGGGTGATGATTATGAGATATGCCTTAGCCTGCCGCGAGAACACTGGGCCCGGGTTGTTCAGTGGAACCAGCAATACCCTGATTGCCGACTGAGTGAAATCGGTGAAATTTGCGAATCGGGCTACACTTTAATCCAGGGTAAACAAACGATTGATCTAGACGACTGGCAAGGGTATCAACATTTTGACTAGCAAACCTATCCCGGTTTCGATGCTTCGTAATCCATTGCACCTGCTGTCGCTGGGTTTTGGTTCAGGGTTATCGCCCCATGCGCCGGGGACTATGGGTACATTGGTAGCCGTTCCGCTGTATCTGATGTTGAGTCGGCTTGAATTAATAGCCTACCTGATAGTCATAGCCAGCGGCTTTATCCTGGGAGTTTATGTTTGCCATTACACCAGTAAAGCGCTCGGAGTACACGATCATTCCGGAATAGTCTGGGATGAAATAATTGGCTACTGGATCGCTATGATCGCGGTTCCGGCCCCAACATGGCAGTGGATATTGACCGGGTTTGTATTATTTAGATTTTTCGATATCGTCAAACCCTGGCCGGTTAATCTTGCAGACAAACATCTACCCGGTGGATTCGGGATCATGATTGACGATGTTCTAGCCGGCCTGTATGCATTTGCCTGTATCCAGGCCTTCTGGTTTTTTGCCGCCGATAAGCTATGAAAATAACCCCGGTAACCTGCTTATTGTACCTGGCTATCTACCTCCTTAGCGCGGGTATTTACGCCGCCAACGTCAAGGTAATTGGATTATTTACCGACAAGGCCCTGTTAATAATTGATTCGCAGCAAAAACTGCTGAGCAAGGGTCAGACCTTCGGCGGGGTAACGCTGATATCGGCTTCCAGTCGGGGAGCGGTAGTATCGATTGATGGAGAAATTAGAAAACTGGGATTAAATCAGAGGATTCAGGGTAATTATAAAAAACCCGACCATTCGGTCTCTAAGATTTATCCAGATTTCCAGGGGATGTATTACATCGCGGGGCGTATCAACGGGCACCCAACCCGTTTTCTGGTCGATACCGGTGCTACCTACGTGACGATGAGCGGAGCCCATGCGGCGCAAATCGGCATCGATTATCGAGAAGGAATTAAGAGTTTTGCGCGTACTGCGGCCGCAACAGTACCTGTCTGGCAGGTCACACTGGATAATGTCAGTATTGGTGGTATCAAGGTGCCTAATGTGGCAGCGACTGTGATCGAGGGTTCTCAGCCCCACGACGTGCTGCTGGGTAACTCTTTCCTGAAATATACTCATTTGCAGCGTATCGGTAATGTCATGGAACTAAAACAGAAATTTTAGGGAATCTCTGATCAAGTCTGGGCGAATCATATTGGGATGCGAAATAATTTAGGTCAAGGCGCGGAACGCAAGGCCGCTCATCGACTTCCTGTCGCCGCGGCACTGGAACTTCCCCGTTCGGCGTAATAGCAGGGCTATTGCTAAGTTTCGCAAGGCTTCCGCTCCTGCTCACGCCCCTCACCTACATCCATGTAAGCGACATCGAGATTAATTATTTTGCGCCCAAGATGGTCGATCATGACTTAACCAGAGGTTCCCTGGAATTTAATTACCGCAACAGGCGTATGAAATAAGCCTTATTTTGATAG
>Ga0209987_10000561_pt1 | contig 19587 bp, 18 predicted proteins | sample N074metaG_FD_182134 | JGI IMG/M metagenome (GOLD analysis project Ga0209987, IMG submission 182134) | Deep subsurface microbial communities from Kermadec Trench to uncover new lineages of life (NeLLi) - N074 metaG (SPAdes) (version 2) | ecosystem: Environmental > Aquatic > Marine > Ocean trench... | reverse complement strand
TGACTGCGACGTAGCCGGAATCAGCTACGATCGCAAACGCGCTGGCATCCGGCTGGCCGGACGACGTAATCCCGTCAATCGGCTGGAGATCTCCGATCAAGAGCACCTCATCAATATTGACGTGAATCATTTTGTCCCCGTTTGCACTCACAGCGACTACAGTAACAGCGATCAAGAATGTACCCAGAAGAAACTGCCGGATACTCATCGTTGCTCTCAATCCCGAAGCGTGACGGAGCTGTCAATAACGATGCCTTTTTCCGTAAATCGTACGTCTAAAAACATTCGATCGTAGATATCGGCGACGGCCAACATCATATCCTGCATGGCAGCCTGGAATTCCGGTGGCATTGCATTCTCATCATCTGGCTCGCTCAATGCCATCGCTTCGCCGATGAATGTGTAATAACGCGCCGCGTCCATACTGAAACTCAAGAATGTACCGTTGTCTGACGCATCAGCGGTCAACATCCGGGCTAACTCTGATTCTGCGCCATCGCCAACTGACAAGGCCAGTGCATCATCGGTCATCGCCACGAACACATCGCCGCCCAACATTTGCGCCTGCGGCATATCGAGTTGTAACGGCTTGCCGTCGGGCTGCAAATTAAGACTGGCCAGTTCCGGGCTCAACATAGCACCGAATGAGACCAGCGCCGGCACATTGTCCATGGCGAGCAGGAACTGCCCGTCTACCGACGTTGGCGGAGATCGCGTTGCCATATTCAGACCTTCGATATCCTTGATGACGCCGACAAAACCTCGAAAATCGTAAACCATGGGGGGTACCGGTTGTTGTAATGCCATTCGGCCTTGTCCAATGCCCGCCTGAAGATCGGCGAATGCTTCACACAGGAAGGGATCTGCCTCGAGTGCATCCAATTGCGCTTCGTAGAAATTACGCATCGCCATGACGTCTATGCTCATACCAAACGACATCAGCCCACCAGTATCCTCGCCGAGCCCGGGTACCGGCGCCGGCAAGGCTGCGAGTGAAGTAGCAATATCATCACGCAGTTCGACGATAAACTGGGAGTCAAATCGTTTCGAAGATATAGCCGTGTAGCCCATCACCACTCGTGGCATGACTCCAGCGATTGAGCGAATCTCGGCGCGACAAACATCGGACAGCTCGTCTGATTCGCCCAGGTCTTCCATCATCGCGATCAGGTCCGCGTCCATGCCGGAGGCACCGCCGGTGACGGTCTCGACGATGCTCTCGATGTCGATGAAGCCAATAAAGTAATCGTTGAATCCGTACTCACTGGCGATGCTTGTCAGTACGCCTGAGTCTGCAATACTTGATTTCGGTGGTGACAATCCGAGCAACTCAGCGATCTGCTTATCACTAAATGCCGCCGGTGCAACAGAAATAACCACTTGTTTTTCATGGATCGCTACCAGGACTTTGGCGTCTTTGGCCACGACATATCGGACCGGGCTGCCAGCGATAGTCGCAACGTCCATTTTCTCGCCTGCTTTTTCCTCAATGCGAGACAACGCCGATTCAAAGAGTGCACCGTCCGACACTGTTATCCGCAAAACGGGCAACAAACCGTTGCCGTAGACAACGGCGGTCGATTTCCTGTCAAAACCGGCCGCTCGCAAGCCGTCAATTGACATCAGGGACGACAGTTCAGCGATCACAGCGGCCACTTTCTCAGCATCTTCACTATCGTCGCCATCTTCAGCCATTTCTTCCATCGCCATGCCCGCGATTTCCCGCAACAGAATCTCGTACGACTGCAAAATGCGATCGATCTTGGGTTCCAGCTTGTCGAACACCGCATCCGGCAATGGCGCAATGCTCGCAAATACGTACGGCGAGTCGGCCGGTACATAGTCCAGTAGAGACGCTTTGTCCGTCTTCTCGCACGCGACGGTCGTCATCGCGACAAAAATAGTGGCAATTGTGAGCTTGGTGCTGACTGACTTGAACATGAGACTGAAATCCTTCGATGACGTACTAAACAAAACAATATCGGCGACCACGACGAGTCGTGGAATCCGAATTTACGGCGAGTAAAGCAGCTTGGTGCGACGGTCTGATTTTGAAAATCGATCTTTGTCGATTGCCGTCGTAGGTGAAGTATACGCAATTTTGCGTAGCATCGGGTGTGGACCTAAACTGACACCATGGAATTTGAGATAGTCGACGTCACGACAGCTGATCTCGTTGCCGTTCTGGCGCTGAATGAGTCGGAAGTACCGCACCTCGGTGCTGTCGATATTGAGCAGATGCGTTGGTTTGCGTCAAACGCAACCTATTTTCGGGTGGCGAAAACCCGGCAGCAACTGGCCGCTTTCCTGGTGGGACTGCAGCCGGGTACCGACTATGGAAGTCTGAACTACCGCTGGTTTTGTGACCGGTACGAGGAATTCGCCTACGTCGACAGGGTCGCAGTAGCGGCATTCGCGCGTCGACATGGACTGGCTTCCCGGCTGTACGATGACTTCGCCGCCGCAATGCCAGGTTCCGTGAATGTCATGACCTGCGAGGTGAATATTCGGCCACCCAATGATGAATCAATGCGATTCCACACCCAGCTTGGATTCGGCGAGGTCGGAACTCAGGTGACCGATAACGGCCGCAAAGAAGTCGCATTATTGCTAAAGGAACTGCGCTAATCGGGGTCAGTGATTGGCTTCGGGAGTCGAATGCACCATTGGATCAAATTTCTCGCCCGCTTCGATTCGAATTGACAGCCGGTTTTGCGGTGCGGCGACAGGGCAAGTTGCGAAGTCATTAAAGGCACAAGGCGGGTTGTAAGCCCGATTAAAATCGAGCACCGTCAGTTCACCATCGGCCGGCAACTTCGCATAAAGGAATCGGCCGGCTGGATAGGTTTCTCTGCCGCTTGTCCGGTCCCCGAACACGAAGAATAGTTCGTCTCCGGAGGCGTAGGCCTCTAACTGCAATGTCTGGTTCTCGAGCTCGAAGACGACAAAGCCCGGTGATTCCGGCTGCCATCCCAGCCCTTCAATCACCGTATCCACCTTCAGTATCTTCGGTTCCACGAAACGGTGTAACTCTGCTGAAACCCGCAATGCCGGATCGATCGGGTAGTACTCAATTGGCGGAAATGCGGCAATAGCCGGGTGTTTGTAGTCTCGCAAGCGTAACGCGAATCGATTGTCCCGTTTGATGATGGTCCACGCGATTGATGCGTGCGTAACAGTGACCGCCGCATCGGTCGTATCGTCAGCGATAAGTACCGAATGCACCGGCTGATTCTCCACGCGAACATCGACGTCATTTGCGACGACTAACATGACGCCCTGATCGGAGACCTGCAACTCGCCGACATAGCCAGCAGCAGCCATCGGGAAGACGATGCCATTGTCGCTCGCAGATCCAATCGTGGTGGTGCCCGAAGACAGCCAGAACAAGCCCGCAAGATTCAGATAGCCGCCAGGTCCCTTGAGATTCTCGACACGTTGGGCCCGCCATTGCAGCGTGTCGATTTCGTACTGCGCGAGATCAAACGGATCTTCTGTCTGCCCGCACGACGCACACAGCGAGCTGACACAGATCACCAAAACAGAAATGCTGAATTTCATTGCGCAGACTTTCCTGATCATGCAAAAGTAAAACGGAATCTTGCCTCGACTGCACGCGACCCGCAAGATGGCCCTTACAACGCACACGTAAAATAAGCGGCAGAACAATCTGATGACTGATAACGACGACCCGTCAACGCTCGCATACACCAATCTCCAGCCGGAGCACATTATTGCCGCGCTGGAAGACCTGAAGTATCGCTGCGACGGCCGATTTCTCGCGCTTAACAGCTATGAGAATCGTGTATACCAGATCGGCATCGAAGATGACGTCCCCGTCGTTGCCAAGTTTTACAGGCCCGGCCGTTGGAGCGACGCAGAAATACTTGAGGAGCACGAATTCGCAAACGAACTGGCTGATGCCGAGCTGCCCGTTGTGGCCCCTAGCCGCCACGGCGGCGATACCCTGCACAAGTCAGGTCATTTTCGCTTTTCCGTTTATCCATGCCGAGGTGGACGGTCGCCCGACCTGGACAATGTTGGCTTGTTGCGACAACTGGGCCGACTTGTCGCCCGCATTCACTTGGTTGGCGAACTGCGCGATTTCAAACATCGCCCGACAATTGATATCGACAGCTACGGCATTTCGTCTCGCGATTACCTGCTCGAGAATGAGGTAATCCCGTTCGAGCTGGATGCGGCCTACGAAAGTGTATCGATCCAGGTGCTTGAAGAAATCGAGGCCTGCCAGGCGCGCGCTGGAAACACCCAACACCTTCGAATTCACGCCGATTTTCACCCAGGCAACGTCCTGGTCGCTGGCGAGAGAATTCACATCGTCGATCTTGATGACACGCGGCACGGAGTCTCGGTTCAGGACCTCTGGATGTTCCTGTCGGGCGATCAGCAGGAACAGTCTCCGCAGCTGGCTGCATTGCTCGAAGGCTACGAGGAATTTCGGCATTTTGACGCCCGGGAGCTGCATTTAATCGAGGCCCTGCGCAGCCTGCGAATCATGCATTACGCGGCCTGGCTGGCCCGTCGTTGGAGCGATCCGGCTTTCAAAGTTGCGTTTCCGTGGTTTGCGGGACAGCGGTATTGGGACGAACATATCCTCGCGTTGCGCGAGCAGATATCATTGATGCAAGAGGCGCCGCTCGAGTGGCTGGGGCCTTAGGTCGATGATCGTATTGATCTGGCGAGTCTGCCGAATTAAAGTGATTTATTGGGCTTGGCAACGCGCGATCGCGGAACTCTATGGCACGTGGACAATCTGAACTACTGGGACTATCGGACGAAATTTTGCTGGACAGGCCACATTGACTCATTCGACACGCAAAGCTCTTACAGCGATGCTGATTGCCGGGCTGATTTCCGGTTGCGCCGGCTCGAATGTGAAACTGCAAGCACCAACGATTCCAACCCCGCTTATCAACAAGATACCCGCTTCTGTCGGTCTGCGGATGCCCGAAAACTTTTATCATTTCGTTCACGAGGAACAAGTATACGGTCGTGAGGAATGGTCGATTGATCTCGGAGCTTCGAATGCCGCCCTGTTTACGCAGTTATTCGGATACATGTTCCAAAATGTAATTGTCCTGACTGACAGCGATGATCCGAAAACACTCGCAATTGATGCGCTGATCGAACCCAGCATCGATGCGTTCGAATTCTCGGTGCCCAATCAGAGCAAGACCGACTCTTTCGCTGTCTGGATTCGATATCGAATCCGAGTGTATGATTTTGACGGAAACGAAGTCGCGAATTGGCCGGTTAGCGCCTATGGGAAAAGTCAGGCTGCATCTGTCAGCGGATCCCAGGCCTTGCAACGTGCTGCGATTCTCGCCATGCGTGACGCCGCCGCGTTAATGATAATCAAACTTGATGAAATGACCGGCATCAGCAAGTTGGCCGAGTCTAGAGCAGCAACCGCAGTTTCGGTTGCGACCGAATCAGTCGATGGTGCGGAAACCAGCGCACTGGAGGAATCATCCAATGAAGCTGAAAAGTAAAATCGTGAAGGCGGTCATTGTCACCACCGTAGTATTGACATTGTCTGCGTGCATAACATCAAGAGTTGAAGACACCCGTGAAGCAAATACTGGAATAGAAGAGGGCGAGGCAGTCGTCATCATGGCAAAAAGTTATCATCTTGGTAACGAGACCGAAGAAAAATATATTCGATGTGTCGAGAATGCCCTGTCTCGAGGCTCGGATGGGCTGCGCGTGATACCGCACAGAGAATTCGTCGATTCTTTGTTTCCCTGGTTTGAACCGCGAACGGCGCCTGCTGAAACCAAGCATCTGCCGAAGTTAATGGAATACCCAGGCGTCGCGCAGAAGATTGCTGAACAACGTGTTCGCTACATTATCTGGCTTGACGGCGACACTGAGCGCGTCGCGGGCGGTGGAAGCCTCTCTTGTGCGGCTGGTCCGGGTGGTGGCGGGTGCTTTGGATTTGCCTGGTGGCAGAATGACGCAGACTACGAGGCAACGGTCTGGGACCTGCAAGAACTTGAATCGGCAGGCTCAGTGATAGCCGATGTCACCGGCACCTCATACCTCCCTGCCCTGGTAATACCAATTCCGCTGATTGCCAGAGCCCAGGCCAGGGCATGTAAAGCGCTTGCGGGACAACTGCGCGAATTCATCATCGGCGACGATACCATTTGAAATCTTATTCGGGGCGCCCCGCCCTTATTAATGACGCCTGAACAACGCATGAACTGCACCGCAAGTTCGATAACCCGGTGGCGACTCTCCGGTCTGCGCGCAGTGCCGTTCAAGCTCCTATTCCCGCTGCTGTCGCTGCTCGCGTTGAGTACCGCGTGCAACGCACGCGCATCGGAGCCTGATATTGCGGACGATCAGTTGGCGTACCGGATTCTGTACACGTTTCACCCGAACCCGGCAGATGGCACCATCAACGTATCGATGCAGCTGACGCAATCCCGCAGATTGTTGCGCGAAGTGAAGTTTCACGCCGACCAGCGCCTGTCCAACATCTACGCTGATGGCGAACTCGAGATCGAATCGGGTAACGTTACGTGGCGCCCGACGAAGTTTGGCGGCACGTTGCGGTGGACGGTCGCTGTCGCACATCGACGAAATGACGCCGGCTATGATGCATGGCTGGGCCCGGACTGGGGAATACTTCGGGCCGAAGACATCGTGCCCCGAGCATCCTCGCGTACGCTGAAGGGCGCGCATAGCAGCACCAGCATGCGCTTCCAATTGCCCCGAAACTGGACCGTCGTTACGCCGTATTTCGGTAGTGGCGGCCAATTCGACGTCGCTCGACCGGGGCGCCGCTTCGATCAGCCAAGCGGTTGGATCGTCATGGGCAAGCTTGGCGTTCGACGTGAAATGATTGCCGGCGTACGGGTCGCTGTTGCAGGCCCTGTCGACAATTCGGTACGACGCATGGACACGCTGGCTCTGCTTGCCTGGACCTTACCGGAGCTGGCGCGGCTACTGCCGGACCTTCCAACGCGGCTGACTGTCATTAGTGCGGGCGATCCAATGTGGCGCGGTGGGCTGTCAGCACCCCAATCGCTCTACATCCATTCGGCACGGCCGCTTATCAGCGAAAATGCGACCAGCACTTTATTGCACGAAGTCATGCACGCAGCACTCGGAATTTCCGCCCGTAAGGAATTCGATTGGATCGTTGAAGGATTTGCAGAGTATTACTCGCTGGAACTGCTGCGCCGCAGCGGAACAATTTCACAAAAACGTTTCGAGACCGCGATTCAGGATCAGATCGAGTGGTCCCGGTCCGCCAAACGCTTGTGTCAATTCTCGTCGACGGGCGCCAATACGGCACTCGCGGTCACCGTAATGTCAGCCATCGATCTGGAAATCCGGAACAAGACCGAGGGTGACGCGTCGCTGGACGATTTACTGCGGCTAATTCGACAACGCGAGCGGCCAGTCGATCTGCATGACCTGACGCAAATCGTCGAACAACTGGCTGGCAGCAAATCTGACGCATTAGACATCAGAAACTTGCCGGGTTGCCGTAGTATCGCGGCGGGCCATCAGGAAAACTAGACTCTCAATGTACGGTCGGCACGATCTGGAAGTCATTCTGCGTTCACGCACGCCGATCATTGTGATCGAAACGCGTGACGAGCCACGAATACTCGACATGCTAAAAGAAATTTCGGTAGCCAGATCGAGCGAGCAGTACATGCCATTGTTTCGGTGGACTGTCACCGACGGGCTGCAGCGACTGGACATCGCCCTCCAACCTCAGGCCGTAAATGCCAAGCCAACCGATGTCCTGAAGCACATTCGAGCCGTCGAAAAAACCGGCATCTACGTGTTGCTTGATTTCCATCCGTTTCTTGAAGATCCGGTACACGTCCGATTGATCAAGGACATCTGTATTCGGTATCGAGAAATTCCGCGGCAAATTGTACTGATCAGCCACACCATCAAATTACCCAGCGAACTGGAGTCATACAGTGCTCGATTCGACATGTCTCTGCCGGATGAAGACGAAAGGCGCAACATCATAAAGCGAGTTGCAGACGAATGGGTCAGGGAACACCCTGGTTCGCGCGTAAAGGCGGACTCGAAAGCGCACGAAATGTTAATCCGAAATCTTGCCGGTCTCCCCTATGCGGACACCGAGCGCCTCGCGCGAAATGCGATTTTTGTCGACGGAGCCATCACCAAGAGCGACTTGCCGGGAGTCATGCAGGCAAAATACGAACTGCTGAATCGTGACGGCGCACTGCAATTCGAATACGACACGGCCAAATTCAATGACCTTGGTGGTATGGAGCGGTTAAAAACCTGGTTGGCGCAGCGCAAGACCGTATTTCGCGGCGATGACGACGCAGCCCATCTGGATTCACCGAAAGGCATTTTGCTGCTCGGCGTGCAGGGCTGCGGCAAGAGTCTTGCTGCGAAAACAACAGCCGGCATTTTCGGTGTGCCACTGCTGCGGCTCGACTTCGGCACTATCTACGACAAGTATCACGGTGAAACAGAGCGCAAGCTTCGAGAATCTCTGCGGACGGCGGACATCATGTCGCCTTGTGTCCTCTGGATTGACGAAATCGAGAAAGGGATTGCGGGCCGCGGCGGCGAAACCGGTACCACGCAACGCGTGCTCGGTACGTTTCTAACCTGGATGGCTGAAAGGAAAAGCCAGGTATTTGTCGTCGCAACGGCGAACGACATCAGCGCGCTGCCACCTGAACTGGTCAGAAAAGGGCGATTTGACGAGATCTTTTTTGTCGACTTGCCTGCCGCGCATATCCGCGCGTCAATCCTTGCAATTCATCTGTCTGGCCGTGATCAAAAAACCGCAAAATTCGATCTTGAATCGATTGCCAACACCACAGACGGCTTCTCAGGCGCAGAGATCGAACAGGCTGTTGTTGCAGCACTGTACGCTGCGCATGCGCAGCGCAAGGACTTGACCACTGAACACATTCTGACTGAGGTGGGACAGACCAGACCGCTGTCAATCGTGATGCAGGAGCGCATTACCAGCTTGCGGGAATGGGCTGCCGGCCGCACTGTTGCCTGTGATTAGATGTAATTACAGCGACTTATTTACATAAGTTAATCTTATTTATTGTCTTGTTGCCTCGCGTGGCCCGCATGGTAAGATTCGTGAATGGCTAATAATAAGAAAAACATCAATGAATTAGTCGACCATGATGACGACCCGACCGTCGGGCTTGAGACTCTCGTGCGGGAACAGTCTTTTGTGGACGACGATTCCCGGTCTGCAGCCCACGGTGCTAATGACAATACCATGTCGGGCCACAAGTCGGCCCGCAACTCTCTAGCGAAACCCAACAACCGCTTGCAACTTGATATGGAACATTTTCGGGCAAAGTGGCTGAATCTCGCGACCGAAGTTCGGCAACGTGACCAGAAAATACGGGCACTGGAGTCCGAGATACAGGAATTCAACACTGAAAAACGAATTGCCGCGCTCACATCTGCTGTTGCGGCAGCCGAGAAAAATTGTGCGAAAATTGGCGAAGAACTCGCGTCACTGCACAAATCCCACGCCGACGAAATTCGAATGATTCGACTGGAGCTCGGTGAGGCCCAGGAAACGATGTCACAGAATGACCTGATCAGCGAGCAACTTGAATCAGACCTTGTTGAGACTCAAGCTTACCGTGCCGAACTCGAACGGATGTTGAATAAATTCGAGCACACCAGTCAGTCAAGAATTAAACACCTCGAAAAAGAAAACCGTAAATTGCGGTGCGAGTCGGATAAGTTAAACGACAAATTGGGGGCCAATAACCAGTCGATAAATTGCCTGTTAGCGGAACTGGCTGAGAAAAGTCAGCAAACGCAATCAATCGAAGTGGTCGAGGATGCGATGCATGAAATTGACGATCACTTATCCGCGAAAACTGATGGGCATGTTCCGGCGGAGCAAGAGAGAATAGCGCGTATGCTAATCGGCTCGGTGAAAGGCCGGGAACTTCGTTTTCCGTTATTCAAAAATCGCCTTACTATCGGCCGCTCGCGACACAATGACGTCCAGCTTAAAGGACCTTGCATCAGTCGTCGGCATGCTGTTGTTGTCACGGACGGCGAGTTGACACGTGTTATCGACTGGGGCAGCAAGAACGGCGTCTCTGTCAACTCGCAACCCATTACGGAGCATTTTCTGAAAAACGGCGACATCGTCACCATCGGCACCGCCAAGTTTCGCTACGAAGAACGTAAAAAGCGAGGCACCTGAAACTTCGCGTGTGATCGCTATTGTGTGAGCGCAATCACGGACTCTGCGGCATGGCTAGCATAAGCTTCGATCCGATAGGCAGGGAGTGCATTCAGACGATGTTTAGCGATGTTGCAAAAAGGCCGGCCGGCCTCAGTGACACTCAACAAGTAACCCGCAGGACCGGTACATTCCTGTCGCAGAGAATCTGGATACCCAAACTACTGTACGTTGCCCTACCTTACTTCTACCTGGTCTCAGGCGTAGGCGCACTGACAGCCACCCTTTATATCGGCAGCTGGATATGGGTTCTGCCGCATTATTTGCTATTCTCAGCCGTCTGCCTGCACATGGGATTATTGATAGTCCACCGGCGCCTTCGATCGGACATCGACATCGAATAATATCGCTCCGCCGGACTCGCAATCGTGGCCAATAACGACAATTCAATGAAAAAAACCGCCCGCCGGGAAGCCCTGCTGTTGTTCGGACTGCTGTTTGTTGGTCTCGTACTAATGCCGTTCGGCATTTACCTCGTGGGTCGGGAAGTTTTCGGAGACTATGGCGGACATGGCTACGGCGATTTTTTCGGCAGACTAAGCGCAAAAATTCGAAACGGCGATGCCGTTGCATGGTTCCTGGTGCTGTCGCCATACCTGACCTGGCAGTTCGTTCGCCTGACCACGCTCGCCTGGCGGCTTGCAAGCTCGCACCCAGCTAAAAATTCCTCGAGTACGTCTCACACATAGATGTGAACTGCGTCACATTTTGTTTTTTATAAACAACCTATTAACGCCCTTTCTGCAGAGTTTATGTTAATAATGTTACCTGCCGGGGCCGGTCAGGTTTTATAGTTCCTCACTAAGTATTCACCTTGAACAACAGACGGACTGACCCGGGACAATGAAGCGTTTCTTTCACTGGCTGACAAACCTGTTTTCGACACAGGCTGCTCCGCCTCACGACAAACTGACACGATCGGGTTCCTACCTGCGGCAGACCAATAGCCAGTTAAAGCCGGGAAGTGCCAAGATCCGACAGGCTGTGCCGCAACGGCAACCAGAATACGTCAATCTCGATCCGAGTTTTGCGGGTCGCCTCGTGGACAGCGGTCCGGGCAAGACCGTCCTGGTCCGTAGCAAATTCGTACGCGAGGACTCCGGGACTCACGAAACGTTGACGATACTGGATGACTCCATCACTCAGTTCGATGACGAGGTCGGCACTGATCCATATGACACAGGCGATTTCGACCGCTCGAAGAACTGGGACAAGCGCTTCAGAAATAGCTAGTCTAGGAGCGATGAGCCTGCGCATATCGTTCGATCTCGATGACAACGATCTAAAGCATTTTCGCCTGATCATGCGCGACGCGCGCAGCACCGCGACACGAAAAACACCCGAGGACATCGTTGCTGCATCCGAGGAATTGCTGCGGACAATTGGCAACGATTGCACCCCGGGCTTCATTCTCACGCGGCTGGAAAAACTGAAAATGATGATCCGCATGATCTCGGATGTTGATTGGCGGTTGCCACACCAAGACACCGAGCGGGTACTCAGTGCCCTCGCCTATTTCGCCGAACCGGACGATTTAATACCCGATCAGATTCCAGGGCTCGGTTTCCTCGACGACGCCATCATGATCGAGTTGGTAGTGCGGGAGTTACGCCACGAGATCGATGCCTATAACGATTTTTGCGAGTTTCGCGAGCGTGAGCGATCTCAGTCCGGCGATAGCAGCGCAATCAAACGACAGGACAAGCTCAACACTCGCAGGGCCGATCTGCAATCCAGAATGCGTCGGCGTCGCCAACGTAGCGGCGACTCGTCGGAACTTCGAATACTCGATTAAAATAGAAACTCGGCGCCGATATCGTGGTCATACCGAGGCAGAACTGCCAAGTATGCCCTTGATCAATGCGGCCCGGACTACTAGCCTAGCCCTGTTGGCTCGGCCAAAATACCACCCAGACTTTAAATGGAGACAAATTTGAACGCAGTGCAGACCCATCGACTCAAAATGAGTACCGGCCTGTTGTTCGGCTTGCTGGCTATGCCCGCGCTAGCCAGCACCGGGACTGCATACACCGATGAGCCTTTGGAGCCAGAATCGCGACACGAGAAAATTGGCGAACTGGTGGCTACGTTTATTCAGAAATCGCATTACAACCACATCGCAGTTAACGACGAATTGTCGTCAAAGGTGATGGACCACTACCTCGAAGAACTGGACCGAAATCGGATGTACCTGCTGGCGAGCGACGTCGAATTTTTTGAACAGTATCGCTACGAATTGGATGACATCGTCAGAAACAGCCCTCTGGATCCGGTATTCGATATGTTCTCTGTGTACCGCACTCGAGTTCGAGAGCGTTTTGAATTCGCACTGGCACAACTCGACGTCGAGCCAGATTTTACAATCGACGAGGAATACCAGTTTGATCGCAGTGAATCTCCGTGGGCGCAGACTTCCCAGGAACTCGACGAATTGTGGCGTAAGCGCGTCAAGAACGACGCACTGAACCTTGCTCTCACTGACAAACCCTGGGAAGAATCGCGCGAAATTCTCGCAAAACGATACCGCCGCTACCTGAAGCGCATGCAACAGACCAACAGCGATGATGTCTTTGAAACCTTCATGAATACATTTGCGCATACTCTCGATCCACATTCGAGCTACCTGTCGCCGCGTAATTCCGAGGAATATCGTATCCAGATGAGCCTGTCGTATTTTGGAATCGGCGCCTCACTGCAAACGGAAGAGGACTACGTACAGATTGTAAGTATCATTCCGGGAGGACCGGCATCAATCGACGGTTCGTTAGGACCAAAAGACCGCATTATCGGTGTTGCACAGGATCCCGATGGCGAAATGGTCGATGTCATTGGCTGGCGCCTGGATGATGTCGTTGATCTGATACGTGGCGAAGCCAACACAATTGTTCGTCTACAGATTATTCCGGCTGGCGCCCTGCCAGGCGATAGCAACAAAGAAATCAGCCTCACTCGCGGCAAGGTCAAGCTCGAGGAACGGGCTGCGCAGAGCGAAATTCTGACTGTACCGAACGAAGGCCGCGATTGGTCGATTGGTGTCATCTCGGTGCCGAGCTTTTATCGAGATTATCGAGCCTTGAGCAGCGGCGACAAAAATTACACGAGCACGACCAGAGACGTAAAGCGCTTGATCCTTGAACTCGAACAAGAGGGAATCGACGGCCTGATTATCGATTTGCGCGATAACGGCGGCGGCCACCTTACAGAAGCAACTGCGTTGTCGGGTCTGTTCATAGACAATGGCCCGGTCGTACAACTCAAGAATGCCAACGGTCGAATCAGCCGACTTGACGATCCGGACCCAGTGGCTCGGGTTGCATACAATGGCCCGCTTGCGGTACTTACCAATCGCTTCAGTGCATCCGCTTCCGAGATTTTTGCGGCCGCCATGCAGGACTATGAGCGCGGCGTGATTATCGGTCAGAAGACTTTTGGCAAGGGCACCGTGCAGAACCTGTATTCACTCGACCAATATCTGCAGCCCGAAGGTGACAAGGGCTACGGTCAGCTGACATTGACGATCGGCAAGTATTATCGCGTCACGGGTGAGAGCACTCAGCATCGCGGTGTCGACCCCGATATCATCCTTCCGTCTACCATAGACGCTGAGCAAATCGGCGAAAGTGTGCGGGAGAGCGCTCTACCCTGGGACACGATTCAGACGACTCGTTTTCGGGCTGGCGAGTCGCTGGACAGCACGATCGACTCGCTGACAGCGATGCATGGTCAGCGCGCCAAGGAAGACCCGAATTTTCAGTACCTGATGCAGTATATTGAGGGTGATCGGGAGGCGCATGGGCGCAAATCGTTATCATTGAACATCGTAACCAGGCGCGAACAGCGAGAGTTGAACCTCGATCGCGCCCTGACAATGGAAAACGAGCGCCGCACCGCACTTGATCTGGAACCGATCGAAAGTCTCGAGGATATCGACGACGAAGATCGCCCTGACGTGCAGCTTGACCAGGCAGCCGGCATTGTCAGAGACTTGGCGGAAATGCGGGAAGTTGAGAGTCTGCCGGCGCAAACGGCACAGATCAGCCCTTAGTCTGCACGACTTGCCTGCAACCATATTGGTGTTATACTCCACTATAACACCAAGCGCAGTATCGGGGATGACGTTGTGACGGCACGACTGGTAGCACCGAAGTACGCTCTGCTAAGCGGCACCGCCGCACTCCTGTTGGGTGCCTGGAGCGCGTCTGCCCTCGCTTCCAACGGCTTCGACACGCATTGCACCGAAGCAAATGATGCACTCCCAGCCCCGGAAATTCCTGCCCCGTCACTGACTATCAAGGTCGCCGAACACGGACTGACGATTGCATCAGCTCCTATGGATGCACCAGCGGCCAGATCCGGCAGTGAATCCGCTGTATCGCCGGCGCTGGCCGATGTGACAAAAGAGCTGTCTACCGACGACCCGGATGAACAGGCTGGCGCGGATGATTCCGCCAACACCAACACTCAACTGCCCGGAGCGGCGCTACGATTGCCGGGTGTTTCCGACGCAAACCTGCCGCGTTTCCGGCGCCAGATGTACCGCAAAGATATTTAGCACGCCGGCCGGTTCAGCGGCTCAAGACGTGGGTCAGATTCCAGAAGTTTTGGCCGAGCATATTCACTTCAGACTCTCTGATGACGCCGTTGGCATCGATCAAATAGATGATTGAGACAGACGCGGAAACAGGTACCGCATCGTCATGCCCCCGATATCTGGCCTTCTCAGCAATCAACTTGGCCCGGCGTTGCAGCACATCCGCAAAATCCGACACGCCTTCAAGAGAATCGACACAATTCCTGACTCTTGCGAGAATGTCGTCGCATGCATCTTTGCTGCCGTAATTGATAGCACCGGCGCTTTTATCGCCGGCTTCCTTGGTGATGTCGCCAAGCGCGTCTTCGTTCAGGTGCAGATATAGCTGCTGGGAAAAAGACAGTATCATGTGATTGATAAGGCGCTTGGTTGCGACGTCCAGACCTTGTGTGTCGGGTGGCTGACGATTCTCGATCTCTTCTACTTTAAGCAAAAGAAACTCTTCATTCTCCTGAGCTGACTCAATATTCTCGGCAAGACCATCGAGACCTGCCGTAACGGATCTGCGTCGGAATAGCCTTAGGAAACCGCTCATGGTCGCCAGCCTGTGACGCTCAGCCTGCAAATGATCCTCCAACAATTGAATCTGCATGCGCTGTTCGCGGACTTGCTGTTCGATGCCGGCAGCCTCTTCGCGGTGCAGCTCGTTCCAGTCGTCAACTAGTTGACTTTGCTCGCGTTGCTCGCGTTGCTGCTTCAACTGCTCGGCAAATTTTGCGAGCTTGGCTTGACAACGCAAATTGAGGCCGCGCAACTGGAAGTAAGTAACGATGTTATAGACCCACTCTGGATCGAGAAGCAGATTCTCCAGGTGATCCAATTGCTGCTGCACGCGTGCGGTTGCGCCTTCGTGCTCTTTGATGCGGTCTTGCAAACGGAATTTCTCGCTGCGTAATTCAGCGAAATTTTTCTTAAGTTCCGCCCGATTCCAATAGAGATTGAGGAGCTTGTCGCTCTCTGCCTCGTTCTCTTCCGGCTTGTCGCCCGAACTTCCAAATATGGCGGTCAGACTCGTCAACGACGTCCCTCTTAACATAATACTGCTGCATCAAGCACAGCGACAATGGTGTAGATCCGCCAGATAATGGCAATAGACGAGGGGCGAATCGCTGACAGAATCGACAGTTTTGCGAACTGCTGCCAGTGACAACGGAGTGATCGGCAAGCCTAGCGCTCGAGTATCAGGTGTCCCTGGTCCCTCAAATATTCGAGCCACTTGTTCAGAATCATGTTTCGTTTCCACCGAGCACCAAGTTCGCGGCTTCGCGTCGCATTAAACCGCGGTAGACTGGCGTGTCGATGATGCTCGCCGAGGCTCATCGATTCAGCCAGTTCGCCATCCAGGTATGCGCGCACGACCATGTCCGGATTCGCGACTTTGCCGTCTTCGCTTTCAAACTGGTATGTGAGTGACAGCGTAACCGTATAACGGCCTCGTTCGAGGATCTCAACATAAAGATCACATTCGCCCGCAACGCGTGAATGAAAACAGCCGTCCAGGCGTTCGAGTTCCGGAACCAAGAGCAATAATCGAAGATAGTTACTTTCGTACAGAGACATCAAACCAACAAAGCTTTTCGGCTTGATGATTGTTTGCGGTACAAGTTGGCAATCGAGCAACATGCAGCCAATATAGCACAGCATTTTGCGTCGACCAGACGTGCAATTTTCGTTCCAAAATCAGGGTCGAACTCGTCGCTCAACACCGGTACTATCGAGAATTCTGCTCGCGATTTCTTCGATCGAAAATTCTGTCGTATCGACGTTCGGTATTCCATAGCGCTTAAAGATCTTATCGGTCTCACGTAATTCGTAGCGAACTTGTTGCACCGAAGAATATTTGCCAAGCGGTCGTCGTTCCTTGCGAATTTGACGCAGGCGATCTGGTGCAATCGTCAACCCAAATAATTTGTGTTTCTGCTGAGTCAGAAATTCCGGAAGCCCGCCGGATTCCAGCTCTTCGTCGGTCAAAGGATAGTTCGCCGCGTAGACACCGTACTGAAGTGCAAGGTACAAACAAGTCGGCGTCTTGCCCGATCGCGACACGCCAACGAGGATCACATCGGCCATGTCATAATTTCGGCTAACTCCTCCGTCATCGTTCGCCAATGCGAAATTAGTCGCCTCGATGCGCTTCATGTACGCGTCAATATCGCTCATGCCATGGGCACGACCGGGCTCGTGCGACGGTTTCGCCTGCAATTCGTCTCCAAGCGGTCCCAGAAAAGCGTCGAAAATATCGAGGTGCAAACCATTCGCCTCGCGCACGATGGCGCGAAATTCGTCTTGCACCAGCGTCGAAAAAATGATCGGCCGACACGTTGCAGCATCGCCGGCCTCGTTTATTTTCTGCACGGCATCCCTTGCCTTGTCTTCACTATCTATAAATGGCAAAGTCACTTGCCGAAATTGCTGGCTGTCGAACTGCGTTAGCAAGCTGTGGCCCAACGTTTCGGCGGTTACACCCGTCTGATCCGAAATAAAGTAAACAGTGCGTTCATTCATAGGTAGTATTCCTGAATTCCAGCAAAAACTGGCGCCATCAATATACTTGGGCGACATCGATTGTCCATTTCCAGAGAGGGAACACAAGGGAGCTGACTTGGAACCATATGTAATCAAGCTTGCCGAGCTTGGTATGCAGGACGTAGAGGTCGTTGGCGGCAAGAACGCCTCACTCGGGGAAATGATCAACAATTTGAGCGGCCTGGGCGTCAGCGTGCCAGGCGGCTTTGCGACCACGGCGGCAGCCTATCGCGATTTTTTGCAGGCGAACGGCCTGAACCGGCAAATTGCAGATCTCCTCGACAACCTCGACGTCGATGACATCGATGCGCTAACCGGTGCTGGCAAAACAATTCGCGAAGCAATACTGGAGAGCCCTCTTCCCGACAAGCTGATGCAGCAAATCGAGAGTGCCTGGTCAGAAATGTCCGATGGCCGAGATATCGCAGTCGCCGTCCGCTCTTCTGCAACTGCGGAAGACCTTCCGGATGCGTCATTTGCGGGACAACAGGAAACTTTCCTCAATGTCCGAGGGATCGATAATCTCGTCGCGGCGCTGCATCAGGTGTATGCGTCTCTGTATAACGATCGTGCGATTGCCTACCGAGTGCACCAGGGATTCGATCACAAGCTGGTTGCGCTGTCAGTCGGCGTTCAGACGATGGTTCGCAGCGATCTGGGTGCAGCCGGAGTAATGTTTACGCTCGACACGGAATCCGGGTTTCGAGATGTCGTGTTCATTACCAGCTCGTACGGCCTTGGCGAAACGGTCGTGCAAGGCGCCGTCAATCCCGACGAATTCTATGTCTACAAGCCGGCCCTGGCCAAGGGCAAGCATCCGATACTAAGAAAGAATCTGGGCAGCAAGGCCATCAAGATGGTGTACAGCGACGATTCGACCCCGGGCAAGAGCGTAGACACTGTTGATGTCGATGAAAGCGACAGCCTGTCGTTCTCATTGTCGGACGCCGAGATCATTGAGCTTGCGAAAATAGCGGTAACGATAGAGAAACATTACGAGTGTCCGATGGATATCGAGTGGGGTAAAGATGGCACGGACGCAAAACTGTACATCCTGCAGGCGAGGCCAGAGACGGTGCAAAGCCGGAGCGGCCGAACCATTCAGCGGTTTACGCTCAAAGATCGTTCCAATGTAATCATCACCGGCCGCAGTATCGGCCAGAAAATCGGCGCTGGCACTGCAAAGATCATCCACAGTATCAGCGAGATGAGCCGAATTCAAAACGGTGACGTACTTGTCTCAGACATGACTGACCCGGACTGGGAACCGGTCATGAAACGCGCTGCGGCAATTGTCACGAATCGTGGCGGCCGCACCTGCCACGCCGCCATTATTGCCCGTGAACTCGGTATTCCAGCGGTAGTTGGCTGTGGAAATGCCACCGAAGCGATTAAGGACGGTCAGGACGTCACGGTCAGTTGCGCCGAAGGCGAAGAGGGTTTCGTTTACGAGGGCAGACTCGACTTCGAGCAAAAGCAGATCGACATCGACGCACTACCCGAAATTCCAGTCAAGATAATGATGAATGTGGGTAATCCCGATCGGGCATTCGATTTCGCGAATATTCCCAACCATGGTGTCGGTCTCGCGCGTCTGGAATTCATAATAAATCGCATGATTGGTGTCCACCCCCAGGCATTGCTTGACTACGACAATCTCGATGCATCCACACGCAAAGCGGTCGACGAGCAAATGGCGGGCTACAGCGATCCGGTAGGCTTCTTTGTCGAACGACTGACCGAAGGAATCAGTGTAATTGCCGCAGCATTTGCGCCAGAACCTGTAATTGTGCGCATGTCGGATTTCAAGTCCAACGAATACGCAAACCTGATCGGTGGCGAACGTTACGAGCCTGACGAGGAAAATCCGATGCTCGGATTTCGCGGTGCTGCGCGCTATATTTCGGACAGCTTTCGACCGTGCTTCGAACTCGAATGCGCGGCTATCAGGAAGGTTCGAAACGACATGGGACTCATGAATGTACAATTGATGATTCCATTCGTCCGAACGGTCGGACAAGCTGAGCAAGTCATCGCGGCGCTGGCAGCAAACGGACTGGAACGAGGCCAGGACGGCCTGAAAATAATAATGATGTCTGAATTACCGACCAATGCCCTGCTCGCTGATCAATATCTGGAGCACTTCGATGGCATGTCGATTGGGTCAAATGATATGACTCAATTAACGCTGGGCGTCGAT
>Ga0209987_10000557_pt1 | contig 19649 bp, 18 predicted proteins | sample N074metaG_FD_182134 | JGI IMG/M metagenome (GOLD analysis project Ga0209987, IMG submission 182134) | Deep subsurface microbial communities from Kermadec Trench to uncover new lineages of life (NeLLi) - N074 metaG (SPAdes) (version 2) | ecosystem: Environmental > Aquatic > Marine > Ocean trench... | reverse complement strand
CACCGTGGCCCCCGAGGGACGCAGGGTGGAAAATTCGTAGCCAATGCCACAGCCCGCTTTCAGGGTGAGCCCCGCCTCTGTATTTTTGGTGAGGATGCTCTCCATGGAGTCGCTCAAGACACCGGATACGGTGCAGTTTATGGTGGAGGTGTCGCTCTTGTGGGCACCGGCGCCGGCATTGGAAAGAATACGGCCAGCGGGTATGGCACCCTGCTGCAGGGCCCACACAAACTCCTTGTACCACAGCTCGCGCTTTTCGGAGCTTTCTTCGACATCGGCGATGGTCTTGGCAACTCGGGCAAAAGTGGCATCGATATCGGCATCCACTTCCTGGCCATCGAGGGTTTTCAGACAGTACTTCTGGCGCCAGATATCCAGGGAGGTAGATTGTAAGGGGACAGTGCTAGTTTCACGGCCAACCTTGTTTGCCGCTTGGGGGTCTGGCATAGGCTTTCACTCACTCGTATTGGGTTGATACTGGGTTTTGGTTTTTTTATAAAACGCTATATATGGGTGGCATTGCCTGTGCCTGAGCATATATATAGTGGTTTTAGATTAATAATAAAGAGTTATTGATCTATAGCAAGCGCTAACCAAATTATTTGTTAGGGGGCGGTAGTCATGCAGAGAAGGCTAATCTTTGTACTCCGGCTTCCGGCCCTCTTTGCGCGCCTTAATCGCCTCTTCAAAGTTTTTGGTGGTCATGCGCACAAACAGCTGGGCGTGCCCCTCGTGGTTCATATGGCTGTGCAGACTGCCCGCTTCCATGCCCGCCCATAACATCTGCTTGCTCAGCTCAACCCCCAGTTGGCTGAAGCCGACAATGCGCTGGGCGATGGTATAGCAATGCTGCAGCAATTCTTCCGGGGGCACCGCCTTGGAAACCAAGCCGATACGCTGGGCCTCATCGGCCGCTACATCGCGGCCGGTGAGCATAATGTCGAAGGCGCGGCTGGTGCCGATTGCCCGTGGCAGCAGGTAGCTGAGCCCCAATTCCGCCGAGGTCAGGCCATTGTTGATGCCGGCGGGGCGGAAGTAGGCATTGGTCGAGGCCACGCGAATATCGGTGGCCATGGCCAGGCAGAATCCTCCGCCTATGGCCGGGCCGTTGATGGCGCCGATAACCGGTTGGTGCATACCGTGGATGGCCTTGATCACATCGTCGAGAATTTTCATGGCCCGTCGGGCGATGCCGGGAACTGTGAGGCCATCGAAGATATCCAGCCATCCCGGGTCCACCAGGTCGGCGCCGGAACAAAAGCCCTCGCCGGCGCCGGTAATAATCACTACCCGGGTGTCATTGTCGAAGCTGACCGCTTCCAGTGCCTCCTTGAATGGCACCATGACGTCGAAGGCCATGGCATTCATTCGCTCGGGGCGGTTGAGGGTAATCTGGGTGATATGGGGGCGAGGTTTTTCGACAGTGATGAAGGACATGGCTGTTCTACCTGTGTGTAGGATCTATTGAGCCTAACGGCTGAACGGCTCAGCTGCTATGGTGCGAGGGGCCAGCTAAAGTGACCTTTCACCGGAGTTGGTTCAAGCGCTCAGCTCCTCCAACTCATGTTGCTGCTCAAACCAGGCCTCTTCCAATTGCGCCGCCTTGGCTTTGAGCTCGCCCTCGCGTTTCAACAGGTCCGCTAGCTCGGCCTTGCGGGTCGCGCTGTATAAGTCACTGTCGCTCAGCAGTGCCTGCATTGTTTCCAGCTCGAGCTCGGCCGCCGACATCTGCTTCTCAGTTTTCTCGATTAGGCGCTGTAGAGGGCGGCGCTTGTCGCGGTTGGCGGCGGCCTGCTGGCGCTTTTCCTTGCGAGAATTGTCAGCGGCCGCTGCGGATTGGCGGTCTGGGGACTTGTAACTGCTTATAATCCACTTCTCATAGGTCTCCAGGTCCTCGCGGTACTCTTCCACCACGCCGTCGTGTACCAGCAGTAACTCATCCACCGTATTGCGCAGCATATGGCGGTCGTGGCTGACCAGAATGACGGCACCCTCATAGCTTTGCAGGGCGACCTCCATGGCGTGGCGCATTTCCAGGTCCAGGTGGTTGGTGGGCTCGTCCAATACCAGCAGGTTAGGTCGCTGCCACACCACCATGGCCAGGGCCAGGCGGGCCTTCTCGCCACCGGAAAAAGGGCCAATTTCGCTGGTGGCGGCATCGCCACGAAAATTAAAGCCACCCAGAAAATTGAGGATGTCCTGTTCCCGGGCCGTGGGGTTCAGCCGATGCAGGTGCAGCGCGGGGCTGGCGTGCAAATCCAGGGTTTCCAGTTGTTGCTGGTCGAAGTAACCGATATCGCAATGCTCGCCGGTGACTCGCTCTCCCCCCAGCAGAGGCAGGTCGCCCACCAGGCTTTTCAGCAACGTCGATTTACCCGCGCCATTCTTTCCCAGCAGGCCACAGCGACTGCCGGGGCGCAGTTGGATGTCTACGTTTGACAAGATGGCCTTCCCCCCATAACCCAGGCTGGCCATGCTCAGGCTGAGCAGGGGGTCGGAGCTTTTCAGGGGCGGTGGAAAACTGAAATCAAAGGGCGAGTCGATATGGGCGGGGGCCACCTGCTCCATGCGCTCCAATTCTTTCAGGCGACTCTGAGCCTGCTTGGCCTTGGTGGCTTTATAGCGAAAACGGCGCACGAAGTCGTGGATCTCGCTGACCCGGCGCTGCTGTTTCTCATAGGTGGCCTGTTGATTGGCCAGGCGCTCGGCGCGTTGCAGTTCAAAATCGCTGTAGTTACCACTGTAGGCGTTCAGCTGTTGGTGCTCTATGTGCAGGATGCGCTGGCAGGTGGCATCGATAAAATCCCGGTCGTGGGAAACCATCACCAGGGTGCCCGGGTACTGCCGCAGCCATTGCTGCAGCCAGATGGTGGCATCCAGGTCCAGGTGGTTGGTGGGCTCATCCAGCAGCAGCACATCGGAGGGGGTCATCAGGGCCCGTGCGAGATTGAGTCGAATACGCCAGCCGCCTGAGAAATCGTTTACCGGCCTTGCTGAGGCATCTTCGGCAAAACCCAACCCCAGTAGCAAACGCTCTACCCGGCGCTCGGCACTGTAGCCGTCGATATTCTCAAGCTGACTGTGAACCGTGGCGGCCGCGCTGAAATCTCCTTCGGATTCAAACCGCTGCAGCTTATCCCGCAGGTCTGCCAACTGCGAGTCACCGCGCAGAACATACTCCCCAGAGGGCATATCTGTCGCCATCACCTCCTGTGCCATATGGGACAGGCGCAGATTGTTCATGCCCTCGATATCGCCGTGGTCGGCGCCAAGGTCGCCCATCAACAGGGCAAACAGGCTGGATTTGCCACAGCCATTGGCGCCAATAAGTGCCAGGCGTTGCCCGGGCTGTAGGGTGACGTTGGCCGACTTCAGCAGCACTTTTGTGCCCCGGCGCAAACTTATATCTCGTAGAATAATCATAAGGCGGCAATTCTACCCGTTGGGCGGGGGCTGAACCAGTGGCCGTTGACCGGGATTTGTGAGCTGTTTTGGGGGTGGCGCAGGAGGGCCTCGCAGTAGTATTATTCGCACCCACTACAAAGTTCCATTCTTGTATTTCTCCCACCCTTAACTACGGATTGAATTTATGAAGAAGTTTGTACTTCCGCTTGCCCTGATTAGCATGCTCACCTTGCAAGCCTGTAACGAAGAGAGCGGTAAAACCGAAGCGGCCACGGCTGATGCGCCAGTTGTACTGGAGACAAGTTCCCAGCGCTTGAGCTATGGCATCGCCTACGGCCTGGGTTCACGTATGTCACAGGATTCTGTCCCCCTGGATGTGAACGCGTTTACTGCGGGTTTGACTGATGCAATGAGTGGTGCTGAACCGCGCATGACCCAGGAAGAAATCTCCTCGGAGATGCAGGCCTACCAGGAAAAAGCCGTTGCCGAGCAACAGGCTGCCCAGGCGGTTGCCGCCGAAGAAAACCTCGCAGCCGCTGCCGCTTTCCTGGCTGAAAACGCAGCCAAGGAAGGTGTGGTGGTGCTTGAATCCGGCCTCCAGTATGAAGTTCTGCAAGCCGGTGACGGTGCCGTGCCAACGGCAGATGACACGGTTGAAGTACACTACCGCGGTACTTTAATGGACGGTACGGAGTTTGATTCCTCCTATGAACGCAACCAGACGGCCTCGTTTGGCGTTACCCAGGTTATCCCGGGCTGGATTGAGGCCCTGCAACTGATGCCCGTGGGCTCCAAGTGGAAGCTGGTTATTCCCTCTGAGTTGGCGTACGGCGCTGGCGGCGCTGGCGGCTCCATAGGCCCCAACGCGACCTTGATATTTGAAGTGGAATTGATTTCCATTGAAGAGAAGGTAGCGGTGGATACCGCCGCCGAAGCCGAAGCCACAAAAGGCTAACCCCGACAGGCGCTAGGCCGGCAACGGCCTGGCGTCAGCCAATTTCGACCGGTGTCTGCTGTGCAGACCGACAATCAACTGGTCTTCCAGTTCAAATCGCGATTCCAGTATTTCACCCAGGGCGGACAGGTCGCGTTCCAGTGTTGCCGGGTATTCCTGGCCGGCGCCGTATTTTTCTTCATACGCCAAAATAAACTCAGTGGTATCACTGATTTCCGGAATCAATCTGGCGGCCAGTTTTTCTCCCCCGTCTTCAAACAGTTCCGCCTCATTAATGAGTTGGTGAAATACCTCGAAATGACCCGCTGACATATAGTCGACAATGACTTCACCCAGGGCAACTTGCCCCGAGTCTATCTCGGCGCCGTCCAGGCTTGCCTGGGTGCACAAAACAATGTCTGTGTACTTGCGCAGGAGTTTTTCGCGGCCCTTCAGCCAGCGCCCCAGCATCTCCTCGACGGCTATAAATTGCTGCTCCGGGTTGTTGTCGGTGTGTGTCATGTTCCTCTCCTGAGAGTCTGCCAGATGCAGATGATAGTGACTACGGCGAACAGGGCCAGTGTTTGCTCGGGAATGCTCAAGCCCATAAACGTCCACACGGTATCGGCACAGTTTCCGTCTCCCATCATGACGATATTCAGGGTTTCGGCAAAGGGCAGGGTGTCCAGCATGTACTCCAGGCTGGGGCCGCAGGCCGGCACCTGGTCTTCGGGCAGTTGCTGTAACCACACATGGCGGGCGGCAACCGCGCCGCCAGTTACCGCGGCCAGGGTGCACAGGCCACCGTATACGCGCCTGCCCCAGCCCGTGGGGTTGTGTGCTGCACCGAGCAGGCTGATAGCGCCCACCAGCACAAAGAACAGCCTCTGGGTCATGCACAGCGGGCAGGCCGCCAGGCCCAACACGCCCTCCAGGTACAAAATGGCGAAGCTCATGGCGGCAATGGTGAGCGCTGTCAGGCCAAGGAAGACTGTTCTGGGTGATAAGTTTTGTAGCATGTAACGCTGTTTCCTCAAAAACTGCAAAGCTGCCCGCTCAGCATAAACTATGGGTAATCCGGTTTGGGTGCAATGTAATTACATCTGGGGGCTGTGATGCAAGTCTCAATAACGGAATTAATGGTGGTTTGACCATGCACGGTCAGTGACGGCTCGCTGCCGGACCTGTGTAGGCCAACAACTGCGGATAGAAGGTGAGAAATGCCGACTCCAGAGTTTTCTCCAGCGGGTCCAGGCTTTGTTGCACATGCAGCAGCGGGTTGCCGCGGCGAAAACGTTCGCCCACCCGGGTGGCCGTTGCCGCGACCGCTGACCAGTCCCCATAGCGATTCAGGACGTCGTATTGTTGCAGCCGTGCCGCCATTTTCTGGCAGTCCACGCTGAGCAGTGCCATGTGTTCATCCAGCACCTGGTAGACGCGTAGTGTGAACGCCTCCAGGCTCATCGCGCTGTAGCGTGACCAGTGTTTGGTGAGAAAGTGATCAAAGGAAATATCTATCAGTATGCCCGCATAGCGCCGCAGGTCATCGGGAAACTCCCGGCGCAGGGCAACCACCACTGGGTGGGTGTCGGTGAAGGCATCGATAGCGCGGTGCAATTTTACCCCCGCTTCGATATCGGCGTGCAGCGCGCCGCGCAGGGGCCCCTTGCAATAATCGCCCTCCAGGCCGCCGGCAATCAAGCCGGTGTTGGGCCAGGCGCAATGAAAATGGGCCAGGAAGTTCACGGCCCGCTCTAGAGTGTGTCGTACTGCGCGTAGAAATTTTGCAGATACTGTTCGAAAGTAATACTGTCGGCGTTCTCAATATCTGACTGGGCCTGCAGTGACCGCTGTGTTTCCAGGCGCAGTCGTTCCAGTGCGTCGGCATCGGGTTTGGATTGGCGAAAGTGTTCCGCCCAGCGCTTGCTGTATTCCATCTCCAGGCGGAAGAAAGGCAGGTTGGTCTCACGCATCTCGCGCAGTATTCTGGCGGAGGGGGTGAGTTCAGGGTCGTTCACTTTGGCTTTTTGGTCCTGCAAACTTGCCGTGTAATCTGTGCAGGCAAAAGCCTTGTCCTGCAGGGCGGCGATGCCATCCATCGCCTGCAGCAGATCGTCTGCCAGTTCGGCAAAGGGCCGCTCGCCGGCGCAATCTTTCAGCATCAGGCCGGGCTCACGGCCGCGATTCACAATGGTTTCCAGGTTGTCGTCCATGATAGCCTGCTCGGCGTCAGTACAGGCTGGACTGTCGTGCAACAGACAAAACAACAGGAATGTATCCATAAAGCGAATCTGCTGCGCATCCAGGCCCACCGGTGTGAAGGGGCTCACATCAACACAGCGTACTTCAATATATTCAATGCCGGCGCGACGCAGGGCGCACAGCGGCGTTTCTCCGCTGCGCGCCACGCGTTTGGGGCGGATAGGGCTGTAGAACTCGTTTTCAATTTGCAGCAGGGCGTCACTTAATTGCTGGTAGTCGTCACCGGGCCCGGCGGGTATGGCGCTGTAGCCGGGATGCGATTGTAATATGGCCTGTTTCAGGGTTTGTACGTAATTATCCAGGGAGTTGTAACAAATGCTCAGATCCTTTTGGGCATCACTGTTATAACCCAGGTCGCCCATTCTCAGGGCGGTGCCATAGGGCATGTGCAGGCTGCGCGACTGCTCATCAAAGGGGGTGAGGTGGTGGTGCTCATTATCCCGCAGAAAGCTGGCACAGACCGCCGGGGAGGCGCCGTACAAATACACCAGAAGCCATGAGTAGCGCTGGAAATTGCGTATCAAGCCCAGGTAGCGGGTGCTGATATAGTCGGTGAGAGTGCCGGGACTGCCACCGTTTTGCCAACTGTGCTGCCAGAACTCCCCGGGCATGGAAAAGTTGTAGTGTATGCCGGCGATGGTTTGCATAAGGCGGCCGTAGCGGTGTCCCAGGCCATAGCGATATACGGTTTTCATGCGGGCCACATTCGAACTGCCGTAATGTGCCACCGGAATACTGTCGTCCCCGGTCATAATGCAGGGCATACTCGCAGACCACAGTATTTCATCGCCCAGGTTTTGATAGACGAAACTGTGGATATCCTCCAGGGTTTTCAGGCTGTTCTCAATGCTGGTGTCTACCGGCGTGATAAATTCCATCAGGGCTTCGGAATAATCGGTGGTAATCGATGCGTGAGCGAGCGCCGAGCCCAGGCCCACCGGGTGGGGTGTCTGGGCCAGCTTGCCATCGGGGCTGATGCGCAGGCTTTCCTTCTCTATGCCACGTTGGATACCGGTGATTATCTTGTGGCCGTCCGGGTTGTCTAATGCCAGTAGTTGATCGCGTAGTGTGGAAGACAATGCACGGCTCCTTTTTTTGCTGGGGGCCAAGTGTATAGAGCAAAAGCCGCGGAGTACAGCGGGCCATTGGCCGCTATTTTGGGGAGTATTTTGCCGGCTATGCGGTTATTATGGCGGCCATCTGTCTATTTTTGAGTGTGAGAGGAGGGCGCCCGGAGCGACATCATGGCCGAGTCAAATTCCAGCGCAGGGCGCAGTTCCCTGGTTTATGACGCCCGTTTTTCCAGCAGCTATTTGCATCCCAGATACTGGGGCGTGTGGTTCGCGGTTTTACTGTTGTTTTTAATATCCCTGCTGCCGCGATTTCTACAGGACGGCCTGGCCAATGTGCTGGGTGATTTTTTTCGCAAGGTGAATGCCAAGCGGCGGCGTATTGCTCGAATCAATATCGAGCTGTGTTTTCCCGAATTGTCGCCAGTGCAGCGGGAAGATTTTCTGGTCCAGTACTATCGCCATCACGTGCGCAGCCTGCTGGCCTTCGGTCTGATATGGTGGGGGTCCAAAGCGAAGCTGGAGAGGCGCATTGTTATTCGCGGGCAGGAGAATATTGAACGCTCGATCAGTAACAATCGCTCGGTAATTTTCCTGGCGGCCCACAGCCTGGGCCTGGAGGCAGCGATTTCCTGCGTGGCCATGCAGTATTTGGGCTCGGGGGTGTTCAAGCCCATGAAAAATAAACTGGTGGACTGGTTTGTCGCCCGGGGTCGCTCCCGACACGGTAGCTATTTGTATTCCCGCAAGGCTGGCTTGCGCCCTATTATCAAGGACGTGCGGGCCGGTAATGTGATGTTCTATCTTCCCGATGAGGACCTGGGCAGGGAGCGTTCAATTTTTGCGCCTTACTTCGGCGTAGAGAAGGCCACCGTGCCGGTGCTGGGCAAGATGGCCAAAGTGTGTAAGGCCGATGTGCTGCCCTGCATGGCGGAGTACGATGTGAAAACACGGCGCTATATTATCCACATTCTGCCGCCCCTGAAGGATTTCCCCAGCGGCGATGATTACCGCGATACCGTCGCCATGAATGTCGCCCTGGAAGAAATTGTACGGCTGTGCCCCACCCAGTATTTCTGGATGATGAAGTTGTTTAAAACGCGACCGCAGGGGCAGGCAGGCATTTACTAATTGGCAATGCGCTCCAGAGTTTTCTCTAGCAGTGTACAGGCAAAGTTACCCTGTACTTCACTGTTTTCAATTATTGGCGTGGGACGTTCGTTTTCCATGGAGTAAATTCAGCTGTGGCCCGTTCACCATGGCTATACATTCGTATAGTGTGCCCTGTCGCGCTCAACTTCGCTATAAGTGTAGATACCTGTCGATTATGCCCAGTTGGTGGGCTATGCTGAGGCAAAACAACAAACAAGCTCAAACTGCGTACTGTCCAGCAACATTCAACCACACAGGGTACACATCGTGCGAATCACAGAATGGCTTATGACATTGTCGACCAAGGGTGGCTCCGACCTGTATCTGACCACCGGGGCGCCACCGTGCGCCAAATTTGAAGGGGAGCTCAAACCCATTGGCAGTGAAATTCTGAAGCCGGGTGAGGTAAAAGACATTGCCTACGAGGTCATGGACAGCGTCCAGCAGGCGGATTTCGAGCAGGAGCTGGAGATGAACCTGGCCACTTCCATCTCCGGTTACGGCCGTTTCCGTATCAATATCTTCTATCAGCGCAATGAAGTGAGCCTGGTGGCGCGTAATATTGTCTCCGAGATTCCCCATTGGGAAGACTTGCGCCTGCCACCGATTCTCACCGAGATGGTGATGAAAAAGCGTGGCCTGATGCTATTTGTCGGTGCCACCGGCTCCGGAAAGTCTACCTCGCTGGCGGCACTTATCGATTACCGCAACACCAACAGCAGTGGTCACATCATTACCATTGAAGACCCGGTGGAGTACGTACACAAGCACAAGAAAAGTCTGGTGAACCAGCGGGAAGTTGGCGTCGATACCCGCAGCTGGCACAACGCCCTGAAAAATGCCCTGCGCCAGGCGCCCGATGTCATATTGGTGGGGGAGATTCGCGACCGCGAAACCATGGAGCATGCGCTGGCCTTCGCCGAAACCGGGCACCTGTGTATCTCCACCCTGCACGCCAACAATGCCAACCAGGCGCTGGACCGAATCATCAACTTTTTTCCGGATGACAGGCGCGCTCAACTGCTGATGGATTTATCCACTAATATTCGGGCGTTTGTTTCCCAGCGGCTTATCCCCACCATCGACGGCAAGCGCTGCGCCGCTATTGAAATCATGCTGGGCACCCCCATGATTGCCGATCTGATTCTCAAGGGACAGTTTGAGGACTTAAAGGGCATCATGGAAAAATCCCAGAATATCGGCATGAAAACCTTTGACACTGCCTTGTTTGACTTACACCAGGAGGGGCTTATCACGGAGGAGGAAGCACTGAAAAACGCCGACTCCCCCAATAACGTCAGGCTTAAAATCAAGTTTGCCGGTGAGGGAGGTGTGGGCGATGGGTCTATGGGCCTGAGCCTGGAGAGTTTGCACGACGAGGAAGAAGAGGAAAATAAATTTTTCTAGGTGCTTTGTCGACTCAATTGAGCGACCAATTCCTGCCAGGTGTCGATATCAGAATCGCTTGCATTGAGCAACTTAAAGCCCACTTTCCATCTCTGGGTATTATTATCGCGTTGGCAGCGCCTCACTTCACCGGTGAGGTAGAGGGTGTTGTCACCACTGGATGGTTCTACGCCAATCTGCAGTATAGCGCCCACGGTTAGCTCCCGGTTCACCCAGACCAACAGGCCAGTTGGAGAAATATCAATGGTTTTGCACAGGGCCACTTCACTGGGCTGATTCTCTTCAATACCCGAGGATAGCAGTTCGATAAAAATCGTGCCCACAAAGGATAATCGCCGATGCCGCCTAGTGTCTTTTAGCATCTACAAGCCTCTGCTTATACCCGGTGATTATTGCGCGCACGGGTATCCTCATCCTTAAAATTTGAATGTGCTTCCAGCACTTCTACCAGGCCCCTGTCCATCAAACCGCGCAACTCGGACTTACTCAGCTGGCGCATTTTTATGCCTTCTCGGTTCACAAAAATATAGTTGTCATTCTCTTTGTCGTGGGCGGCCAGTTTGGCCATTAGCGGCTTTTCGCCGTCGTGAAAACCCAACCAGGCGCCCATTATAAGCGGGCCATTATTGGCCTTTACGCTGTGTGCAACAGTGGGTGTGAGATCGGGAGCGGGATCGGCCTTGGCCTCGGGTTGGGGCGCGCCCAGGAACCCTTCATCCAGGCCGGTGAGTTCCTCGGCCCGATCACGTTGTTGTTCGGCCACCTCGTATTCGCGCATCAGTCTGGCCGTTTCTTCCAATTCTGATTGATGGCGCAGGTCTTGTTCTTTTTGCTTTTGATCTGCAGCATCGCGCTGGCGCTGTTGTTCGTGTACCGGCTCCTGCTCTTTTTCGCGTTGCCGCGCAGCTCTCGCTTCCTGTTCACGCTTGGCCGCGAGGGCCTCGTCGAATTCCCTGTGCAGGCGTGCCTGGTCCTCTCGCTCGCGTTCATGGGTGTCCCTGTCACTCTCGCGCTGCTCCGCGATAGCGGCTCTGTGTGCTTGTCGAGCCTGCAGCGGCGCGGTGCTGTTGAGCGATTCCAGATCTTCTTCGCTGGAAATTTTTGCGGCCAGGGCCAGTGATCCACTAAAGCTGACTTCGCTGGGAAGTGGCGTGGATGTACCGGCCTTGAGGCTGGCGGCGAAGTAGGCGTAACTTTCCTGTGCAGCCTTCATACCCGCGTGATTGGTAAAAAGAAGCTGCTGTTCGGACGCCATTTTTAACACCAGTTGGAGTCGCAGTGGTTCGCTGTTTTTCCTGCTCAGCAGAAACCACTGCCCCACCGCCAGCGCGGCTATGCACTCCAGAACCAGCGGGTCCTCCTCGGCCGTTGTGGTGCTGCTAAGCTGGATGGGTTCAATGGAATGCAGGTTCAGGTCCTGTTGCCGTAACACAGCCATATGAGCGGATTCTATAACGCCGATTGCATTGTCAATCTCGTGCTCATGGTGCTGCAGGCTAATCAGGCAACGCCTTATTTCCCGGGGTAGTTTGGTGATGGCCTCAAACAGCTGTTGGCGTCTGGAGCCGCTGCCTTTGTCTGTCTGGTCTGGAGCAGCGCGTGGCTCACTCTGCAGAGAATCCAGCAGGGCCTCGCTGGTCGCCGACATGCCGGCCCATTCTTTCGATTGGGCACCAAAGCGCAATACGATTAACTGCCCGCTCTCGTACCAGGGGCCCTTGAGAAACTCCCCGACGTCAGGCGGCGCCTGGTATTTCTCCAACAGTTGATTAATCATTTGCGCCGCATGCGTTTTGGCCTGCGCGGTTTTCAGGCGGCCCTGCTCGGCTTCAACCACTCGCTTGGCCATGCGCTGGGCCCGGCTTTTGTTTTTTTGGGCTGTGATTATCAGTTCTTCACAGGCGGTGGGCAGCGCATCTGAGTTGCCATCAAACCACGTTCTGGCCGTGCTTATGGTTGCCTCCAGCTGCTGCGCCATACTCTGCCCGGCCCTACCCAGGCGCGATTGCCAGCCCACCACACTGGCCTGCAGCGCGTCCAGCAAGCGATGAAAGCTGTGAGCGCCGGGTGTCAGGAAGTCGGGGTCTGTGATGGCCAGGGCGGCGCCCAGGGGCAGGAGTTTGCGCAGCTCCGAGGCCAGGGGTTCCTCTATTGGAAAGCGTTGTTCCCAGTGGTTATAGGCGGTATTCAACCACTCCAGTATGGCCGCCTGTTCGCCCCCGAGCACGGCGGGGTCGCCCATCGCTTCGGCCTGTGTCCGGATGGCCTGTAGCGGGCTTAATTCAAAACTGTCGATACTCTTCAGGTAGCGCAATACCTCGTCCTGTGACATGGTCTGCGCGGCGCCGGCCTGGATATCAGGGGCGTACAGATCCAGCACCAGGGCGTGCAGTGAGCGGGGCAGGGGGAACTGTGCAGCTGTCAGTTTCAGGAGTACAACTTCCAGGCGATCATGCCGAGTAAATACGACCACAGGGCAAACAGCAGGAACAGGCGGGCTTTACTGGGCGGACGTTTCTTATTGTCCTTGCCGCCGGTCTTGCTAATGGCAAAAGAACCGCAGGCGGGGCATTCTCCTAACTGACCACTGGTAGTTCCGCGGTAGCTACAATCTGTACAAATATAGGCCATGGTTGCTCTTACGCGACACTGGTGCTTTTAAGCAGTTGATCAACGATTCGTTCCAACTGACTTAGGTTATTGCATTCGGCGGTAAAATGACAGGCACTTTGGTAGCGCAGCATATCGGAATCGCCAGTGCCCCAGGCCCTGCGGGATTCCGGGTTGAGCCATATCACCTGGCGCGCCCGTTGATAGATGCTCTGCATTATTTCCAGCTTGGGATCGCCGTTGTTGTTGCGGGCATCTCCCAGAATGATGACCGTGGTACTGCTGTTGATATCATCCAAAGCCAGTTTGGCGAAGTCCATCAGGCTGTTGCCGTAGTCGGTGGCACCGCCGTATTTCCAGTTAATCAGCTCTATGGCTTTCTCGACAGGATACTCTACAAAATAGTCACTGACTTCACCCAGGTGGCTGGAAAAGGCAAATGTGCGCACCTTGGGCAGTACATCCTGCAGGCTGTATAGAAACAATAACAGGAATTTTGAATAGGCCGCCACCGAGCCACTGACATCGCACAGCGCCAGAATTTGCGGTTTATTCTTACGCACTTGTTTCCAGTACGTCTTGAACATGATGCCGTCATTGGCGATACCCGCCCGTATGGTTTTTGACATATTCAGTTGGCCGCGCTTGGTGGTTCTTTTTTTGCGGGAGTGGCGGGCCGCCAACCTTTTCGCCATCTTGCGTACCAGATCGTGCACCCGGTGCAGATAGTGGTGTTCCAGGTTGTTCAGGCGCGTCTTACTGAGAATCTCGTCCATGAACTGCTGGTTCTTGCCCTGGGCGTACAGCAGATATTCGCGCTCCACATAATCTCGTACCTGTTCCCGTAAAATATCGCGATAGCGCTGCAGTTGTGACAGGGCGGGATTATTGCCTCGCTCCAGTTCAATTATCGCCTGGCGAATATGCTCCTCGCCCAGTTCGTCCAGCATCTTGCGTGTGTACTGGCCTTTTTGGGTAAACATCTGAATCTGCGCCAGTCCCACCCGTTCGCCGGCCCGGTTGAGAGCGAGACTGAGCTCATTGCGATTGTTTTGCATCAGATTTTGCATCAGCGCGCTGTCCAGCAAGGTCTGTAACTGGGCGTCTTGCTGTGCGGCTTCAGCGAGCACGGCGTCCGGCTTGGCTGGCGGTGTATCTCCGGGCTCCTGGGGAGGCGTGGTAGCTTCGCTTGGCTGGGCGGAATCCGGATGGGCGGGGTCATCCTCGCGGGAAAAATCCAGCAGCTCCTGGCTGTAAAACTGGTCAAAACACTGGCTGAAGATGGCTTTTTCCCCGGGGGTTTTAGCCAGTGCCATGGCCAGGCCATCGTGTAGAACATTGCGCCTGGAAAAGCCCAAAACCGCAACGACACTCAGGGCGTCCAGCGTTTCTGCGGGGGATATACGCAGGTCGCGGCTGCGCAATACGTGGATGAAGTTGAGCAGTTTGGAGTTCATAGGCCCGGGGGATTGATAGCGCGCGATTAGCTCAGCGAGCTGTCGATTCGCGTATCAGCCCGGCAAGATCCGCCTGGGCGGCATTGATATCATCCTCGAATTTGAGCAGGACGTTTAAGCTGCTGCGAACCAGATCTTCGTCCAGCTTGTCCGCGTGCAACAGTAGCAGGCTGCGCGCCCAGTCTATGGTTTCGGAGATGGCCGGATTTTTTTTCAGATCCAATTGGCGCAGGGAATGCACGAATTGAACCAACTGATGCCGCAGTACTTCGTCAATGTCGGGCACGCGGCTGCGTATAATGCGCTCCTCCAGTTCGAAAGTGGGGAAGGGGATGTACAGGTGTAGGCAGCGCCGCTTCAGGGCGTCGCTCAAGTCCCGGGTGTTATTGCTGGTGAGAAATACCATGGGTGCGGTGGTGGCTTTCACGGTGCCGATTTCGGGGATGGATATCTGGTAGTCGGATAACAACTCCAGCAGCAGTGCTTCAAATTCATAATCGGATTTGTCTACTTCATCAATCAGCAGCACGGCCCCTTTTTCCTGTTGCATGGCCTTTAACAGGGGCCTGGGTTCAAGGAATTCGAGTGAATAAAAAATGTCGCCAAATTGATGTAGCCGCTCTACCGACTCCGCCAGGCCCTGGGTGCCTTTTAGCAAGTCCCCCAGTTTTTCCTTTAATACCTGCGTGTACAGCAGTTGCTTGCCATACTTCCATTCGTACAGGGCCTTGGATTCATCCAGGCCCTCGTAGCACTGCAGGCGTATTAATGGCAGGTCCAGCAGCTGTGATGTGGTTTTCGCCAATTCTGTTTTGCCCACCCCCGGCGGGCCCTCCACCAGAATAGGTTTGCGCAGCTGGAAGGCGAGAAAGACCGCAGTGGCTATTTGAGTGCTACAAATATAGCCGAACGATTCAAAACCCTGCTCAATTTTCTCTATGGAAGCCAACTGGGGGAAGTCGAGCGTGTTCACTTAATGCATGCTCCAGGTATGCGGTAGTTGAAGGCGGCTAACCGCCGGTCATGTTCATAAATCGCAGAATTTCGGGTTGGTCGGCACTATCGAAGTGGTGGCTCTCGGGTTTGATTTGCATGGCGTCTACAATAGTTTGCTTTAGCCGTTCCAAAGAGTAGTGGCTATCGCGTAGTATCGCGCGTAAATCCACCGAGTGTTCATTACCCAGGCACAGCAGTAAACGGCCCTCCACAGTGACCCGCACCCGATTGCAAAGATGGCAGAAATTATTGCTGTGCGGTGAGATAAATCCGATTCTGGAGACGCTGTCCGCCATGGCGAAATACCGTGTGGGCCCGGCTGTTCCGCTGGGGTCGCCCAGGGCAGTGAGGGGATACACGGGCTCAATAGCCGCGCGAATTTCAGCACTGCTGCAAAAGCTCAGCTTTCTGTCGTGATGGTCTATCAAGCCCAGTGGCATTTCCTCGATGAAGGACAGGTCGATCTCCCTGTTTCTGGCAAACTCAACCAGGGCCAGTGCCTCGTCTTCGTTGCGGCCCTTGAGAATGACGGCGTTGATCTTGGTTTTCTCGAAGCCCGCCTGCAGTGCGGCATCGATGCCGGCGATAACCTGGTCCAGATTGCCGTGGCGGGTGAGGCTGCGGAATTTTCTGGGCTGCAAGGTATCCAGGCTGATATTCAGGCGTTTAACGCCCGCCGCCTTGAGCCGGGGTGCGAGACGCTGTAGTTGCGAACCGTTAGTGGTCATTACCAGTTCATCCAGGCCGCTGAGTTCGCCCAGCTGCTCGATAAGCGAGCACACACCGTTGCGAATCAGGGGTTCCCCCCCGGTCAGGCGTATTTTGGTCACGCCCAATTCGGTAAATGCCCGGCCCACCTCAAATAGTTCTTCCAGGGTGAGTACCTGGGGTTTGGGGATAAACGTCATTTCCTCGGCCATACAGTAGACGCAGCGAAAGTCACAGCGATCGGTGACCGAAATGCGGACATAGTCCACCCGTCGTTGGAATTTGTCTATGAGGGTAGTGGGGAGTGTGTTCATAACGGGGTGAATTGTAATACTTCTGGGAGAGATAGACTATCCCCAATACCAGGTCGGGCTTTACAGCGGAGACCGTGTGCGACAGGATACGGGTTGCGGTAAGCAAGCGGCCATTGGAGAATAACAACAAATGCTTGGATCGATCAAAAGATGGGGCTTAATCGTCCTGCTGAGCAGCACCGCTGCGGCTGCCATGGCAGACTCTGCTGTGGCCTGCGAGCCTGTCGATGGCATTGAATCCATCTGCGGTCTGCAAAACCCGGAAGACCTGGTGGTGGCACCCAACGGGCGGGATATACTCTTCTCACAGTTCAGTGAGGATGGCAGCCTGGCGGTGCTGGACACCCACAATCACAGCGTGCACCTGCTTTACCCGGGCTCGGACTCCACCATCACCAGTGGCGAGCTGTGGGGTGAGCCCGCGTGTAAAACCCCCGGTCAGTATCTAACGCCCCACGGCATAGACCTGCGCCGGCGGGGTGATGGCCGTTGGCAGTTACTGGTGGTAAACCATGCGGGACGAGAATCCGTGGAGTTTTTTGAAGTGATATTTGGCGAAGCAGACAGGCCGCGGCTTGTCTGGCGGGGTTGTGTTGTCATGCCTGAACAGGGCAATATCAATGATGTTGCCGGTCTGCCCGATGGTGGCTTTCTGGTGACGCAAATGGCCGACATGGACTACCAGATGTGGCAGCTTTTTCTCGTCTTGCTGGGGGTAGACAGCGGCTTTGTCTACCGCTGGGGCCCGGATTCCGGGTTTTCCCAGCTCCAAGGTACGCAGGGCAAGATGCCCAACGGGATTCTGCTCAGCCCCGATGGCCAGCATTTTTTCCTCAATCTCTATTTTGGCAATGAGCTGCGTAAATACGACCTGGCTTCCGGTGAGCTACTGGCCGCGGTGGATATCGAGAAACCTGATAACCTCAGTTGGAGCCCCGGGGGGAAATTGTTGGTCGCCTCCCAGCACGCCTCTCTTATCGCCCTGCTCAAGAGCCTTGACGCCAAGGACTCGGGGCCCAGTATGCTGCCCTTTTCAATTTTTGAAGTCGATCCCAATACACTTGAGAAACGTCTGCTGTTGCGCCGCGACGGCCCCCCCATGGGGGCGGGAACCGTGGCGGTGGAGGTCGATGGCCAGTTGTATATCGGGTCTTATGCCGGCGATAGAATGATTAAAATGGCGGTAGCTGCGGGCCAATGATAATACCCGATGTCCGTTTTCTGGCGCGCTGGCTGGGGCCGCTGGCCGCCGCTTTGATGGCCTGGCTTATCCGGGCTGCGGGTTACGATTTCGATATGGCCGTGGTGGTGTTTGTGGCCGTGCTGTGTATCGTGTGGTGGATATTTGAACCTATCCCCATCCCCGTCACCTCCCTGCTGCCCCTGGCTTTACTGCCGCTGCTGGGTGTACTGACCCCGGCAGAAGTCGGCCAGGCCTACGGCTCCCCCCTGATTCTTCTGTTGCTGGGCGGTTTTTTGTTATCCAAGGCCATGGAGCACTCCGGCGCGCACCGCAGAATAGCCCTGGCCATGGTGCATTTGTTTGGTGCCAGCAGTGGCCGGCGTCTGGTTATGGGTTTTATGACGGCGTCTGCCTTGCTCAGTATGTGGATATCCAATACCGCGACCACGCTGATGTTGTTGCCGGTGGCCCTGGCTGTACTGGATGCCACGGACCAGAAAGAGTCCCTGTCGGTGCCATTGTTATTGGGTATTGCCTACGCCGCCAGCGTGGGCGGCATAGGCACGCCCATCGGTACTCCCCCAAACCTTATCTTTATGCAAATTTACGAACAAACCACGGGTAACACCATCGGTTTTACCCAGTGGATGACCTGGGCGATTCCGGTGGTGGTCCTGCTGGTGCCCATCATGGCCATGAGCCTGACACGCAACCTGGGCGGTGCCCTGTCGGTAACCCTGCCCGAGATCGGGCGCTGGCGCACCGCGGAAAAACGGGTAATGCTGATATTTGTCCTGACCGCGCTGGCCTGGATTACCCGCAGTGAGCCCTTCGGTGGCTGGAAGACCTGGCTGGATATTCCCCAGGCCAATGACGCCTCGGTTGCACTGTTGGCGGTGGTAGTGATATTCCTCACACCCAATGGCAAGGGCGGCCGGCTGTTGGACTGGAAGCAAGCCAGTACCATTCCCTGGGGTGTGCTGCTGTTGTTCGCGGGAGGAATTTGCCTGGCCAAGGGCTTTGTCAGTTCCGGTCTGAGCGACCTGATTGGGCAGTGGCTGGCCTCCATGACCCAGATGCACCTGCTGACCTTGATCGTGGTCATTTGTACCGCGGTGACCTTTATGACCGAGGCCACTTCGAATACCGCCAGTACCACGCTTTTAATGCCGGTGCTGGCGGCCGCCGCACTGGCCTCGGGGATTGCGCCGGAAGTGATGATGGTGCCCGCCGTCATGAGTGCCAGTTGTGCCTTCATGCTGCCGGTGGCCACCGCGCCGAATTCTGTAGTGTTTGGCACTGGCCTGATCAAGACTCAGCGTATGGCGCGGGAGGGTGTGGTGCTGAACCTGGCCGGGGTAATGGTTATCAGTTCGGTGTGCTATTTGTTCTTCAAGTGACGGGCATTACAGTATCATGCCCCCTCAAAAGGAGAGGCATTGAATGAGCGCAAAACAAAAGGTTTTTACCCTGATATTAATCGCTATTGCCCTGGCCCTGCTGTACCCGGGGGTGACGCAACCCGTGTTGACGCTCACCGGCACTATTGAGAAATCGGAGCTGGCAGAACTGGGTATTGAAATGATCGCCGGTGACAGTGCCGACCCCCAGACCCGGCAGATGCTGACGATGATTTCCAGTTTTCTGGGCTTTGACCAGATCGAAGGTCAACTGCAGGCCTATAGCAGCACGCGCTCCATGTGGGGCACGGTGCAGGAATTGGCCACCACCGGCAATGTGCTGGTGGCCCTGCTCATCGTGCTTTTCAGCCTGGTCATTCCGGTGTTCAAATTGCTGTTGCAGGCTCTGAGCCTGTTTGTTACCCGCGCCGATTCCCGGGGCCGTTTGTTGTGGCTGAACGCGGTGCTGAGCAAGTGGTCCATGTCGGATGTATTCGTCATGGGCTTGTTGGTGGCATTTATGGCGGGCCGCGCCTCGGAGCAGGTGGGCGACTTGCTCACCATGCATGCGGTACTGGAACCGGGCTTTTACTACTTTCTGGCCTACTGCCTGTTCTCCATTGCGGCATCGGGCATGCTGCGGGGGCAACTGAAAGTTGACCCCGCCCCAGGGTGAACCCGGGCTTACAGTAGCGCCATCATGGTTTCGGCCGAGCTCACATCCACGCCGGGGCCTGTTTCCACGTTAAGG
>Ga0209987_10000556_pt1 | contig 19695 bp, 18 predicted proteins | sample N074metaG_FD_182134 | JGI IMG/M metagenome (GOLD analysis project Ga0209987, IMG submission 182134) | Deep subsurface microbial communities from Kermadec Trench to uncover new lineages of life (NeLLi) - N074 metaG (SPAdes) (version 2) | ecosystem: Environmental > Aquatic > Marine > Ocean trench... | reverse complement strand
CGATAAGGTCGTCATTGCCAATCGCGGCGAAATCGCCCTGCGTATCTTGCGGGCCTGCCGCGAAATGGGCATCAAGACTGTCGCAGTACACTCGACTGTGGACAACAATCTGAAGCATGTTCTGCTTGCAGACGAGACCGTTTGCATCGGCGGCGCCGCATCGGCCGAAAGTTACCTCAATATGCCGGCGATTATCAGCGCCGCCGAGGTGACCGACGCGGTTGCGATTCACCCGGGATACGGCTTCCTGTCCGAGAACGCGGATTTCGCCGAGCGCGTCGAGTCGAGCGGCTTCGTCTTTATCGGGCCTCCCGCGAACGTGATTCGGCAAATGGGTGACAAAGTCGCGGCAATCCGGAGCATGAAAGCGGCGGGAGTACCGACCGTGCCGGGCTCGGACGGGCCATTGGGTGACGATGCCGATGAGAACCTGCGGATCGCCCGTGATATCGGCTACCCGATCATCATCAAGGCCGCAGCGGGTGGCGGTGGCCGTGGGATGCGGGTCGTGCATTCGGAAGCATCGCTGGCGAATGCAATTACGATCACGCAAGCGGAGGCCCGCGCTGCCTTCGGCGACGCAACCGTTTACATGGAGAAATTCCTCGAGACACCGCGACACATCGAATTCCAGGTGCTGGCAGATAATCACGGTAATGCCATTCACCTCGGTGAACGGGACTGCTCCATGCAGCGCCGCCACCAGAAAGTGGTTGAGGAGGCGCCCGCGCCTGGCATCACTGAAAAGCAACGGAGTTTCATCGGCAATCGTTGCGCGCAGGCTTGCAAGGACATGGGATATCGAAGTGCCGGTACCTTCGAGTTCCTGTACCAGGACGACGAGTTCTATTTCATCGAAATGAACACGCGCCTGCAGGTCGAACACCCGGTCACCGAAATGATCACCGGTATCGATATCGTCAGGGAGCAACTGAGAATCGCGGGCGGCGAGACACTGGGTATGACACAGGATGAGGTACAATTTCGGGGTCATGCCATCGAGTGCCGGATCAATGCGGAGGATCCGAAAACGTTCATGCCCTCACCCGGCCTGGTACAACTCTGGCACGTACCGGGAGGACCAGGCATTCGGGTCGAGAGCCACGTGTACAGTGGTTACAAAGTTCCGCCTTTTTACGATTCGATGATTGGCAAGATAGTGGCGCACGGCAATGATCGACCCACCGCAATTGCGCGCATGCGAAACGCACTGACCGAAATCGTGATCGAGGGCATCAAGACCAACGTGCCCCTGCACCAGGAAATTTTCCAGCATTCTGCGTTCCAGGCTGGCGGAACTGATATCCACTACCTAGAAAAACGGCTCGGACTGTAGCTAAATAAACTATGGAATGGCGTCAATTTGTCATAAGTCTCGAATCGATAGAACCGGCTCTGTTTGAGGAAGTCCTGCTCAGGCACGGCGCGCAGTCGGTAACGCTGTCGGACGCCGGGAACGACCCGGTGCTTGAACCTCTGCCCGGGTCTACGCCGCTGTGGAGCGATACGCGCCTGACCGCACTGTTCACAGCGGATGCCGATTTTGAAAGCCTGCGGACCGACCTCGAGCAGACGCTGGCGATTGACGTGCTGCCAGATAATCACGTGGAAGCATTAGCGGATTGCGCCTGGGAACGCCAGTGGCTCAAGGATTTCGGCCCGATGCGATTTGGTGCACGGCTTTGGGTGTCGCCAGAGGGCTTCACGGTCGACGCTGACGATGCCGTTGTGGTCCGGCTTGACCCCGGGCTGGCATTCGGCACCGGCACGCATACGACGACTGCGCTGTGCCTGGAATGGCTCGACAAGATCGAAATCGCTGGCAAAACACTGCTCGACTTCGGCTGTGGCTCCGGCATTCTTGCCATCGCCGCCCTGAAACTGGGCGCAAAATCTGTCACCGCCGTCGATATCGATTTGCAGGCGATAACGGCAACCCGGCAGAATGCACTCAGCAACGAAGTCGATGACAGGCTCGAGAGCACCGTGCAGATCGATCAGCTTGACGATCAGTTTGATTTCGTCGTTGCCAACATTCTGGCTGGAACGCTGATCGACCACGCAACATTCGTTTGCGACCGCCTGAAATCTGGTGGAAGATTGGCACTCTCTGGAATTCTCGCAGATCAGGTTGGGGATGTAAGTACCGCGTATCGCCACTGCATTGACTTTGTCCCGCCGGATATTCGTGACAACTGGGCCCGCTTGTCGGGAACAAAAAGCTGAGACCAAGGCATGTTTACCGAATGCCCTGAATGTAGCACTGGATTTCGTGTCACTGCGAAAGTTCTCGCGCAAGCGGGCGGCCGGGTGCGCTGCGGCGGATGTGGTAATGCATTCAGCGCACTCGATCATCTGACCGAAAAATTACCGGCCAGCGATGAGCAGGACGGCACGTCATCTTCGGAAGAAGACAAATTCAAAGAGACCAGCAGGCAGCTACTAAAAACCCTGGACGAACTCGCCGGCCCGGAAGAAGTCGTGATCGAAGATACCGGCGTGGAGTGGCGGGTCCTGGACGACGGAGAGGAAGGCGGAGAAAACGAAGAAATCGCGGCGGAAGCTGAAATCGGCGATGGATCAGAGGAATTGCTGACCCTGGAGGTCGATGGGCAAGAGCGGCCAGACGATCAGACATATGAGGACGACACGCCGCTGGAGGATGACCGGGAAATCGCGGCTGGTCGCCCTCGACCGTCCACGGTTGCCCCGATATACCTGCATGCAGTCCAAAACGACGGAATTGACCAAAGTGAAAAGGAGGTCGCGGCTGGCGTCGGAATCGACCAGCATGAAAAGGATGTTGCGGCTGACGCCGCACCCACGGAAGCCGCCGCGGAAGTCGAAGAAGACCAGGCCGGCCAGGCCCTGGACGAACCGGAGAAATGGGCTGAGCTTCTCGAAGAAGTCGACGACGGTGCCACAGCCGACGATATGCCGCTTGAAATTGAAGAAGAACTCGCAGCCATTCATAGCGAGCTCTCTGCAAAAGAAGACTCCGCACCTGTCGATACCGACGCCCGGTTTGAGACGCAAGCTGAAGCGACGGGAATTGATATCTCCGGCTCGCAGGATATTGCTGACGAAGAGACAGTTATTGCAGATGCAGACAAAGATGATCAGACCGGCGCAGATGCGCTGGAACGGGAACTCGATGAGGTGATAGACCTGTCGCTTGCCGAATCGGCCGGCGATGCGGCGGAAGAACCTGAACCTTCGGCGGCCGGTTCTGCCGCAATACCCGAACATTCGGCTGGCGATGAGGTACCCGAGCAGTCCGAGGAAGAGATGACCATCAATCAGCAGATTGACCAGGAACTGCTGGCTGCGGCGGCACAGGACCAGGACTTACGGGCTACGATTATCGGTCTCGAGAATGTAGCCGATATGATTGACGAAGACTCGCCGCATGTTGAGACGATTTACATGGAAGGCGACGTCATTCGTCGATCGATCGAAAAAGAACATGAGAAGGAAAAGCAGGAGAGGGCGCTAGCCCGTTTCGATAAAGCCGGCAACCTTATCGACACCTATGCATCCAATAGAGCTGTGCGAGGTGGCCGGCGCGACGCGGATCCGGCAGGATATGGCGTGATTGCCGGATCCACATTGCTCGTGCTGCTGCTGGTTGTGCAGGTCTTCCACGCCTATCGTGAAGAGCTTTCGACATACGACCTGTTCAATCAAACGTTCGGACCGATATATCGCATGCTCGGTAATCCCGTAACGCCCGACTGGGACATCAAGGGCTGGCAGTTTGAAGCAACGAACGGCAGTGTCGCCGAAGGCGAGGACGTGTTGACAATCTTCTCCCGCATCGGCAACCGGTCAGAGCAACCACTACCGTATCCCCTGGTGCACGTGTCACTGACCGACCGCTGGGAAGAAATAATCGGTAGTCGCGTACTCGAGCCGAACGAGTATCTTGTCGGCGATCTCGATCCAAGCAGGCCGGTGGTACCCGGAGACAATTTCACAGCAGTCATAACGGTTGAGGAGCCATCTGTCGACGCTACCGGCTTCAAAATCAACGTTTGTTACCGAGTAAGCCCGGGACGAGTGCGCTGCGCCACCGAAGACTTCAAGAACTGAGTTTATGTTGCAGATCGGCCCTTACGAATTGAAGAGCCCGTTTTTGCTCGCACCCATGGTCGGAATTACCGACGCGCCTTTTCGCAGACTTTGCCGCCGATTTGGCGCTGGCATGACGACCTCGGAAATGACGACTGCCGACATCAGTCTGTGGAACACAGATAAATCGCGCCACAGACTGGACCTCGATATGGATGCCGAGCCAAGGGTTGTGCAGATCGTGGGCGCGGATCCGCTTGAGCTAGCCACCGCTGCCTCACTGTGCGTCGCACGCGGCGCCCAGATTGTTGATATCAACATGGGGTGCCCGGCCAGGAAAGTCTGCAACCAGCTAGCCGGTTCCGCCCTGCTGCAAGACACAAGACTGGTGTCCCGCATCCTTGAGTCTGTCGTCAGCTCAGTCGCTGTGCCCGTAACGTTGAAAATACGCACCGGATGGGACGCAAGTCATCGCAATGGCGTTGAAATCGCGAAAATCGCGGAGGCATCCGGGGTCACAGCGATCGCCGTACACGGGCGCACTCGAGCGTGTCGTTTCAAGGGTGCGGCAGAATACGAAACGATTGCGCAAATCAAGAACGAAATTTCAATACCGGTCATTGCGAACGGTGACATTACAACTCCGGAGAAGTCGCTTGAAGTTCTGCGTCTAAGCTGTGCTGATGGCTTGATGATTGGACGCGGTGCGCAAGGGCGTCCGTGGATTTTCCGCGAACTAAATCATTTCTTCGACACCGGTACTCAGGCACCGCCGCTGGCTAAAAACGAAGTCCGTGATATTATGCTCGACCACCTTGGCGACCTGTACCGGTTTTATGGAGAAACGACTGGCGTCCGGGTGGCTCGCAAGCACCTTACCTGGTATTGCGCCGGTTTGAAGCATTCACAAGAATTCCGGTCGCGGGTGGTGCGTGTCGATAGTGCTTCCGAGCAAGTTCGTCTAACGCGGGAATTCTTTGGCCAGCAGGCTCAGGGTAATTCTCTAGCCGCGTAAGACAACATCCCGGGAGTTTTTTGAAACATCTCTCCAGGATGAGTCGGAAAAGTGGCCCAGAAAAACACTAACAAAAAGAATGATTTAAATTCCCTGAATCACAAGAAGCCACTCAGGAAACACACCGAAGAAGCACTAAACCGTTATTTCAATAGCCTCAACGGGGATCGCCCCGGCGATCTGTATGATCTCGTTTTGGGTGAAGTTGAAGAGCCGTTATTCAAAGCCGTTATGGATTACACGCATGGTAACCAGAGTCAGGCGGCGGGCATTCTTGGCATTAATCGGGGCACCCTGCGAAAAAAACTCAAAACCTATTCGCTTATTCAGTAAAGAAACTTAATGTTCAAAGTGCGACGCGCGCTTGTCAGCGTTTCTGACAAGCGTAATTTGATTCCGTTTGCGCAGGGGCTACAGCGCCTGGGTATCGAAATTCTGTCAACCGGCGGAACCTGGCGACAACTTGGCGAAGCGGGAATCGACGCCGTCGAGGTATCATCAAAAACCGGATTTCCCGAGATTATGGGCGGCCGTGTAAAAACACTGCACCCGATCATTCATGGCGGACTGTTGGCACGGCGCGGCATCGACGATGACGTCATGTCCGAGCACGGCATCGAACCAATCGACCTGCTGGCTGTTAACCTCTATCCGTTCGAGCAAACCGTCAGCAAAGCCGATGTAACGCTTGCTGACGCCATCGAGAATATTGATATCGGGGGGCCCGCAATGATCAGGGCCGCGTCCAAGAATCATGATGGAGTTGCCGTCGTCGTCGATCCGGATGATTACGACGCGATCCTCGAAGCACTCGAGTCCGAACAATTGACTGAAGAATACCGCCGTGGCCTGGCGGCAAAAGCCTATGCGCTTACTGCAAGCTACGACACAGCAATAACCCGGTATCTTGCTTCGGCATTAAGCGATAAGCGACTCGGCGAACGCATTCTGTATTCGGGCAGCAGAATTGAGGAACTCCGTTACGGCGAGAACCCGCATCAGGAAGCTGCGTTCTATCGAGATCAGGATCCAGTGCGCGGCTCCCTTGCAGGCGCGCACCAATTGCAAGGCAAAACGCTCTCTTACAATAACATCGCCGACAGCGATGCGGCGCTGGAATGCGTCAAGCAGTTCTCACAGCCAGCTTGTGTCATTGTCAAACACGCGAATCCCTGTGGCGTTGCGGTCAGCGAGAATATTCTGGACGCTTATGAAAAGGCGTTTGCGACGGATCCAACTTCGGCGTTTGGCGGCATCATTGCTTTCAATCACAATCTTGACAACGCCACAGCGCGGGCGATCATCGATAAGCAGTTCGTTGAAGTAATCGTTGCACCGGAAATCGGTGAAGATGCGCTACCGGTGCTGGCGGAAAAGAAAAATGTGAGGGTGCTGAGCGTCGGCGAATGGCCACAATCCGCTGAGGCCACCTTCGACTTCAAGAAGGTATCTGGCGGACTGCTGGTGCAAGGATCGGACACGGGCATCATAACCGAAGCTGACTTGACGATCGTATCGGAGAAGACGCCGGATGCCGGACAGATCAGGGACCTGTTATTCGCCTGGAAAGTCGCAAAATTTGTAAAATCGAATGCGATCGTTTTTTGCAAGGACGGTATGACGATCGGCATCGGCGCCGGCCAGATGAGCCGCATCTACAGCACAAAAATCGCTGCCATCAAGGCGGCAGACGAGGGCCTTTCTGTAAAGGATTCAGTGATGGCTTCTGATGCGTTCTTTCCATTCCGTGACGGCATCGACAGTGCCGCCGAACACGGAATATCAGCAATCATCCAGCCGGGCGGGTCAATGCGCGATGACGAGGTGATTGCCGCCGCCAATGAGCATGGCCTGGCGATGGTGTTCACCGGCATGCGGCATTTTCGGCATTGATCAACAAGATGTGGGATCGAATTTAGTCGCGAACCAGGATCGGGCCATTCGCAACTGAAGCCGCTCCCACAAATGAAAATTGCAATGAAAATACTAATTGTAGGTAGTGGAGGACGGGAGCATGCTCTCGCTTGGAAGTGTGCCCAATCTGCTGAAGTTGACGAAGTCCTGGTGGCGCCTGGCAATGCAGGCACCGCTATCGAACCCGGATTGCGCAATGTGCCGGTTGCTGCGGAAGACATTGACGGGCTGATTGATCTCGCCGAAAAACAAGCGATTAGTCTGACCATTATCGGACCCGAGGTACCGCTCGTCGCCGGAATTGTCGATCGATTCCAGGAACGCGGCCTTGCCTGTTTCGGACCATCCGCCGCTGCCGCGCAACTCGAAGGCTCGAAGACATTTACGAAAGATTTCCTGAAGAGGCACAATATCCCGACGGCGGAGTATCGCAATTTCGAACTGCTCGAGCCCGCGCTCGAGTACATACGCGAATGCGGTGCACCCATCGTTATCAAGGCTGACGGACTTGCCGCAGGCAAAGGCGTTATCGTTGCCATGACGCTCAAGGAAGCCGAAGCAGCCGCGACCGATATGTTAGCTGCCGGCGCGTTCGGCGATGCCGGTAATCGCATCGTCGTCGAGGAATTTCTTGAAGGCGAGGAAGCCAGTTTTATTGTGATAACTGACGGCAAGAACGTGTTGCCCCTTGCCAGTTCGCAAGACCACAAAGCGCGTGACGATGGCGACATCGGACCCAACACCGGCGGCATGGGCGCGTATTCTCCGGCTCCTGTCGTCACTGCCGACATCGAACAGAAAATTCTTGAGCTGGTGATTAATCCGACGCTGGCCGGCTTGCGCCAGGACGGCATCAATTACACAGGCTTTCTCTATGCGGGGCTTATGATCAGCGCCGATGGCACGCCAAATGTCATCGAATTCAATTGCCGCATGGGCGATCCTGAAACGCAACCCATCATGGCGCGACTGAAGTCGGACCTGGTATCACTGTGCGAGGCGACGATTGACGGGCGCCTGGCGGGTCAGCAGGCGGATTGGGATCCGCGTGCAGCACTCGGTGTCGTTATGGCAGCCGGCGGCTATCCATCCGCCTATGGGAAAGGTGAAAAGATTGATGGTCTTCCGGAATCCGCAAGCGATGCTTGTAAAGTGTTTCATGCTGGCACCGCACTGAGCGAGGACGATATCGTCACCAGCGGCGGGCGCGTGCTCTGCGTTGTGGGCCTCGGAGATTCGGTGGCCATCGCGCGTGATGTCGCCTACGCCCAGGTGAATAACATCAAGTGGAACAAAGTCTATTTCCGCCACGATATTGGCCATCGTGCCATCGCACGCGAACAGAACTGACAAAACGATGATTACGACGGCAGAGGCAACACAGGCGATCAGCGCCGCGCTGCCAACGTTCGCGACTGAATCTGTGCCACTGGCACGGGCCACCGGCCGGGTTCTGCAGCAAGCGGTCCTGGCCGAGCGCGATCAGCCACCGTTCGACCGCGTGATGATGGACGGCGTGGCCCTCCAGTATGATTCCCTTGCCAGCGGCAATCGACGTTTTGCGATCCAGGGAACGCAACATGCCGGCGACCCGGTGCAGATGCTCACCAGCGCCGCTAACGCGATCGAGATCATGACCGGCGCCGTCCTTCCGGCAAAAAGCGATTGCGTGATTCCGGTGGAACGCATTGATGTTCAGGACGGTATTGCAACCATCGAGGATGATTACGAAGCAGAGCGATTGCAGTTCGTTCATCCGCAGGGTTCCGACTTTCCGGCCGGGCATGAGGTGTTGAGTTGCGGTCGAATGATTACGCCGATGGACATCGCCATCATTGCGTCCTGCGGGCTTGAAAACGTACAGGCAAGCAGTCAGCCGATCGTACGCATCATTTCAACCGGCAACGAATTGGTGCCGCCTGGCAAGCCGGTCGAACCACACCAGGTAAGGCTATCGAATGGCCCTGCGCTGGTTGCCATGCTACAGCAGCAGGGATTTGAGCAGACAGCGGATGAACACCTGGTCGATGAACCGGCACTGTTGCGTAAACGACTTGCCGAAATCCTCGACGAGGCGAGCGTGCTCATCCTCAGTGGCGGTGTTTCCATGGGTAAAGCAGATTACGTACCGCAGGTATTGGAAGAACTCGGCGTACAACTGGTTTTTCACAAAATCAGCCAACGACCGGGTAAGCCGATGTGGTTCGGCATCGGACCTGAAAAGCAGGCAGTGTTCGCCTTGCCGGGAAACCCGGTGTCGTCGCTCGTCTGCTGCCGCCAATACGTGCTACCGGCCCTGTTGCAGGCCAGCGGCCGCGAGAGACCGCGCGCGGTAACTGCGGTGCTGGCGGAAGACGTCACCTTCAATCCGAAATTGACCTGCTTCCTGCCAGTGCGTACAGAGAGTGCAGACGACGGGCGCGTCGTAGCCACACCAGTGCCAACGAATACCTCGGGCGATTTTGCGTCCTTGTCCGGCACTGACGGCTACGTTGAACTAGCGCTTGAACGAAACGAGTTTCCGGCCGGGTCCGCCGTGCCACTGCATCGCTGGATCGATCCCTAGCTCGGACGGGAATAATTGACGGCATAGTCCGGGACTGACCGCTCTTCTTTCATTACCGGGTCCGGGATCGCCGCACCTGAGGTCAGGCGTAACGGAATAACCCCCGTCCAGTAGGGTAGCTCGAGATCTTTGACTGCGTCTTTCGGCGGACCGCTACGAATTTTGACGCTGGCTTCAGCAATCGGCATCGCAAGCACGGTCGTCGCAACCGTTTCCTTTTTGTCCGGTTGCCGCGAATCCTCCCAGCGACCGGGAATGAGATGGTCAAGCAATGCTTTGAACGCTGCGTCTTTCTTTTCCATGTCCGTTATTACGCTGGCTTTGCCGAACGCGACAACGGACCGGTAATTCATCGAGTGGGAAAATGCCGACTGAGCCAGAACCAGTCCATCGAGAATGGTGACACAAACGCTGACCGCCCTGCCTGCTTCGAAACTGCTCAGCCAGCGGCTCGCAACCGCGCCATGCAAAATAAGTTCATCGCCCATGCGTGCGTAAGTCATCGGAATAACCATCACGCCCTTGCCCGCATCGAGACCAACGTGAGCCACCAGGCCCTCATCCAGGATGGCGTACGCGACCTCGCGATCGTATGACCCTCTTTCATCGTGACGGCTGATGGTGGTGCGATCAGTCTGTTGCAGCTTGGTGGACACGTTCTCTCCTCCTTTTATAGTCAATTAAACATGGTAGGCTAATGGACGTCAGTTCAAAGAAAAATTAACAATTGGCCGGATTTCAGGCCTGATCAAACTGAGGAAGGGAGACTATCAATGGTTTCATTCATGAAACAGTACGAAAACCAGACCTATGCATTGATGCGCATAATTGCGGGCTTTTTGTTTCTCTGGCATGGCAGCCAGAAGCTGCTGGGATTTCCCAGCGAATCAATGGCCGGTGGATACGTCAAATGGGGTGCCGGCAGTATTGAACTGGTTGGTGGGGCGCTGATCATGATCGGCCTGTTTACCTCGCCTGCTGCTTTCCTCGCGAGCGGCCTGATGGCCGCAGCATACTGGATGGCACACGGAACGAATGATTTGTTCCCCATTTTGAACCGCGGTGAGCTCGCCGTCTTGTATTGCTTCGTGTTCCTTTATATTTCGTCGAAGGGCGACGGCATGTGGAGCGTCGGCGGCAAAAGTTAGGAAAAAGAGCAGCTCAACAAAAAAGGCCCTTCGATTGAAGGGTCTTTTTATGTCTAAAGATATTGGCGAAACATCGTCAGCGCTTGCGAGACGAGGCGAGGTTCAGCGCTCGTCGCTCTCGCCCATCCATGGGCTCCGCGACATAAGGACGTCCTGTCCAAATAAGCGGAGTGTATGAACGAATACATGAGCATTGCGAGCTGGTTCTCAACGAAGTCTCGCATGCGCTGATGCCGTTTCGGCTTATCTTTTCATTGCTTCGAAGAACGCGGCGTTGGTCTTGGTGTCCTGAAGCTTGTTCAACAGGAACTCAACCGCGGCCAGCTCGTCCATCGGATGCAGGACTTTTCGCAGCACCCACATCTTCTGCAATTCTTCCGGTTCGGTGAGGTATTCTTCCTTGCGTGTCCCCGAGCGGTTGATGTTGATTGCCGGGAAGATGCGTTTCTCGGAAATGCGCCGGTCCAGGTGGATCTCCCAGTTGCCGGTGCCTTTGAATTCCTCGTAGATGACTTCGTCCATTTTGGATCCGGTGTCGACGAGTGCAGTCGCGAGAATCGTCAGGCTGCCGCCCTCCTCGATGTTTCTCGCTGCACCGAAAAATCGTTTCGGTCGATGCAACGCGTTCGCGTCGACACCACCCGTAAGCACCTTGCCCGAGGACGGTACGACCGTGTTGTAGGCCCGTGCCAGGCGCGTGATCGAGTCCAGCAGGATAACGACATCGAGTTTGTGTTCCGTGAGGCGCTTGGCCTTCTCAATAACCATTTCGGCGACCTGCACGTGACGACTGGCGGGCTCATCGAAGGTCGATGAAACGACTTCGCCGCGCACGGTGCGCGTCATCTCGGTCACTTCCTCCGGCCGCTCGTCGATCAGTAGCACGATGAGCTCGACATCCGGGTTATTGGCCGCAATCGACGACGCAATGTTTTGCAACAACATCGTCTTGCCGGCCTTCGGCGGCGATACGATCAGGCCGCGCTGGCCTTTGCCGACCGGCGCAACCATATCGATGATACGGGCGGTCAGATCCTCGGTGCTGCCGTTGCCCTGTTCCAGCACGAGACGTTCATGCGGAAAGAGTGGCGTCAGGTTTTCGAAGAGTACTTTGCTTTTCGCATTCTCCGGCGCGTCATGATTGATCTCGCCAACCTTGAGCAATGCGAAATAGCGCTCTCCGTCCTTGGGCGGCCGGATCAGGCCGGAAACCGTGTCCCCGGTCCGCAGACTGAAGCGTCGTATCTGGCTGGGCGAGACGTAAATGTCATCGGGACCAGCCAGGTATGAGCTGTCGGAGGAACGCAGGAAACCGAAGCCGTCCTGAAGAATTTCCAGAACGCCGTCGCCATATACGTTTTCACCATTCTTGGCATGCACCTTCAGAATGGAGAATATGATGTCCTGTTTGCGCGAGCGAGCGAGGTTATCGAGACCGAATGTTTCACCCAGTTCGACCAAAGCGGCTGCCGGACGGGTTTTCAGCTCCGTCAGGTTCATCGCGTTCTTGCTCAACTCCAGCTCTTCGGCAGGAATGACTTCCAGATTGCCATCGTCGTCCGGGTAGACCTCGGATTGAGGCCTTCTGCGGCGGCGGCGGTTGCCCTGGCCGTCTGCACTTTTTGATTTAGTCGACTGTTTTGGACGACTTCTAGTTTGATTACCCAAGTACCCTCTCACAGATTAGATTCCAGAAACTCAGTTAGTTGAGATTTTGACATGGCGCCCAGTTTTTGTGCATGCACCGCGCCGTCTTTGAAAAGCATTAGTGTGGGAATGCTGCGAATGCCGAACTTTGGCGGCGTGTTCGGATTCTCGTCGATATTCAATTTGGCGAACTTTACCCTGTCGGCGTATTCGTCTGCAGCCTCGTCCAGTAAAGGTGCAATCATCTTGCACGGGCCGCACCATTCCGCCCAGAAATCCAGGAGTACCGGTTTCTCGGACTGCAGAACATCCGCTTCGAAATTGTCATCGTTGGTGTGCACGATCTTGTCGCTCACCGGCTCTTACCTCCACATGAATTTAGACTGGGATTCAGTATTGATTTTGCCCGTCAGGAACTTATCGGCCGAACGAACATTTGAAAATGGATGACGCTGCCTCTTCAATCAGGCAATATGTCGCAGCTTTGTCGCGGCTTCTCTTGGATTTCAATGACGGCGAAAATTGCTGGTGCGACGGTTGTCGCGTCGATGTTGCGCCAATTTGACCTCTTCACGAAGCATATTGCAAGCCCCTGAACCACATTTTCTGAATAGAATTTCATGACCGACAGCCATCTGAGTGAGCTCAGATTCGACACTTTAGCGCTCGACGAGCACCTGCGCGCCGGTATCCGGGACGCAGGCTTCGAGTTCTGTACGCCTATACAGGCCCTGTCCCTGCCGATCGCACTGGATCAGCGGGACGTGGCCGGGCAGGCGCAGACCGGCACCGGCAAAACGGCGGCTTTTTTGATCGCCGCCTACCAGCGCTTGCTGAATCTGCCACCGGTATCCGATGACGGCGGCCCCCGGCAGCCGCGGATATTCATCCTCGCTCCGACCCGCGAACTCGCCGTACAGATCGCCAATGACGCAGAATTGCTCGGCAAACATACTGGTTTCAAAGTCGGCCTGGCGTTCGGAGGCACCGGCTATGAACAGCAGCGCCGCACCATTCAGGATGGCATCGACCTGTTGATCGGCACACCTGGCCGCATCATTGATTACTTCAAGCAGGGCGTGTTCAAATTGAGCGAGGTACAGGTCGCGGTACTCGATGAGGCCGACCGCATGTTTGACCTCGGCTTTATCAAGGACATTCGCTATCTGCTGCGACGCCTGCCGCCACCCGACCAGCGCCTGAACATGCTGTTTTCTGCGACCTTGTCACAACGCGTCATGGAGCTCGCCTATGAGCACATGAACGAGCCGGAACTGCTCCGCGTCGCGCCCGACAAAATAACCGCCGACCGCGTTCGGCAAGCCATCTTCTTTCCTTCAAACCCCGAAAAGATGCCCCTGCTGGTTGGCCTGATCAGGGAAATGGGCGCTGGCCGCATCATGGTATTTGTCAATACCAAGCGCGAAGCGGAACGGGTTGAAGCCTACCTCGAGGCGAACGGCATCGACGCCAGCGCAATATCGGGGGATGTGCCGCAGAAAAAACGTCTCAGCATGCTGCTGCGTTTTCAAAAAGGTGAGCTGGCTGTGCTCATCGGCACCGATGTCGCCTCGCGCGGACTGCATATTCCGGACGTGCAGTGCGTTATTAATTACGACCTGCCACAGGATCGGGAAGATTACGTGCACCGAATCGGCCGCACAGCACGTATCGGCGCCTCCGGGGACGCAATCAGTTTCGGCTGCGAGACCTACGCGATCTCACTGCCGGAGATCGAGGATTTCATCGGCCACAAGATTCCGGTTGCAACATTTGATCCCGCTTTGCTGCCGGAATTGAAAAGACCTGCGTACAGGAAGCCCAAGGCTAGGCCGGGTCAACGCGGCAAACCGGGTGGCAGGCAGCGTTCCTCAGGTCGCAGGCCGCGCCGCGCGTAGGAGCCCGGCCCACCGGGCGACAAACATTGCGGGGCACGTTTTCAACGTACCCCGCAATGTTTGCCAAGGATGAATCGACCACTCCTAACAACAGAATATCGCGCGCTGGGGCGCGCTCCTACGGCAGAAGATGGGCAACGCTCTCGATTGCAGGAAAATTATGGTGTTCCCGGACCGGAGCACTCGTATCCGGCCGCGTTATGTTCAACAGCATGCTGATGCCGAAGGTCCGGGCACTCTCAAGCACCAGCGGATTGTCATCGATGAAAAGCGTCGTTTCCCGGTCGAATCCCTCCGCTTCGTGCAGCGCATGCCAGAATGGCTGGTCTTCTTTGGCGTGCCCAAGCTCGTGCGACGTGTAAATGGCATCAAAAAAATCGGTAATTCCCGTCACTTCGGTCTTGATCGCCAGCGTGTCGAGATGTGAATTTGTAACCAGTAACAAGCGAACTTCGTGTTGCAGTACTGACTCCAGGAAATCTTTTGCGCCCGGCAAATAGCCGATGCGTTCGTTTTCCCTGCGGTGCAACTCCTTGACATCCAGGTCCAGCACCTCGCTCCAGTGATCGAGGCAATACCACTGAAGCTTGCCCTCCTCGGTACGGAATTTTGCTGCAAGCAGCTCACGCGCGTCCGTCTCATTGATCGAATTCTGCCGCGCGTACTCCGCCGGAATGTACTCGAACCACATGTAGTTGTCATAGGCGAGATCGAGCAATGTGCCATCCATGTCCAGCATCAGGGTATCGCAGTCGTTTAGCGCTGCAATTGATTTATGATGCTCGGATGAACCTTCCACAACTCATAGATCCGGTGGTTTCGTTAGCTGCCGAGGCGGGCAAGGCAATCCTTGAAGTTTACGCCACCGACTTCGATGTACAAGCCAAGGATGACCAGTCACCGCTCACGCAAGCCGATCTGGCATCTCAGCGCGTGATCATGCAGGGGCTCGCCGAACTGACACCCGACATCCCGGTGATTTCGGAGGAAGCCGGGCTACCCGACTTCAATGAGCGCGGCCAGTGGGACCCGTACTGGCTGATCGATCCGCTGGACGGCACCAAGGAGTTTGTCAAACGCAACGGCGAATTCACGGTGAATATCGCGCTCATCGAGGATCATCAAGCGGTCTTCGGCGTCGTCCATGTGCCGGTCAGGAATAGCACCTATTCGGGCTGCCGCGGCGTGGGTGCCGAGCTCCGTACAAACGGTGAGGAACCAAGACCGATCGGCGTCGCCCGCGAAAGCGCGACCCCGGTGCGCGTGGTGGGCAGCCGCTCGCATCGCGGTGCGAGCCTTGATCAGTTTTTGCAAAATCTCGGTGATTTTGAGATGCATCCGACCGGCAGCTCCCTCAAGTTCTGCCTGATCGCCGAGGGTGCAGCCGATGTCTACCCGCGCCTCGGGCTAACCTCGGAATGGGATACAGCGGCTGCCCAGGCCGTGGTGGAGCAGGCAGGCGGCGTAGTGCTGGAACTGGACGGAAATCCGCTCTCGTATAACAACAAGTCCGACATCCTGAATCCCCATTTTCTGGTTGCAGGCCCGATGGATCATGACTGGCTGAAAATCATCGGCAATTATGACTAATTATTTGATAGTAACTGCGCTAGTATTGGTGAGACGGATATCGGGAAAAAACGCTGGAGTTAATGCCCTAAATTGATGAGCGAAAAAGTAGATACCGAGTCCTTTAAGGAGTTCGCGCGGCTCCGGGAATTGCGCGTAAGTCACCGAGACCTCGATTATCTGATAGACAGCCTGTCTCATGACCCGATGGTCGATCAATTGCGAATCCGCAGGCTGAAGAAACGGCGACTGGTCCTTAAAGACATGATCGTACGGATGGAAAGCGAACTCATACCGGATCTGGACGCGTAATATTTATCGGTAGCGCCGTTGCGGCCAACACACGAAGTTAAAAATTGAATCGCACACCGGCGCGCAACACATAATCATTTTCCAGTGCGGTACCGTGCAGATTCTGCACCACCGGCAATTGCACCACGCCTTCCACAATCCAGCGCTTGGTAACGTATTGCAGGCCGGGCGAAAGAAACACTGTCGTGCCACCCGAGTTGGCATCTTCATTGCCGTTCACCTCGTTCCGGTCACGGTGGATGAGATTGGCTTCAAGGACACCATAGAGAAAGCTCGGAACCCCGTCTCCCAGCTGCCTCGGCCACAATCGATATTGCAGGGATCCGTCGAGCCGCAGTTCGTCGCCCGGATCAAATCCATTGGCTTTGTTCTTGACGCGATAGCTCACCTGGCCATCGGTCTGCAAGGCAAAGGTCTGATAGGTTGCCACGATACCGCCGAATACATCCCAGGCACCCGAACCCGATTGCACGCTTGGTGGCAGACGACCGAACATATCGCGATTGTCGTCATCACCGGTTGGGGCCTTTACACCGGCAAACGGTGCGACGCGAAACGTGCGTCCAGGCTTGTCATGTTGCACCAGCGTATAACGAACAAAAACGCTCGCATCGCCCAGGCCGCTGGCCGAACGCCTGATGCGGCTGCCAGCTTCCGTTAAATCGAGTTTCTTATCAACGTAGGGCAGCACACCGAACAACGCGAGCTTGTGCGTCACGCCGTAACCCAGAACCGTAACGAGCGATGTCGCGCTGTGTTCACGATCGGTAGCACCGGGGTCTTCCCCCGATTGGCTCACCACCACCATCCCGCGTGCCACAAATTCACCGCCACCAACCGGCAATGCAGTGTTAATAGTAATCGGCGCGCCCCAGGCGCTACCCGCCGCCAGGATGCCGACCGCAATGCGCCTGAGCGCGAGAGAGGGGCGCACTACTCCTGCGCCGTCGATCTGCTTACCTCGCCCGGGGTAAAGCCTGCGTTGACGATGGCCTGTTTGATTTGTTGCAGATCGGCAGTGTGCTCAGCTTGCATTACGACCCGCACCTGGTGCGCAGCGAGGTTCACCGTAACGCTGTCCACGCCGGACAACTTGCTGAGACTTTTTTCCACACTGAAGGCACAGAAAGGACACGCGAGGCCGGTCACACTAACGTCTACGACTTCATGATCCGCAGGCCAGGCAGACATCGACAGCCAAAACATAGCAATCAGGACAAGTACGATTCTTTTCATACTAAGCTCCAGTCAGCCATATCCCCAACGGTAGCGCGAGGTAAGCAGCAAAAAAACCGATACCCCAGATCGTAACCGATATCCAAAAAATTCGCCGGTTCCACAGCAGGGTACGGTCACATAATGCAGCAAGCTGCGGATCCGCCGGGCACTCCCGACCCGAACGGAACAGGAGCCAGCCCGAGGAGGCCAGCAGCGCCGCGGATGCCGCAAATACCCAGCCTTTGTGCAGTGATAAGGTCACCAGAAACGGTACGCTCGAGGATATCGCGGCAACTGTGGCGCCGAGCCCCAGCATGACGAAAGCGATCGGCAACGCACAGCAAATCAACGTGCCGGTCGAGGCAAACAGCGCCAGCCAGGTAATGCTCTTTTCCTGGGTTTCCATAGTCATTGGAGGCACGCTGCGGCCTGGAGTTCACTCCATTGTATGGTACTGGCGCTCGGTGATGGTACGGAATGCAAAATGCGCCCCGGCTTTCGCCAAGCCGAAAGGAACTCCACGCGCTGCGAAATTTGAATACGGACCGTATGTGTCGGAGATGCCTCACACGCATGAGCTACCAGGAAACGGGCCCGATACTAGCTATCTGCTGCCGCCGTTTCTTCCACTATGCTGGTATGGGCGGCCGCATTTCCACCTGACACTATCCATGCAAGCTGTCAAAGTGCCGCCACAAACGTGGCGGCACCGGACGATTTACACTGTTGCAGCGGCATTAATTCCACTGCTTCCCCGTAGGCTTTACCTCTTGCCCCAGCGTGATTCCCAGGAATGAAATCGTGAACTTAGTTAACGGTTACACCGCCGTAGTTCTTGCGTAACGCTTTAGTTTATTAGAAGCTCTTTCTAACCCGTACGCCGACCGTCCTGGGCTGGCCCGTATGCGCAGCGAAAAAACTCGTCGCGTTAGTATCTACCGGCGACTGCGCAAATTCCTGGCCATAGACCTGAGTTTCGTCGAATATATTGTCCACGAAAAATGAAACCGACAGCGTTTCTCTTGTGAATGTGCTCATGAAGTCAACCACCGTATATTCGGGGCGTGGCTCCGGCTCGCCCTCGCCAAAACCTGTGATGGTGTCGTCCACATAGTTTGCCGCAAGCATTGCGTGGCCGTCCCAGAATTCGCTGACCGGGAAGGAGTATTCACCGCGAATATTCCACGTGAGTTCAGGTACGTCCAGAAGCGAAGAACCCGCCGGCAAGCCGAGCGTGGAAAATCCCTCAACGTAGATGGCGTCCGTATTAGCGACACCACCAGCTAACAGGAAATCGTCGCTGACCAGAATTGAAAACTCTACTTCAAAGCCGTCGCTCTCGATTGCACCCGCATTGGCTGTAAAGGATTCGACGAACTGGCCCGCATTACCGCAAGTGATCGTCGCTGTCTGCTGGAAGTCCTTCCAGTCGATTGTGTACACAGCAACATTAACCGTGACGCGTCCATCGAGCCAGTTCATTTTCGCACCAAGTTCGAAGGTGTCTGTCTCGTCACTCGTGAAGGGCGGCGGCAACATCGGGATTCCGGCGTCTATCAGTTCTTGATCAGTACAATTAGAATTGACAATAGGCGCATTGACCCCGCCTGTCCGGAAGCCATTGGCATAGCTGCCGTAGAGGTTTACATTGTCGTTCGGCTGGTAGGACAATACGACACGGGGAGTAAAACCGTCTTCCTCGTTCTTTTCTGAGAACTGAAAGCGCAGGTCCCCTCCGAGCTCACCGCCTAAGCCATAGCTAGCCTGGGTATCTGTCTGCTCATAGTCGAAAAACCGGCCCCCTACCGAAAGCGTCCAATAATCTGCAAACGAATAGCTGATTTCTCCAAACACGGCGATCTCGTCCTCGTCGAAATCTGTGAAGGTTTCCCCAAGGAGTGGTGGGTCTGAAGCACCAAACGGCGGCAGTGCCGTCGCGCCAAACAGGTTCAAGACAGGCCCAAAGCTGCGCGCATGCTGCTCGATAGTATTAAAGTAGACGCCGGCTACATATTGCCACGCGGAATCCGATGTGGAGATTACGCGGATCTCCTGGGTGAATTGTTCCGTTTCGAACTCGCGGCTCGATCCTTTCCAATAGAACTCGCCATTGGGCGTAGGGCCGACTTCATTTACAACCCGACTTTGGCTGAACGCGGAGTTGTCAAATTGACGGTCGAAGTCAAGATCCAGCCAGGATGACGACGATAGAATGGTCATGCCGCCGAAAGCGTCGAGGTCCTTTTCTATAAGCAGGTTGGCGATCACAAACTCCTCGTCGATAAAACTTTGGTGCCACCTGGCCCTTAACCTCGATTCAATACCGAAAGTGATATC
>Ga0209987_10000555_pt1 | contig 19716 bp, 19 predicted proteins | sample N074metaG_FD_182134 | JGI IMG/M metagenome (GOLD analysis project Ga0209987, IMG submission 182134) | Deep subsurface microbial communities from Kermadec Trench to uncover new lineages of life (NeLLi) - N074 metaG (SPAdes) (version 2) | ecosystem: Environmental > Aquatic > Marine > Ocean trench... | reverse complement strand
GAAATATTCTCAAAGTATTTTTGAACATTTTGCTTGTACATTGAATATACATCAGTTGTTGGAGTTTGTGTACTCGTTTGTGTGCTCTTTTGTGTACTCATATCATACCACTCAAACCCCCTGTATATATATCATTGGTTATGATTGGTAGTAATTGGTAGATGATACCAATCTTTATAAAACACGTTAAAACACAATCTTCATGGCTTCCTATAGGACAAGCATGCAGATTCTAGGAGATCTTCTTAGTGCCACTGAACAGTCAGGCCAAGCGGGAATCAAAACAACTGCCCTAATTTCAAAGGCTAATTTACCGCATTCTAGATTATCAAAATTCCTATCAAATCTGACTGGCTCTGGCTTGATAAACAGAATAGAATTTGATGGAAAACACACCTTTGTAATCACCCCAAAAGGCAGACAGTATTTAGAGTCTTATGTAAAATTTGCAAATATGGCCCAATCCTTTGGATTGGAACTTTGAATGTTTTTCTAGTTAATTTGTGGTTTGTATTATAGATTGAAATGATTTTGATCTATAATTAAAATAAGAAAAACCCGCAGTTTATATCGAATTTAATTATTTTTCTTAATATTGCATCAAAAAATCAGGATGACAAAAAATGGTATCGTATGTGAAATAAATAACAAAAAAATATTATTGGATCCAAAAAATACAGATTCATCTGGAGTTAATTTTGTATCTCATGCTCATATAGATCATTTACCATTAAAAAATGGTGGAACAATTCTAGCTTCAATTGAAACTAATAAAATTGCAAATCTTCGAGGTTTTAAAATGCAAAATCATGTAGAAAAAATGGATGATTATTTTTTAATTAATAGCGGCCATATCTTAGGATCAAAAGGATTGCTTTTTGATGATATATTTTACACTGGTGATATTAGTACTAGAGATAGAGGATTTCTTAAGGGTGCAAAAATTCCAAAATGCAAAACATTAATCACTGAATGTACTTTCGGTCTTCCTGAATTTGTGTTTCCAAAACTAGAGGTGATAAAAAAACAGGTAAACGAACTGATTTCCGAACTTTACACCAGAGGGGTTCCTGTAATTCTAATGGGATACCAACTTGGCAAAGCTCAAACCATTACTCAACTCTTTGGGCATTGGGGTCCTCTGTATCTCCATGATTCTGTAAAGAAGATGAATGATCTGCATAAACAACTAGGTGTACCTTTAATGGAAGGAATGAGCCATTCTGAGGCTCAAAATAAGGGACTATTGGATAAAAAACCTTGGATTATGGTTGCTCCGATGATGTCTGAAAAAAACAAATTTCTCAAAGAAATGAGAACAAAGTACGGTGCTGTGACCATCGGGTTTAGCGGATGGGCACAGTCAACAAAATTTCCTTTTGGTAGACGAACAGATTATTCATTTGCAATGAGTGATCACTGTGACTTTGATGAATTAGTAAGCATGGTAGTTCAATCTGGTGCCGAACAGGTCTATGCCATTCATGGGTTTGTAGAAGAATTTACAGCTCATCTAAGAAAAATTGGAATTACTGCCCAGCCATTACGTGAAAATTCATTGGATGATTTTGTTTAATTGTAAAATTTAACGCAATCACAATTTTCAACAAGACATGTTTCAGAGTTTCTAATATGATCATGTGAAAAATGCTTGCATTTCTCATTCTTACAAATCCTTCTTTGGGCTTCTTTTTTTACAACTGATTGTGCAATCGAGTTTGCCGTGTCTTTTGAATATCCTTTTTTATCCATGTAAAAATGAACCACTCTATTGTACAACAAGTCAGGATTGAAGGGTTTTTCTAACATGGGGATTTCTGGATTAAATACCACTTTATTCTATTAAAGCAATACGGAAAATCAACTTATATCCAAACTTCCACATTCTAGAATTGCTTTTCCAAGTAATTACACAAAAATTACTTTAGAACTATTCCTATATCCATAAGATTTGAATGAGTAAATCCGGTGACTATGTTACTTTTTTGTATTTGAAAAAATCTTCCAGAGTCATTATTTTTTAAGAATTCCTTTACTATGGACGATTCAATTTTGGCGTTCTCAGTAATTGCTCCTGCAAAAAGTGTGTTACCATCTATTCCGTCTGTTCCTAACGCTGCAATGCACACCTTGCTTAATTGTTGAGTGTTTTTTAAAATTCTTAAAACTAATTCTTGACTTCGTCCTCCAGAACCTTTTCCAATCACTTCTACTGTTGTTTCTCCTCCGAAAACCAAACAATTTTTTTGTTCTTCTGGTAGGTTTTTTATTATTATTTTTACAGCCTCTTTGATATTCCCAAAGATTTGTATTTTCTTGACTTCATACCCTAGTTTTTTTGCCTTTGACTCCATAGCTTTGAGACAGTCATCATTGTTTGCCACAATGTAATTTTTTATTTTTTCTTTTTTTGGAGTTTCAGGAATATTTTCATCTGCTCCATTTCTTAATACATGAAATACCTCTAAAGGAATTTTGTTATTCAATTTGTATTTTTTTATAATATTTAGAGCATCAACAAATGTTGTATCATCCATGTAAGTGGTACCAGATGCTATGGCAGACAGATCATCTCCTTCTACATCTGACATCACAAGTCCAATCCCGTGACAATTTAGATTTTCAACTAATCTTCCACCCTTAATTTTTGATAGATGTTTTCTAATGCAATTAAATTCTTGAATTGTAGCACCGGATCTTAGCAAAAGATCAGTTACGTGGATTTTATCATTTAGAGTGATCTTTTCTGGAAGAGCAAGAAGAGCAGATGCTCCACCTGAAACTAGGAAAATCACGAGTTCATCTTTTCTTCTATTTTGAAGAAATTTTATCACTTCTTTTGCGGCTTTTACACTTGTCTGATTTGGCTTTGGATGACCCGCATTGAAAATTCGAAACTTTTTTCCTTTTATTTTTGATCTTGAACTCTTTGGAATGACTACTATTCCTCCCTTTATGGGAATAATTGCATTAAGGGCTCTAGTCATAGAATCAGCTGCTTTTCCAAAAGCCACCGTGTAAATACTAGAAAATTTCTCAATATTCAGACTTTCTTTATCAACTGTTATCTTGCTTGCAGTAACAAATTTTGGCAAAATGTTTTCTGGCTTTGATGCTTCCAATCCTGATTCTAGAATTTCTAATGTATCCTTTTTCTTCTGTGTTGTGGCAAGTTCCTCAAAATTTTGAATCATCATACAAAATGGTTTCATTCTGTAAGATATAATAATAATCAACAATGTGTCTCATTTATGCACACCGTAAGTATTCCAAAAGTTATCAAATTTGGAGAAAACGCACTTGGTGAAACAGAATATCCCAAGAATGCACTTGTGGTTACAACTGTTCCACCAGAACTATCTGACAAATGGCTTGGCAAAATGGGCATTCAGGATTATATGCTGTATGACAAAGTAAAACCTGAACCATCAATTGATGATGTCAATGCTTTGATTTCAGAATTTAAAAGCAAGAATCCTTCAGCCTTGATTGGATTAGGTGGGGGAAGTTCAATGGATGTTGTAAAATATTCTGCGCAAGATTTTGGTGTAGAAAAGATTCTCATTCCAACTACGTTTGGAACTGGTGCGGAAATGACAACATACTGCGTTTTAAAATTTGATGGCAAAAAGAAACTTCTTCACGAAGACAGATTCCTAGCTGATATGGCTGTAGTAGATTCGTATTTTATGAATGGGACTCCAGAACAAGTACTTAAAAATTCAGTTTGTGATGCATGTGCACAAGCTACTGAAGGGTATGATAGTAAACTTGGAAATGATTTGACTAGAACATTGTGTAAACAAGCATTTGAGATACTCTATGATGCAATAATGAATGACAAACCAGAAAACTATCCTTATGGTTCTATGTTATCTGGTATGGGCTTTGGTAATTGTTCAACTACCTTGGGTCATGCATTATCATATGTTTTCTCAAATGAAGGAGTTCCTCACGGTTTTTCTTTGTCCTCATGTACCACTGTAGCACACAAACATAACAAATCAATCTTCTATGATAGATTCAAAGAAGCCATGGAAAAGCTTGGCTTTGACAAATTAGAACTTAAAGCAAATGTTTCTGAAGCTGCAGATGTAGTAATGACTGACAAAGGACATTTGGACCCAAATCCAATTCCAATATCAAAAGATGATGTCACAAAATGTCTAGAAGACATCAATGCAGGTAATCTGTAAAAAACTCACATATCTTTTACATTTTTTCTATTTTATTGAAAAAATCCAAAATCCCCACCAAACTTATTTATCCTAACGCCATGACCTAATGACAAGTGGCTCAAAAATTCCTCAAATTTGGCATCCAAAATGGATTAAATGTTGCTAGAGCCGGTTACACCGAAGATCAGATTTTAACTGCATGTATTCTTGCTGACAAAACAGGATATGACTCTATTTTCTATATGGACCACACAAACGTTCCTCAATGGAAAAACGCAATTGTACTAGATCCCTGGGTAATGCTATCTGCCATTGCCGCAGTTACACAGAATGTCGAATTAGGAACGTGTGTTACAGATGCAATTCGACGTCATCCATCTAATATTGCACTAGCTTGTATTACGTTAGATAGGGTTTCTAAAGGCAGAGCTATTTTAGGAATTGGTGCAGGAGAAGCTCAGAATTTAAAAGAATTTTGTATTCCATTTGAAAAACCTGTTTCAAAATGGGCAGAACAAATCGAAGTTATCAAAATTTTGTATGGCTCTACTCCTGATAACACAGTAAGCTATGATGGTAAATACTATAAATTAGAAGGTGCATGTCTGCAGGCTCCTCCTATAAGAAAGCCTCATCCACCAACATACATGGCAGCAGGTGGAAAACGTACACTGGAGCTAACAGGAAAGTTGGGAGATGGATGGTTACCAATAGGTTACACTCCAGTTTTATTTGAAGATCATCGAAAACAAATAGAGGCGGCAATGGACAAGCATAACAGAACACAAGAAGAAAAAGATAATTTCCAAATGGCACTTGATATTGATGTATACTTTTCTGAAGATGCAGAAGAGTCTTGGGCAAAAATGAAGGAAGCAGTTAAAGTTAGTTTGTTTAAACCTGAAATACTCAGAGTCCACCAATTAAAAGAAATCGAGGGATTTGATTTTGTAAAATACTTTACAGAATATTCAATGTCAGATCAAAGCTGGATTGTAAAAATGAGAGAGGCTGCAACTCAGATGCCTGACTCGGTTGCACGTTCATCAACTGCTATTGGTACTCCAGAAGATATCATCCCAATCTTTGAGGAGTTCATGAAGGCAGGGGTTAACCACTTTGTAATTAGATTCTGGGGCAAAAACTACTTTGGGTCAATTGACAAGTTTGCCTCCAATGTGATGCCTCACCTAAGAGAAATGGCAAAACAGTAAGGCGTTTTAACAGATTACACACAGAAATTCAATACCATATCATACCAAGTAATTACGATGAATGACGATCTCCCTGAAACAGTAGAAAAATGTCTCAAAATATTAGAAGAGAATGTGGATGTTTTGACAAATTTAGAGATGGATTTAGAGGATGAAAATAAAGATGAACTTGTACCAAATTTGGGGCTTCATCAATTATTTGATATGATTGAAGATGTTTCACATTCTTCGAAAATTAAACGTGCTGAATTTAATCTTGCTAGAAGAGAAGCAGAGGAATCTTTGTAAAACTCTCAAGACTTGTGCGGTCTACCCTTACTTTTCATCTTTACCCTGCCTTTCATTTTAGTGTAGGACTTTGCTTGGCGTCGTTGTATTTGTTTTTCTAATCTTCTTCTTGTACGTTTAGAGGTTTTTGTTTCATTTTGATAAACTTTCATTCTACTTCCATCTCTTAACGTAATTTGTTTTCCTTTGAACCTTTTTTCTAAATCTTGACATTTTTTATAGTATTTTTTTAAACAAAAAAATTTTCTCTGCGTATCGCCATGAAATTCTGTAATGTCTTTTGATTTTCTCAAATCATTAATGATGTTTCGTAGTAATCCTTTGTCGATGTTGGTGATTCTATGAACCTCTCTAGACCAAATAAATTTTGAATCACTTCCCCACTCATCTAACAACTGAAGTACTTTTTTAGTGGCTTCTTCTTTTTCTTTATCTCTGTCATCCAACTTGTATCCTCTTTGTACACCCATATTTTAGGAATTGCCATTTTTTGTAATAATTCTTTTGAGTATTGAAAAATATTCTCTTCAAGTTCCTATAGGTAAAGATAAGCATTTTTCTCTCCATTTTCACTTGTTTTTAGGAATTTTGGCCTTTGGATTTATAATATTATTTTAACAAAATAAATTGTTGAAACTAATCGGAATTTTGGAAATTAAATCGTATGATAAAATCAAAGAATTTCTCCATTTGGAACATGTTGGAAGAATTTCTACTATTGATGTGAATGGTTATCCGCAGATAATTCCTATGAATTTTGTTTTTTTAAATGACGTAGTATACATGCACTCTCATACCAAAGGTGAAAAAATTGAAAATTTCAATAGAAATGAAAAAGTTGGTTTTGAAGTAGACAGAGAGCTAGAATTTCTTCCATCTTATTTTGAGGATCCAAAAGACGCATCACTTGCAGACACTTTGTACATTAGTGTTGTAATGAAAGGAACTGCATCATTGGTAACAGACAAAGAAGAAAAAACACTTGCCCTAAATGGTCTTTTGAAAAAATATCAACCCGAAGGAGGGTATGATCCAATTAAATCTGACATGAGAGTTTTGGATGCTGTTGCAGTTATCAAAATAATACCTACAATCATTCGAGGAAAATACAAAATTGGACAAAATTTATCTCCCTTGGAAAGGCTTGATTTGGCGCAAAAAATCTTGAAAAGAAATTCACCTACTGCAAAAGAGACTATGAAAATCATGGGGTTTGAAATTACCAATGAGGGATTAAAAATGATTGACGAACCTAAATGGTAATTATTTAAATTACTACGGATATTATTTTTCATTGACCTCTGGTATTTAATCAACATTCGTTAGCTATAAGTTCAGTTTCAAACCATCTTCATTATTGCAACAAATTCAAAAATTTGAATTATATTCCGAGTTTTCCCCAACAGGTGATCAACCTGAGGCCATTGATACTTTGGTTAAAGGAGTAAAGAAAGGTAAAGTTCAGACATTGCTTGGCGTCACTGGAAGTGGTAAAACATTCACTGTTGCCAACGTTATTGCAAGAACTGGAAAAAATACCTTGATTATTTCACACAACAAGACCCTTGCAGCTCAGTTATATTCAGAATTAAAACAATTTTTCCCAAAAAACAATGTAGGTTATTTTGTCTCTTACTATGATTATTATCAACCGGAGAGCTATCTCCCACAAACAGATACTTACATTGAAAAGGACACTCAGATAAATGAAAAAATTGAAAAATTAAGGCTAGAGGCAACTGCAATGCTTCTTTCTGGAGAGCCCACAATTATTATCTCAACAGTATCGTGTATCTATTCGCTTGGAAATCCTAAGGACTGGGAGGATCTTGCCATTACACTAAATTCTGGAGTTGAAATTAAGAGAAAGGAAATCATTAAAAAATTAGTTGATGCCAGATACGAAAGAAATGATCTAGAGATTGCTCCTGGAAATTTTAGAGTAAAAGGTGATACAATTGATATTGTTCCTGCATACTCTGAGGATATTGTTAGGATATCTTTGTTTGGTGATGAGGTGGAAAAAATTACTTTGCTTGATCATGTGTCCCTAAAAGAAAAACACAAAGTTTCCCAGATGAAAATTTTTCCTGCAAAACATTATCTTATCGCAAAAGATGTTATAGAACGTGCGGTAAATTCAATTAAAGATGAGCTAGAAAAACGACTGCCAGAACTAAATGAGTTGGAAAAACAAAGACTAGAGATGAGAACAAAATATGATTTGGAGATGATAGAAGAATTAGGATATTGTTCTGGAATTGAAAATTATTCTAGACATTTTGATGGAAGAAAGCCTGGTGAAAAAGCATTTTGTCTGATGGATTTTTTTGGGGATGATTTCTTGTTGGTACTTGATGAGTCTCACGTTACACTACCACAACTTCATGGAATGTACAAAGGTGATCATTCTAGGAAAAAGGAACTAATTACATATGGATTTAGACTCCCAAGTGCATATGATAACAGGCCATTAAAATTCGAAGAGTTTGAAGAATATATCAAAAACACTTTGTTTGTATCTGCAACCCCTGGAGAATATGAGAAAAAAATATCGTATCAAATTGTAGAACAACTTGTCAGACCGACCGGATTGCTTGACCCCAAAGTCGAAATTAGAAAAACAAAAGACCAGATGAATAATTTGATTGAAGAAATTGCCAAAAGAGCTTCAAGAAACGAGCGTGTTTTGGTCACAACGCTGACTAAGCGAATGGCTGAAGATTTGGCAGAATATTTATCAAAAAAGCAAGTCCGTGTGCGCTATATGCATTCAGAGATTGAAGGGCTACAGAGGACTGAGCTGATAAGGCAGTTACGACTAGGTGAATACGATGTGTTAGTTGGAATCAATCTGCTAAGGGAAGGCTTGGATATTCCAGAGGTTTCATTAGTTGCTATTTTGGATGCTGATAAGGAAGGGTTTTTGAGAAACTTTACTAGTTTAATTCAAACGTTTGGCCGTGCTTCACGAAATGTAAACAGTAATGTGATTATGTATGCAGACCGCACAACAGATTCCATGAGACGAGCTATGGATGAAACAAAAAGACGTCGAGAAAAACAGAACTTGTACAACAAAGAACATAAAATTATTCCTCAATCAATAATTAAATCAGTTCCTGAGCAGACTACAACATTAGATGAGTCTAAACTAAAATCTTCATATGACTTGGCTGTTGATATAATTGATTTAGAGGCCCTAATGCAAAAATATTCTGAGGAATTAGACTTTGAGCGGGCAATTGAATGCCGAGACAGAATAAAACGACTAGAACGGGAGATTAAATTCAAAGATGAGCGAAAATAAATTAAAAATTCGTGGAGCAAGACAACATAATCTAAAAAATATTGATGTAGACATTCCTAAAAATAAAATAGTTGTAATTAGTGGTTTGTCTGGATCTGGCAAGTCTACACTAGCATTTGATACAATTTATGCCGAAGGACAAAGACGATATGTTGAATCCCTATCTGCATATGCTAGGCAATTCTTAGAAATGATGGATAAACCAGATGTTGATTCTATTGAAGGCCTGTCTCCTGCAATTTCTATTCAACAAAAAACAACTAGCAAGAATCCACGGTCAACTGTTGGCACTACTACTGAAATCTATGATTATATGAGATTGCTTTTTGCACGAATTGGAATTCCATATTGTACAAATTGTGCTAGAAAAATTTCTAGCCAATCAATTGAGACAATATGTGGCTCGGTTCTCAAAGATTTTGACGGACAAAAAATTTTGATTTTGTCTCCTATTATTCAAAGGAAGAAAGGAACCTATGAAAAATTATTTGAGCAGATAAAAAAAGATGGATATTCAAGAATACGCCTAAATGGCGAAATTTTGAGCCTGGATGAAGAAATTCCTCCACTTGACAGGCAGAAATGGCACAATATCGAGATTGTAGTTGATAGAATACATGCTGAAAAATCAGAAAAGTCTAGATTGTTTGAGGCAATTCAAACTGCAATAAAAGCATCTAAAGGAGATGTGATGATTTCCTCTGAAAAGGAAGAAAAAATTTTCTCTCAAAATAATGCCTGTCCATATTGTGGATTAACAATTGGTGAGCTAGAGCCTAGAACATTTTCCTTTAATTCTCCATTTGGAATGTGCAAGACCTGCAATGGTCTTGGAGTAAAAATGGAATTTGATGCCGATTTGGTAATTCCAGACAAAAGCAAATCAATCTTGGATGGAGCAATTGTTCCTTGGAGTGGAAGATTTTCTTCCTTTAGAAGACAAGCCTTGAGGGCAGTAGGAAAAAAATTTGGATTTAATTTGATGACTCCTATTTCAAAAATTAAACCAAAGCATCTCAAAATAATTTTACATGGAACTGATGACTTGATTGATTTTAACTACCGTTCTAAATCAGGTGATTCATCTTGGCAATACACAAATTCTTTTGAAGGCGTTCTTAAAAATCTCCAACGTGTTTTTATGGAAACTGATTCTGAATCAAAGCGTGAATGGTTAAAGCAGTTCATGCGTGACACTCCATGTAATGTATGTGATGGAAAAAAGCTAAAACCAGAATCATTGGCAGTCAAAATTAATGACAAGGGAATCATGAATATTTGTGACATGTCAATTAATCATTGCTATGATTTTTTTTCAACATTAAGTCTTACTGAAAACGAACAATACATCGCCCGAGATATTCTAAAAGAAATCAAAGAAAGATTGGAATTTCTAATCAATGTGGGTTTGAACTATTTGACTTTGAATAGACTAAGCTTGACATTATCTGGGGGTGAATCTCAAAGAATTCGTTTGGCTACCCAAATTGGCTCTAATCTCACTGGAGTTTTGTATGTTTTAGATGAACCAACAATAGGCTTGCACCAACGAGATAATGAACGACTCATTAAAACGCTAACAAAGCTACGAAATCTTGGAAATACTGTAATTATTGTGGAGCATGACGAAGAAGTTATTCGAAATTCAGACTGGATTATAGATTTGGGTCCTGGGGCAGGCGTCCATGGTGGAAGTATCGTTTTTGAAGGGACGGTAGATAAAATTCTCAATGGGCACAAATCAATAACTGGAGATTATCTTAAAGGTAATTTACTCATTACGCTAAAAGACAAAGTTCGTAATCGTTCAGGTTCATTAATTGTTAAAAAAGCTTTTAAAAATAATCTAAAAAATATTGATGTCGAATTTCCCTTAGGCCTTTTTATATCTATAACTGGAGTATCTGGCTCTGGAAAATCTACTTTGATTAATGATATCTTGTTACAATCTCTAGAAAGTCATTTTTCAAAATCAAATCTAAAACCTATAAGTCACAACGAAATCATAGGACTGGAAAATATTGATAAAGTAATTGCAATAGATCAATCTCCAATAGGACGAACTCCTCGCTCAAATCCTGCCACATACATTGGTGCATTTACTCCTATAAGAGATCTTTATGCAAACACAGAACTTTCAAAAGAACGAGGATACACACCTGGACAATTTTCTTTTAATGTAACTGATGGACGGTGTTTTGCATGTGATGGTGACGGAGTAAAAAAAATCGAAATGCAATTTTTATCTGATGTTTATGTAAAGTGTGATGAATGTAAAGGGAAACGATACAACTTAGAAACTCTTTCAGTTTTGTTTAAAGGCAAAAATATTTCTGACGTATTAGGAATGACGGTTTATGAGGCTTTGAAATTCTTTGAAAATATTCCTTCAATTAAAAGAAAATTACAAACAATGCATGATGTTGGAATGGGGTATATCAAACTAGGACAATCATCTACTACCTTGTCTGGAGGAGAAGCCCAACGAGTAAAACTTTCAACAGAACTATCAAAACGTGGAACCGGCAAAACTTTGTATATTCTTGATGAGCCCACCACAGGTTTACATTTTGCAGATGTTCAGAAACTTCTTGATGTCCTAAACAGGCTGGTCAATCTTGGAAACACAGTTGTTGTAATTGAGCACAATATGGATGTAATAAAAAATTCTGATTGGATAATTGATCTTGGACCAGAAGGTGGGGATGAGGGAGGCAGGGTGGTAGCCACAGGCACACCTGAGCAGATATCAAAGGCTTCAGGAAGTTATACTGGAAAATATCTCAAAAAAATTATTAGAAAATGACCTTTGCTATATCGAAAATTCACATTCCTTCCAACCCTGGAATTTATTTGATGAAAAATTCTGAGGAAAAAATTATCTATATTGGAAAGGCCAAGAATCTTAAAAATAGAGTAAAGTCATATTTTTTAAAAACCCAAAATTACAAAACACAGAAACTAGTTGAAAACATTTCTGATATTGAATTTATTTTAACTGACAATGAAAGTGAGGCATTTCTTTTAGAATCAAACATGATCAAAAAATATAGGCCTCGATTTAACATTGAACTAAAGGATCAACAAAGATATACCTATCTTAGAATTTCTGATGAAAAATATCCTCGATTGCTTGTTGCCAGACGTACAAGGGATGGAAAATTTTTGGGAAAAGGAAAATTTTTTGGCCCGTTTACTCAAGGAAGTTCAAAATTGCTAACTATTGGCACATTGAGAAAAGCGTTTCAAATTAGAATTTGTACACAATTGCCAAAAAAAGTTTGCCTTGAGTACCATCTTGGCAACTGTGAAGGGCCATGTGAATTTAAGGTAGCTCAAGAACAGTATCCAAAACATGTTGCTGCATTAGAAGAAGTACTTAGGGGAAAAAATCAAACAAAAATTTTCACCCAAAAATTAAAGGAAGAAATGAAACAAGCTGCTAGCATGCAACAATTCGAACGTGCAAAAGAAATTCGAGATACTTTGATCCGATTGGACAGTCTTCAAACAAAACAGAAGATGGAATATGTTAAAAATTCTGATGAAGAATATTTTGGAATAGGGGAGCAAGATCAAACTGCCACTGTGATGAACTTTAGGATGATTAATGGGGTCATCAGAGATAGTGACAGGTTCTTTTTTGATCTTGTAGGGGATAATTCTTTTTCAAATTTCCTTTTTCAATACTATTCTACGCACAAAATTCCAAAATTTATCCTCGTTAGTGAGATACCTGATAATCTAGAACTTTTAGAATCGTTATTGTCAGAGCAGGCAGGATTTTCGGTGCAGATTCAATACCCACAAAGAGGAAAACGAAAAGAAATCATTAATTTAATTTTAAAAAATATTAGCTTGATTCACACAAAAGGAGGAGATCCAGGTTTAGTGGAACTCAAAGAGTTGTTGAATCTATCTATGGTCCCAAAAATAATAGAGTGCTTTGATATATCAAACCATGGAGAAGATTTTGCAGTAGGTTCTATGTCTAGGTTTGTTGATGGAAAGCCAAACATATCTGGCTACAGAAAATTCAAAATCAAAACAGTTTCTGGTAGAGACGATTTTGCAATGATTAGCGAGGTAATAAAAAGAAGATATTTTAGATTACTTGAAGAGGATTCCCAACTACCTGATCTGATTGTAATTGATGGTGGAAAAGGTCAGCTTAGTGCTGCCCTTAAATCATTACAATCACTTGGGCTAAAAACACACTGTGTTTCATTGGCCAAAGAAAACGAAGAAATTTTTGTTCCAAATCAAAAAAATCCTATCTTGATCCCAAAAAGCAAGTCTTCTCTGAAAATATTGCAACACGCCAGAGACGAAACGCACAGGTTTGGTGTGGCTTACAACAGAACTATACGCAAAAATCAGATAAAATAAGAAAAAAAGGAAAAAATTGTGGTTAGTTCACTTGAACGTTTCCAACCATCCACGGATGTACCATACAGAAATAATCATAGCTTCCTGCCTCGTCAAATGTGAATGCATATTGAGCACCAGCTAAGACTAGGCTACTATCAAATACACCTGATGGGCCATCAGCTGGAAGTCCGCCTGTTACTGTGTGTGCTGCAGTGTCTGAGTTTGTCCATTCTACAGTATCACCCATTTGAATTGTAACAGATGATGGTAGCCAACATTCGTTTGTTTCCTCACATCCTGGAACAGAAGTTCCTGCTGGAATATCAACACTTACAGTTTGTGGACCTGAAGGTTCTTCCATTTCTACTTCAGTTTCCATTTCTACTTCAGTTTCCATTTCTACTTCAGTTTCCATTTCTACTTCAGTTTCCATTTCTACTTCAGTTTCCATTTCTACTTCAGTTTCCATTTCTACTTCAGTTTCCATTTCTACTTCAGTTTCCATTTCTACTTCAGTTTCCATTTCTACTTCAGTTTCCATTTCTACTTCAGTTTCTTCAGTAGGTGGTTGTGCTACTGGAGCAGGAGCTGTTGGAACAGAAACAACAGGAGCATCTTGAGTAATGCCTCCTAGTAATGCAAATCCTATCGCAGCGGTTACAATTATCGCTGTAACCACCATTGCAACTTTGTTTATATCTGCCATATTTGATCGATTGGCTTTTACATACTAAATAAATCTAATCTTATTTCTTACGTTCATAATTTTCAATTCTACTCTTTTTAACAATTGAAACATTTCTCCAAACCCTCAATGGATTTCTAAAGGCCTTCAAACCAGAATTTTTAAAGAAATTATACAAATATCTCAAAACTATTGTAAATTTTCCATTATCGCTTTAATTCATTTTTTTAATTGTCAATGAAATTCAACATGCATTTCTTTTATGACCGTAGTACCTTATGATGTATAATATCGCATCGGGGCTGTCACCAAATAACCAAAGTTTTTGGTCTTAAGTCCCTTTGCATTATAATGATTTTGAAACCAAGTTTTTCGTCGGGTCTACTAGTTCGTAATTTATTTTTAATTTTTTTTGATTAATTAATTGTGTAATAAAAAATATTCTTGTATTAATAAATCTGTCAGAAAGTTTTTCATTTCTTGATAAATGATCAAACATTTTTTTGTTATCAATCATTATTGTTATACTGTCTTCATTGTTGAAAATGAAACTTCCCATTCCCCAAAATAATCCTATATGCAATGCAATGTATTTTGATTGTTGAATGGTAACTTTATTCAAGTAAATATTTGGATGCTCTCTTTTTTGTTCTACTGACGAATCGTTGGTTTGAATCATCCAAACAATTCTCTTTGCATTTCCATCAAAGAAAAAAGAGTGTTTCAATTGTCAACCAAAAAGTGGTCATTTGTCTATATATTTTGAATCCACTCCTTATGATCATAGATTGAAAGGTGTTATCATGCTTGAATCACACGCATTTTTTTCTAAAATGGTTGATGAATTAGTAGAATTTTCAGAACATGATCCTGAACTTGCTGATGGAATTAAATGGTTAGATGGTCAGGCACAAAAAAAAGGCATTACGTTTTATGACATGGTCTTTGAGGTATTGTATAAACACGACGTCAACTCTAAAGCTAAAGACTGGCTGAAGACAAGGAACTAGAAATTATTTTCTCAAGTCTAAAGTTTTGTATTCGCATCCTTCTGGGCCACAATATTTTCCAACATATACTGCCTTTGGTCTATACAAAGCAGGTTTTGGTGCAGCTTCGGCAAATTTCTCCTCGATAATATGAGCTGACCAACCAACAACTCGTGAAAGTGCAAAGATAGGTGTGTTAAGGTCCATGGGAATCTTTAGCATATAATAGAGTGATGCACTATAGAGGTCAACATTTGGATAAATGTCTCTTCCCTTTAGCTTTTTTATTTCTGAAATAGTTGTTGTTTCTACCTTTTCTGTAATTTCAAACCACGGTTCTCTAGTTTTTTCTGCCAGTTTATGTGAAAGTTCCTTTAGAATCTGTGCTCTTGGGTCGTATGTTTTGTAAACTGCATGACCCATACCCATTACTCTTTCACCTTTCTGTATGTGTTCTTTAATCCAAGTATCGACTTTTTCAACGTCACCAATTTCCAAAAGCATCTTCATTACTTCATAATTTGCCCCACCATGTAGCTCACCACTTAATGCGCCAATGGCTGCACTTGCAGCTGAAAAAATATGAGCTCTTGTGGATGCTACTTGTCGTGCAATAAATGTAGATGCGTTAAATGTGTGATCTGCATGTAGAATTAAACAAACGTCAAAGATTTTTTCAATTTCTGGGTCTGGTTTTTCTTCAAACATCATGTACAAAAAATTTGCAGCATGATCTAGTGTTGGATCCGGATCAATAATCTTGAGGCCATTTCTTATTCTATGCCAACTCGCAATCATTGTTGCAGTTTTTGAAATCAAGTTGATTGCCTTGTCATAGCTTGATTCCTTTGTAGAAAATTCCTCATCGTAATATCCTGCTAGTGCAGACACAAACGCCTGTAGCATGTCCATTGGATCTGCATCTTTTCTCCAGTTACCCATATTGGCCTGCATTTGTTTTGGAATGAATCTTGCTTCTTTTAGTTTGGTCTTAAATTCCTCTAATTGCTCTTTTGTTGGTAATGCATCATGCAATAGCAAATACGCTGTTTCCTCAAATGTGGAGTATTTTGTTAAATCAAGAATATCATAACCGCGGTAAATCAGCTTGCCTTTTTCTCCATCAATTTTAGATATTCTGGTATCTGCAACCTCTATTCCACGTAAACCGGTGTTTTTGGTCTCCATAGACTACCTCTAAAAAATCTTCTATTATATTTTCGCAAGTTAAACGTCTGTTTAGTTTAGTAATTTGTCTAATGTGACAACTCTGGCCGATAAATCTTAATTTTTAATTAAAAATTAAATGAATCCCTCTGAGCGAAAACTACTAGATAAATTAGACAAGCTAGTCATGGACGTCTCTGGTAAGGAATTTAAAAAAATCCAAAAAATTGATCTCCTAACCCAGATGGATGGCTTGTCTCTTTGCGATACATATCTGAATCCTTCCCAGTTAGAAAATCAAAGCATTAAGCAAGAATCAAGAAAGTACAAAAAATAATCCATTCTTGATTTAAATGAGGGCCTAAAATTTGTTGGCATGATGGTGGCAAAGACTACAAAAGCCAAGATTACCAAAGCCAAGACTACCAAAGCCAAGACTACCAAAGCCAAGACTACCAAAGCCAAGACTACAAAAGCCAAGACTACAAAAGCCAAGACTACAAAAGCCAAGACTACAAAATCCAGACCTTCTAAAACATCAAGAACAAAAACTATTTGCATTTCACACAAAGAAGATACAGACGGTATCAGTTCTGCAGCTTTAATTCGACAAGCATTTGGGGGTGATGCAGTCTTAGTTGATTATCCAGGCCAAATGGATGGGATAAGGCAGGTAGCTGCTGACGAGAAATTAAAATCATTATACATTTGTGATTTGGGTTTGAGTAAAAAAACTCAAGATGAATTTGTTGAAATTTTGACTACTTTAAGGAAAAATCGAGTTTCTGTAACTTACATTGATCATCATGATATAGATGCTGATATAGTAAAGTCTCTAGAAAAAATCAAAGTCAAAATTATTCATGATGTTAACGAATGTACTGCAGTCCAAGTTTATTCTGCATTCAAATCAAAATTGTCAGACCACGCATCATTCATTGCAACATGTGCTGCCATTACTGATTACATGGAAGATAGACCAATTGGTTCTAAATTACTTCAAATCTATGACAGGCAATTTGCCCTGATTAGTGCTACTGTTCTTACTTACAATATAGTTGGACACCAAAAAGACCCTGATTATCTTCAATATCTGGTAGAAGAGTTGGCTGATTCAAAATTCCCCCATGATATTCCAAATACGTTTGAATTTGCACAAATTCAGGTGGAGAAATTATCAAAGATGATTGCCAAAGTAAAAGTTGGGATGAAAACTATGAAAAACCTAGGATACATGGAAATAATGGATGCTGGTGCAAGTGGTGCAGTAAATTTTGTTTTAGGACTATCTGGGAAAGACGTTGGGGTTGCCTACAAAGAACGAGTTGATCATGGAATTTATGCTGTTTCTGTTCGTGGCTCAAAATCCCTTAAAACTCATTTGGGGAAAATTGTTAACATCCTTGCAGCTGACTTGGGGGGATCTGGCGGAGGTCACGACAAAGCATGTGGAGCAGTAATTCCTAAAGATAAAATCAAAACTTTCATCAAAGAACTAAACAAAAAATTAAACTAGATTATTGCAAATATCTTGGAATCTTTTTTACAACATGTGAAATAGAAACTCTCCCTGGACCTGCAACAATTATAGTTAATTCGCCTGCTAGCATCATCAAATCCCATTCCCATCCTCCTTTAGAAACAAAAAATTCTTCAATTCCTCGTATCATAAAGATTGCACCTAGAGTAATTACAGCTAAAATCGAGGCGGAAATTCTAGTTAGTACCCCAACTATGAGAAATATTCCTCCTAAAAATTCTGCCAACGCTATTGGAATTTGTAATTCTGGTGGAAGACCCATATCTATTAACCAGCCTTGCCAGCTAGGATCAAATTTTTTGATACTGTGTACGATGAAAGTTACTCCTATTGCTGCACGAATACCCCAATGAGTTAGATCATGTAGTCTTGTTCCCCTAAGAGTTGCCTCGACTTGCATAGGTCAAGCCTCTGGAATCCTGATAAAAGCCTTTACCCAAATTTACACCTAAGAATTGGAACAAATTTTTAATAATTTTCATACCAACTTATGTCAAGTTGAATTTGAAAATTCTTGCACCTCTAGTGGTTATCGGAATTATTGCAGTAGCTGCCATGACAATGCTTCCAGGTTCCTCTACACCACAGGTAGCAACTGTATCAGAATTACCTAAAGTTAATTCAGAATCTCTGCAATCTACTTCAACCATAATGGAAACTGATGGTCTAAAGCACATCATTCCACTTGATAAGATAAAAGGTGGCGGTCCTCCAAAAGATGGAATTCCCTCAATCGATGATCCAAAATTTGCAGAAGTCCCTGGCTCTCAATTTGTATCTGACTCTGATGTGGTAATTGGTTTGGAAATAAATGGTGATTCTAGAGCATATCCTCTTTTCATTTTAGTATGGCATGAAATTGTAAATGACCGTGTAGGTGGGGTACCAGTAGCTGTAACTTACTGTCCATTATGTTACACCAATCAAGTCTTTGAGCGAGTAATTAATGGAAATGAAGTAGAATTTGGAACTTCGGGAAAATTATACAACAGTAATTTGTTGATGTATGATAGATGGACAGAATCCTATTGGAGTCAGGCCCTTGGACTTGCCGTAACTGGGGAATTAACTGGAATGCAGTTAAAGACAATCCCATTTGATGTAATTACTTGGGGTGACTGGAAAAAACTGCATCCTGATACTTTGGTTTTGACTACTGATACAGGATATCTACGGTCATATGCGACAGATCCTTATGGTGATTACTATACTGATCCTAGAATAATTTTTCCAATAGATAATAAGGATGATAGAATGCATCCTAAAGAAATCATTATAGGAGTTCATGAGGATGGGATTTACAAAGCTTACAAACAAAAGGATGTAGAGCTTTACAAAATCATCAATGACAATATTGGTGAGACCCACTTGATGCTTGTATCACTGTATCCACAAAACGCTAGAATATTTGACAGAACTCTAGATGGAGAAATTTTAGAATTTGAATTTGTTGATGAAAAAATTACAGATACTAAAACCAAATCAGAGTGGAATTATGATGGTATTGCAATTTCTGGATCCCTTGAAGGCGCCAAGCTAACTCGAATTTCCATTGAGCCTGGTTTTTGGTTTGAGTGGGCTGCTTTTCATCCTGATACAGATCTATTTGGAGATGTGAGAAATTGAGTCAGACTATGAAATCCAGATTAACCAATAGCTGGGTGGCGAGAAAATGGTCTAATACGAATCCCATTAAAAAGGCAATTCTAGCTGGAATCATGACAATTGTTGTTTATCTATCAGTGGTTGTGATTACAACACCTGCATTAGAACCATTGGCTGCCATTAATGCTGCATTCCAACTAAATTCTATAGTGATCATTGGAATGGGTATAGGTATTGGATTACAAGTTTTCTTATCTGGTAAAAGCAAATTGTTAGGATGCAAACTTAAAGTAAAGAAAAAAGCACTTGGAGGAAATGTGAGCAGTACTGCTGCTACGTCGTTTTTCTCATTCTTCTCTCTAGTTCCTT
>Ga0209987_10000553_pt1 | contig 19735 bp, 18 predicted proteins | sample N074metaG_FD_182134 | JGI IMG/M metagenome (GOLD analysis project Ga0209987, IMG submission 182134) | Deep subsurface microbial communities from Kermadec Trench to uncover new lineages of life (NeLLi) - N074 metaG (SPAdes) (version 2) | ecosystem: Environmental > Aquatic > Marine > Ocean trench... | reverse complement strand
TGGCGGCAACCGGCGGCTCGCGGGTATTGTAAAACCTCGCAAAAATGGTACTTCACTGGTTCCACCGCCCCAGGGCATAAAGGGGGGGAAGTAGGGGGGACATGCTCAAAGTCGAAAACCTCGAGAAGAACTTCGGGGGCCTGCAGGCCGTGCGGGGCTGCAGCTTCGAGGTCGAAGCGGGGCGCATCACCGGCTTGATCGGCCCCAACGGCGCGGGCAAGACCACGATCTTCAACATGATCGCGGGCGCCGAGCGGCCGAGCGCCGGGCGCATCATCTTCGAGGGCGAGGACATCGCGGGCCTGCCGACCCATTCGCTGTTCCACCGGGGCATCCTGCGCACCTTCCAGATTCCCCACGAATTCGGCAAGCTGACCGTGCTGGAGAACCTGATGGTGGTGCCGCCGGGCCAGTCCGGGGAGAGTCTACTGCACTGCTGGCTGTCGGCGGGCAAGGTAGCGCGCCAGGAAGCGGAAGTGCACGCGCGCGCCGAGGAAGTGCTCGAGTTCCTGTCGCTGGCTCCTTTGCGCGACGAGTTGGCGGAGAATCTCTCTGGCGGCCAGAAGAAGCTGCTCGAGCTTGGCCGCACCATGATGTCGGAGGCGCGCCTGGTGCTGCTGGACGAGCCCGGAGCCGGCGTCAATCCGACCTTGTTGGGCAAGTTGGCGGAGATGATCCGGCGGCTCAACACCGAGCGCGGCTACACCTTCTTCATCATCGAGCACGATATGGACCTGATCGGCAACCTCTGCGATCCGGTCATCGTGCTGGCCGAAGGCGACGTGTTGATGATCGGGGACATGGAGACCGTGCGCCGCGACCCGCGCGTGCAGGACGCCTACCTGGGCGGCGGGGAGGCCTAAGCGGCGCCATGGCGGTCCTGGAACTGGAAAACATCACCGGCGGCTACGGCGAGACCGAGATCCTTCACGGCGTCTCGCTCAAGGTCGAGGCCGGGGAGGTGGTGGTCATCATCGGCCCCAACGGCGCCGGCAAGACGACCGCGATGAAAGCGGTTTTCGGGCTGCTGCGCCTGTCTTCCGGCCGGGTCCTGCTCGACGGCGCGGATATCACCAGCATGGCGACCGAGCAGGTGGTTCGTCACGGCGTCTGCTACGTGCCCCAGACGGCCAACATCTTTCCCAGCCTGACCGTCCAGGAGAACCTCGAAATGGGCGCCTATGTGCGCAAGGACGACTACCGGCCGAGGATGAACGAGATTTACGACCTGTTCCCGCCGCTGGCGGAGAAGCGGCGCCAGTCGGCCGGCACCCTGTCCGGTGGCCAGCGCCAGATGGTAGCCATGGGCAAGGCGCTGATGCTAGACCCCAAGATCCTCCTGGTGGACGAGCCGACCGCCGGGCTGTCGCCCAAGTTTCGTCGAGAAATCTTCAAGGTGGTGCAGGACATCAACGGCGCCGGGGTGCCGATCCTCATGGTCGAGCAGAACGCCAAGCAGGCGCTGTCCATCGCCAACCGCGGCTACGTTTTGGTCGACGGCCGCAACCGCCTCGAAGACAGCGGCCCCGGGCTGCTGGCCAATCGCGAGGTCGCGGAGATGTTCCTCGGCGGCGGGACGAACGGCAACAGCACGGGTAGCGGTGCTGGTGGGTCGAACGGCCCATGATGGATTTCATCAACTTCCACCTGATGCCGGGCGTCATCCTGGGCAGCATCTATGCGCTCGGGGCGATCGGCATCTCGCTGACGTTCGGAATTCTGCGCTTCGCCAATTTCGCCCACGGCGAGACTATGACGCTGGGCGCCTATTTTGCGTTCACCCTGGTCCAACTCACCGGCTGGCATCCGCTCGCAGTGTTGCCACTCGCCATGATTCTGACCGCGGTGGTCGCGCTCGGGGTCGACCGGGTGTTTTACAAGCCGTTCCGCGCCGCGCCCGCGATCATGGTGGTGATCGCCTCCTTCGGCATGATGCTGATGATCCGCTCTGTCATTCAGTTCTCCTGGGGCGTCCAGCTCAAGTCCCTGGTGCCGGGCATTCAGCGCCCCTACATCCTGTTCGACGCGCTCAGGGTCTCGCCCAAACACATGTTGATCGTTGGATCGGCGCTGGGGCTCATGTTGGCGGTCCACTTACTGCTGAGCCGCACCAAGATCGGCAAGGCAATGCGGGCGATGTCGGATTCCCCGGAGTTGGCGCGCCTCTCCGGCATCGACACCGAAATGGTAATTCGCGCGACCTGGGTGGTCGGCGCCAGCCTGGCCGCGGCCGCCGGCGTATTCCTCGCCATCGACACGCACGTCGAGACCATGATGGGTTTCAAGCTGCTGCTGCCGGTGTTCGCGGCGGCGATCCTGGGCGGAATCGGCCGGCCCTACGGCGCCATGGCCGGCGGCCTGATCATCGGTATCGCCGAAGAGCTGTCGAGCTACGCCTGGCTGGGCGACGGGCCGCTGCTCGCGCCGGGCTACAAGGCCGGGGTCGCCTTCTCGCTCATGATAGCGATGCTGATCTGGCGGCCGAGCGGCCTGTTCCGGGGAAAGGTGTTCTAATGGACCAGGCCTACGGAATCTTCCTCTACGTCGTCTCGCTGCTCACCATGGGCGGGATTTACGCGATCCTGGCGTTGGGCCTGAACATCCAGTTCGGTTTCACCGGACTGTTCAACGCGGGCATCGCCGGCTTCTTCGCCGTCGGCGCCTACGTCAGCGCGATCCTGACCACCGCGCCGAGTGCGCGCCATCTCGGCGGCTACGAGTTGCCGGTGGCGGTCGGTTTGGTCGCGGCGATGGTGGTCACCGGCGCCATCGGCTGGCTCGTGGGGCGCATCTGCATCCGTCTGCGCGCCGATTACCTGGCGATCGCCACCATCGGCATCGCCGAAACCCTGCGTTTGATCTTGAAGAACGAGACCTGGGCGACCAATGGCGCGCGCGGCGTCTCCGAAGTGCCCAAGCCGTTCGAGCACCTGCCCGAGCCCTGGAACCAAGTCGGCCTAATGCTGCTGGTGCTGTCCATTGTAGCGGTGCTCTACGTTCTGCTCGAGCGTGCCCGCACCGCGCCCTGGGGCCGGGTCATGTCGGCGATTCGCGAGAACGAGCTCGCGGCCCGCGCCGCCGGCAAGAATGTCGAAAAATTCCGTATCCAGGCCTTTGTGACCGGCTGCGCGGTGATGGGCCTGGCCGGCGGCCTCACCGCCCATTACTTGAAGTTCATCGATCCCAATGCGGCCGAACCTCTGACCGCCACCTTCCTGGTCTTTGTCATGCTGATCATCGGCGGCAGCGGCAACAATAAGGGCGCGATTCTGGGGGCGATCCTGATGTGGACGGTCTGGTCGGCGACCGAAATCGCGACCAGCCGCCTCCTGCCCGACGAATGGGCGATCCGCTCCGCCTATGTCCGGGTATTCCTGATCGGCCTGGTGCTGCAAATCGTACTCCAGCGCTTTCCCGGCGGAATCCTGCCCGAGCGCCGTCTGCGCGTCGCGAAGGGCGGCAAATCCGGCCCCTGATTCAAGCCTTTACAGGGTAACGATTATCCGCCGCCACAGCCGCGACATGGGCTTGTGAACGGGCCATGGAGAGTGGCATCATGGGAACCGCGGCGCCCGGATAGCCGGCGCGCCGGATACGGGATTCTCAGGGAGGCTCAAAATGATGAAATCACTTCTGCGCGCCACCGTGGCCGCATCCTTGGTGGCCGTCGGCGCGACGGGCGCCTGGGCGGGCGAAATCAAGGTCGGCTCGGTCGCCGGCGTGACCGGTCCGATCGCCGAATTGGTCGTGCCGATCGTGGCCGGCCGCACCCTGGCGGCGAAGCACGTCAACGAACAGGGCGGTTTGTTGGGTGGCGATAAAATGAAGTTGGTGCTCGCCGATTCGCAGTGCGATCCGAAGGCCGGCGTCGATGCAGGCTCCAAGGTGGTCAACGTCGAGCAGGTCGTCGCCATCATCGGCGCCAGTTGCTCGGGCGCAACCAATGGCATGGTCCAGTCGGTGACCATCCCGGCCGGTGTCGTCTCGCTATCGGATTCGGCAACCGCGCCGTCGATTTCGGAACTGAAGGACAACGACCTGGTGTTCCGGGTTGCGCCGTCGGACGCCTATCAGGGTGCGGCCCTGGCTCAACTGGCGATCGACGCCGGCTTCAAGAAACTGGCCGTAACCTATTCCAACGACGACTACAACGCCGGCATCGCAGAGGTTTTCGCGAAGACCTACGTGGAGATGGGCGGCACTTTGGCCGGCAACCAGATGCACGAGCCGAACAAAGCCTCCTACCGCTCCGAGCTCGCCACCTTGGCGGGCGGCGGTGGCGAGGCGCTGGCCATCTTCGCCTACTACGGCGGCAGCGGCATCACCATCATTCGCAATAGCCTCGAAAACGACCTGTTCGGCAAGTTCATGGCGGCGGATGGCATGTTCGACTCGTCGGTACTCGAGCAGATTGGCGCCGATGCCTTGCGCGGCAACATCTTCATCACTCAGTCCGCCTCGGACTACGGTGATTCCTCCTACAAGGCCTTCGCCGACGCCTTCACCAAGGCCGGCTACGATCCGGTCGCGCCCTATGCCGCGCACGGTTACGACGCCGCGTTCTTGATAGCGCTGGCGATCGAGAAGGCCGGCTCTACCGATCGCGGCAAGATCAGCGCCGCGTTGCGCTCGGTCGCCAGTCCGCCGGGCACGGTGATCCGTCCGGGTGAGTGGGCCAAGGCCAAGGCCGCGCTCGCCGGTGGCGGCGACGTCAACTACGAAGGCGCCTCCGGCAACGTCGACTTCGACAGCAACGGCGATGTGGGCGGCATTTACTCGGTCAACACCGTTGGCGACGACGGCAAGTGGACCACCAAGTTGATCAATTAGTTCCGCGGATAGCACCTCGAATTCGGGCGTCCCGCCAGGTCCGGCGGGGCGCCCTTTCTTTTGTCCGTACCAATCGATGAAATCGCGCGCTCTAGAGCATTATCCGACCTTACGGGGTCATTTGACCGGGATTCTTTGTCCCGTGGTTAGGAGCGCTTCGAAATGCGCTGCGGGGCATCGGATGAGAAGCGCGACGCGGCCACGGGACAAAAGAACCCGGCCTTCGGTCAAGTTCGAACTGGGGGGCCGGAGCGGCTCATCGGCTGCGTTGCGGCGCTTGCCCGCCATCTGGGACTCGGGGGCCCCACATCGCGCCGCGCGCCGCGCCTGCCCGCCCCATTGCCCGAATGAGCCGCTCTGGCCCATCAAATGACCCCGTAAGATCGGATAATGCTCTAGGTTCTCGCGACGCGGGCGCGCGCCCAAGCCGAGGACGGCCACGCCGGCCACCTTTCCGTCCTGTTAGGCGGTCGCCGTGGCACCTCCGAGCGCGGCCTCCAGCCGCTCCCGAGATCCGATATAGTTCTGGCCACGTTCGCCGGAAAACGCGAGATCGAATAATCCCCGCCATTCCTCTGTCGAAACCCCGTAATCCGAACTGTCGAGAGACACGTCGAGGCTCGTCAGAAATGCCGATAGCCGATCCGCGCCGGCATCGAGATCGGAGCCGAAAATTTCCCGGAGCGCCCGATCGCAGTCGTGGTTCGCGCCGATCGCGCCGCGCATCACCATCGGCAGGCTGAACGAGCAGGCGATGCCGTGGGGCACGCCATGACGCAGCGTCATCGGATAGGACAGCGAGTGGGCGAGCGCGGTTCGGGTGTTGGAGAACGCCAGCCCGGCCAGCAGCGCGGCCTGGGCAACCCGGGTCCGCAGATCGAGGTCGTCCAGTTCGGCGACCAGGAGCGGCAGGGCTTCCAGCATTTCACGCGCGCCAGCGACGGCCAGGCTGCGCGAGACCGGGGTCGCGTTGACGTTCCACAGGCTCTCCAGCGCATGGCTGAGCGCGTCGAGCCCGGTGCTGACGGTCAGCGCCCGTGGCAGGCCAAGCAACAGTTCCGGATCGATGACGGCGTGTTCGGGGTAGAGGTCGCGGCGCGACAGCGAATGCTTCCGGCCGGTGGCGGCGTCCCACAGTGTCGCCCAACAGGTGACTTCGCTGCCGGTGCCGGCGGTGGTCGGAACGGCGATGATGGGAAGGGTCCGAAGATCGTCCGCGCCGTTCTCGAGGTACCGCCGGACCCGGCCAAAATCGTCGCCGGCGGCCGCCAACGCCTTGGCGGTATCCATGACCGAGCCGCCGCCCAGCGCCACGATGACCCGCGGCGCCTGCTTCGCTTCGCCAAACCGCTCGCAGAAGCCGGGCAGGTCGGCGAAGTCCGGGTTCGGCGCGACCTGGTCGAGGATGACCGTTGGCGCGCCGGCCATCCCGGCGAGCCGCTGGGCGAGGTCGGTGAAGACCGGCTCCCCATAGGTCACCAAGGCGTAGGGCCGGCCGCCGATCGCGTCGGGCAAGCCCGCGAATGCGCCCGCGCCGAAACTGACCTGAACCGGATTTTGAAAGCCCCACATACAGACCGTCTCCCAGCCGTGAATGTCTCTCCCGGCTAAACTTCCATGCCTTGCGGTATTGATCAAATACAAATAATGTATCTTATCCATTGATTTTTTAGATGATTTATACGCAACTCAGATCGTTCCATGCGGTCGCGACCGCGGGCGGTTTCACCGCTGCGTCCAGGACCCTCGGCGTGGGCCAGCCGACCATCACCAGCCAGGTCAAGGCGCTCGAGCGCTACTTCAACGTCGAGCTGTTTCACCGCCAGGGACGCCAGGTCGCGTTGACCGAGGTCGGCCGGGCGTTGTTCGCGGTGACGCGCCGCATCATGAACCGGGAGGAGGAGGCGGTTGGGCTGCTGAACGCCTACGGTGGCTTTCATATCGGGCATCTAAGGGTCGGCGCGGTCGGTCCTTACGATGCCACCGAGATGCTCGCGGCATTCAACGAGCGATTTCCGGATCTCAAAATCTCGGTCACCATGGGCAACTCCCGCGAAGTGCTCGACGCGCTGTTCGATTTCAGCGCCGACGTGGCCGTGCTGGCCCAGATCGAGGACGATCCGCGGCTGTTCGCGATCCCCTACAGCCGCCATCCGGTGGTGGTGTTCGTCAATACGGACCATCCCTGGGCCCGGCGAAGGCGGGTTCGGATCGCGGAGCTGCAGGATCAGCCCATGGTGCTCCGCGGCGAAGGCTCCACCACGCGCCGGGTCTTCGAGGAGGCGATCGGAAAGGCCGGCGTCACCATCAACCCGGTGATGGAGATCGGCAGCCGCGAGGCGGTCTGGATGGCGGTGCGCCACGGGCTCGGTATCGGCGTCGTCTCCGAGCTCGAATTCTACACTGACCCGAACCTGCGCACCCTGGAGATCAGCGACGCCGACGTCCATTACTACACCCATGTGGTCTGTTTGACGGGGCGCCGCGAATCCCACCTCGTCCGCGCCCTTTTCGAAGTCGTAGAGGCCCTGCGCCAGGCCCGCGACGGCGGGGGCGCGTGACGATTTCGTGATAATCGGGCACTATAATCGCCGGGTCCCAATTTTAAGGATATTTATCAAGTGTGATGCGTAAGGTCTTGGTCGTCGAAGATAATCCGGACATCGCGAAGCTGGTGTCCCTGCACCTGAAGGACCTCGATTGCGAGGTCGCGCTGGCGGCGGACGGGCTGCGCGGCTTGGAAGAGGCCCGGGCCCAGCGCTACGACCTGATCATTCTCGATCTCATGCTGCCGGGCATGGCGGGGCTCGAGGTGTGCCGGCGGCTGCGCGGTGAGACCGACTACACTCCGATCCTGATGCTGACCGCCAAGTCCTCGGAGGTCGATCGGGTGGTCGGGCTGGAGATCGGCGCCGACGACTACCTGACCAAGCCGTTCTCGATCGGCGAGCTCATTGCCCGGGTCAAGGCGATATTCCGCCGGGTCGACGCGCTCGGCTCTGGCCGCAAGGAGGCGCCCAGGCGCCTGAACCTGGGCGCCATGACCATCGACGTCGAGAAGCGGACCGTGACCGTGGCCGGGCGAGCTGTCGATCTCACCGCCAAGGAGTTCGACCTCCTGCTGCAATTCGCCGAGCACCCGGGCCGGGTTTACTCGCGCCAGCAGCTTCTCGACCTGGTCTGGGGCACCGGGCACATGGGCTACGAGCACACGGTCAACTCCCATATCAACCGCCTGCGCGGCAAAATCGAGACCGACCCGGCCGCGCCGGAATACGTGCTGACGGTCTGGGGCGTGGGTTACAAATTTAACGACCAGTTAGCGGCGGGCTAGGGGTGATGCCGCGCACGCTCTATGGCAAGCTGGTGGCGGCGCTGTTCGCGCTGGTCGCGTTGATCAGCCTAATCTACGTCGGCCTCACCGTGACCACGACGCGGCTCTATCTGCAGGAGGTCAACCAGAAGCTCAACCAGACGCTCGCCGCCGGGATCGTTGCCGAGCAGCCGCTGCTCCGGGGCGGGGCGGTTGACCAAGCCGCCTTCGAGGGGCTGTTCCATTCGCTTATGGTAATCAATCCAAGCATCGAGCTCTATCTGATCGATCCCGAGGGCGCGATTCTGTCCTACAACGCACCGCCGGGCCGGGTGAAGCGCGGCCGGGTTTCGCTGGCGCCGATTAAGGCCTTCATCGACGGCTCGGAAGCGTTTCCGATCCGCGGCGACGATCCGCGCGACCCGCGGGGGCGCAAGGTATTCTCGGCGGCGGAGGTTCGCGAGGGCGAGCGGCTCGCCGGTTACCTCTACGTGGTGCTCGGCGGCGAGGCCTTCGATTCCGTCGCCCAGTTGATCCAAGACAGCTACATCCTGCGCCTGGCCGTCGGTGCCGGATTGGCCAGCCTGGCGCTAGCGCTTATTGCCGGCCTCCTGTCGTTCAACTGGCTGACCCGGCGCTTGCGCCGGCTGAGCGCGGCGGTCGAGGCGTTCAAGCGGGGCGAATTTCAGGCCGCCATGAATCTCGGGTCCTGGCGCCGTGGCCCCCGGGGCGACGAGATCGACGCGCTGGGCATCACGGTCGAGCAGATGTCTCAACGCATCGTCGATCAGATCCGCCAGCTGCGCCACGCCGATGCGACCCGGCGCGAGTTGATCGCCAACATCTCCCACGACCTGCGCACGCCGCTGACCTCGCTCCAGGGCTATCTGGAGACGCTTCTGATCAAAGAGGGCGCGCTGACCGAGGCCGAGCGCCGGCACTACCTCGAGCTTGCCGCCAAACACGGCAAGCGCCTGAGCCAGCTCACCGCCGAGCTGTTCGAGTTGGCGATGCTCGAAAGCCAGGGCCGGGAGCTGCACTTCGAGCCGTTCTCGCTCGCCGAGTTGGTTCAGGACGTGGCGCAGAAATTCGAGCTCGAGGCCGAAAAGCATGCGCTCCGGCTCGAGACCGAAATTCCGCCGGGCGCGCCCTTCGTCTCCGGCGACATCGCGCTGATCGAGCGGGTCTTGGAGAACCTGATCGAGAACGCCATCAAGTACACCCCCGAGGGCGGCCGCATCCGGCTTTCCCTGGTACCCGGACCGGGACACATCGCGACCCGGGTCAGCGACACCGGGGTCGGCATCCCGGAGCACGAGATCCCGCACATCTTCGAACGCTTCTACCGGGTCGAAAAGTCGCGCGGGGAGGGGACCGAGGGCACCGGCCTGGGCCTGGCCATCGCGCGCCGCATCCTCGAACTCCACGGCAGCCGGATCGCCGTCGAAAGCAAACCCGGCGACGGCACCAGCTTTTCCTTCGAGCTGCCGATCGCCGCCTGAACGGTCCCTGTTTGGCGCGCGCGCCTCACGTCCACTTCGCAACAACGTGACCGCAATTCGGCCGCTCGCGATACTTTCGTGACACCTTCGGGATCAGGGCGTGATGTGCCGCCCCCATTCTCGATCCGGTTTTGCCCCCTGTTGCATCTTGGATGCGAGCTGGCGTAACGCATTGCCGCCGCGACCCGTAACGCGGTGGCTTTTTGGGGGCGGGGGCAGGCGTGCGGAGGCGCGGCCTCCGGCGCTAATTTTTTGTCCGGCGTGGCGCGAAGTTCCTTGGCCTAACTAACCGCGTTGTGTCCCGCTTCGGTCAGCTTGCAAACCAGCCAGTCGGGTTTGAGCGGGTTGCCGATCCAGGGTGCGGCCCAACCTTTGTCGAGACAGGCGCGCACGGTGCGCGGGTCGTAGCGCTGGCCGTCGTGGTCGAACAGCGGCAGCTTGCCGCCGGGCTGGGTCAAGCCACACTTCAACCAAGCCGCCTGTACCGGCGTCGGCCGCAACGCGCGTTTCCGTCCCGGACCCTTTTTTGTGCCGGCGGGTGGGGCCCTGGCGATCTCGACCTGGACGGCGGCCGTACGGGGGTCGACCATCCTATTCTCCCTATCCGCGCCTTTGATGGCGCTTGGTGGAAATGATAGGCCAACCGGCCCCGAAACGCCAGTCGCGCGGGTTCGGCCGATAGCGCGCATGGCAGGCATGCGCGCGGCTGACTTGCCGGGCCCCAGGTGGCCCGTGTAGACAGGAAGCACGCTCCATTTCGAGGAATACGGATGTCCGCGAGATCGTCCCGGCTGTCGATCGTCTTCTCCTGCCTCGGGCACAGCTACATGCATCTGTTCACGGCGTTTTACTTCGTGATCGCGCTGACCCTCGAGGACGCCTGGCGACTCGAGTATTACGAGCTGATCGAGCTCTGGACCCTGGGCGCGCTCCTGGTCGGAGTCGCGGCGCTGCCGGCGGGTTGGCTCGGCGACCGGTGGAGCGCCGCGGGCATGATGGTGGTCTATTTCCTCGGCCTGGGCTCGGCCGGCATCGTCTGCGGATTGGTCGACGGGCCGACCGCCATGTTCGTCGGGCTGACCGCGCTCGGCCTGGCGGCGGCGATCTACCATCCGGTCGGCATCGCGTGGCTGGTGCGCAACGCCCGCGCGCGTGGCCGTACGCTGGGCATCAACGGCGCCTTCGGTGGCCTCGGCGTGGCCGGCGCCGGCCTGGTCGCCGGCGCGCTCATCGATCTGTTCGGCTGGCGCGCCGCCTTTATCGTCCCCGGCGTCGTCTGCCTGGCGACCGGCCTGGCGTTGCTCGCCTGCATAAGGCTCGGCCTGATCGTCGAGGCGCCGCTCGCGCCCCGGTCCGAGGCGGCGGCACCCAGCCGCGGCGTGGTGCTGCGGGTCTACGGCGTGCTGCTGATGACCATGCTGATCATGGGCATCCTGTTCCAGGCGACCCAGGTCTCGGTGCCCAAAATCTTCGACCTGCGCCTGCGCGACATCGCCGGCGAGGGCGCGTTGGGCATCGGCGCGATCGTCGCGGCGGTCTACGCCGTCGGCAGCGTGACCCAAGTGGCCGGCGGCTACATGGCCGACCGTTTCCCCTTGAAGCCGCTCTATGTTGGCTGCTTCCTGTTGCAGATACCGGTGTTGGCCGGGATCGCGGTGTTCGGCGGTATGCCGCTGGTGACGCTGGTGGCGGCCACCGTGTTCCTGACCACGGCGCCCTTGCCGGCGGAGAACATGCTGCTCGCCCGCTACACGCCCCAGCGCCATCACTCCTTGGCCTACGGGGTCAAGTTCGTGCTTGCCTTCGGCACCGGACCGTTCTCGATCCTGCTGGTCTCGAAGGTCCAGGCCGAGACCGGCGAGTTCTATTGGCTCTACATGGCGCTCGCCGCCGGCGCGCTGCTGGCGACCTTGACCGCGCTTCTACTGCCCAGCGAAACCAGTCACCGTATTGCGCCCGCCGTCGCGGCGGAGTAGGGGAGACCATGCCAGGCGACGGTATCCTTCTCGACCGGCTCGACCATCTGGTGATCACGGCGCGCGACGTGGCGGCGACCTGCCGGTTCTACGAGGCCGCGCTCGGTATGCGCCGGGAGGACTTCGGGGCGGGCCGCGTGGCGCTCCACTTCGGGCGCCAGAAGATCAACGTCCACCCTTATCCGAGCCCGGTCGAGATCGTTGCCAAGGACCCGCGCCCCGGCACCGCCGATCTTTGTTTTATCGCCAAGACCCCGATCGAGGCGGTGGCCGCGCATCTGGAATCCCTCGGCATCGAGATCGAGATGGGCCCGATCGAACGCACCGGCGCCCAAGGCAGGTTGATCTCGATCTACTGCCGCGACCCCGACGGCAACCTGATCGAGGTTTCCAACTACGAGAATTGAAGACAGGGGCGGCGCGTTCGGTTACTCTTACGGTCCGAAAAAGGGGGGTAAAACCGATGGCGACAGATTGGGAAATTCATGGGCTCGCGTTCGGCAACTGCAATTGCAACTACGGTTGCCCGTGCCAGTTCGAGGCCGACCCGACCCACGGAAACTGTACCGGAAACGGTTTTTTCAGCATCGAGAAAGGTCATTTCGGCGAGGTCTCCCTCGACGGGTTGAAGCTGGGCGGCATCTACGCCTGGCCCGGGCCGATCCACGAGGGCAAGGGCAAGTGCCAGATCGTCATAGACGTCAACGCCAATGAGGCGCAGCGCGCGGCGCTGCTGACCATCTCGCGCGGCGAGGAGGCCGAACCCTTCTCCAATATCTTCAGTGTCTACGCCGAGATGTGCGACACGCTCTTCGACCCGGTGTTTGCCGAGATCGATTTCGAAATGGACCTGGATGGCCGCCGTGCCAAGGTGGTGGTCCACGGCATCGGCCAAGCCTCGGGCGAGCCGATCATCGGCATCGCCGGCAACGAGCATCGGGCGCAGATCTGCCTGCCCAACGGTCTCGAGTACCGGATCGCCGAGATGGGCCGCGGCCGCTGCGATTTCGACGGCAATGTCCCGATTCACCTGGACGACGGCTACGCCCAGTTCAACGAGGCGCACATGGGTCCGAACGGCGTGATCGGCTGAGCGGGGCCTGAGCCTGAGCTAGCGTCGCGCTTTGGGCATGAACGCCGACAACCGCGCTTTCTGCCTGCCCTCGGCGTCGAAGTTGGCCGGGTCGAGCCAGGCCTCGTAAGCCGTTTTCAGCGCCGGCCAGTCGCGGTCGGTGATGGCGTACCACGCGGTATCCCGGTTGCGGCCCTTGTACAGCGTGGCCTGACGGAACACGCCCTCGAAGGAAAAACCGAGGCGCTCGGCGGCCGCCCGCGAGGCCGCGTTGAGCGCGTCGCATTTCCACTCGTAGCGGCGGTTGCCGAGGTCGTCGAAGACCCGCGCCATCATCAGAACCATGGCTTCGGTCGCGGCCGCGCTGCGTTGCAGGGCCGGGGCATGGTTGATGTGGCCGACCTCGATGACCCCGGTCTCGGGCACCGCGCGCAGGTAGCTCGCCATCCCCAACGCCCGGCCGCTCGCGCCCTCGACGATGGCGTGGAACAACGGATCGTCGCCCAGGCAGCTCGCGGTCATCCAGTCCCGGAATTCGGCGAGGTTCTCGAACGGACCGTAGCCCATGTAGGTCCAAACCCGTCCCTCCCGGTCCTCGGCATAGGCCGCGAACAGTTCCGCGCCATGGCGCGCCACATCCAGCGGCTCGACCCGGCACCAGCGCCCCGCCATCGGCGTCCGCGGCGGCAGTTCGGCCGGAACCCAGTCCGGCACCGCAAAGCCGATCGGCTGACCGAGATGATTGGTGGTGGGGGGCATGGGTTAAATCTGTTCTCTAACGTAAGGAGACTCATAGACTATCAGCTCAACCCCAAGACGAAGAAGGATCAATTTTTGGCCGAGTGCTCGGGATGGTCGCCGGTGTGCGTTAGCAAACTCGGCGACCATGACCCTTCAAAATCGTGGTGTAGAACGATTTCTGGAGGGCGTGGATTACTGTTTAGTCGTTCTCGACCAGGGTCGTCGTCCGAAATCACTTGGGCGAGCGTGGCGCGTACTTGGGGATCCGCCAAGACTGCCACCAGTTGGGGATGCAGCTGTGCGAGATGCGTGATTGGGCGCCGTTGGGGTTCTTTACAGTATTCTCGCAAGCACTTTGCCAACATCTTCACGTCCACCCCCTTGTGGGCCAAGTACTTTCCCAGCACCTTTTCGCCGAGGAGGCAAGCCAACAACCGACACAGCCGCTTGCGATCTTTCCGGGGATCATGATCTGTCGGCCGCGGATCGTTGCCGCCATTCCATACCGCGCCGGTCAATAGTTGTTCGCGCGTGAAACTGCGTTTGCGCATCGTCGATCCGCTCGCAAGAACTCGAATATGGTAGATACCGGACATCGAAGCGGCGATGGCGGTTTCAAACACTCCCGACTCCACTTCGGAAAGCGTAAGCATAGTAGTTGTAAGGTCGGGACGTTCCAGCGTCGCCCGTACATGGGCGCGCGAAGCCACGGGAATTCCGTACTCCGTGAGCACCGCCCGCAAGGTCAGTTTGGCACCGGGTTCATAGCCGTCCTGCGATAGTCGCGCCCGCATGCGCAAGTTGGAATAGGCCTGGACGTTCAAACTGTAGCGGACGCCGTGGGCGTGCGCCCAGGTGTATTCTATCGTATTCTCTTTAAGTTGCTCGCGATACCGCTTGAAGTACTTATCGTCGATGGTGAGTACCGCATGCCAGGTACCGTCGCGCGCCGCGCTGTCGGCTATGGGCACGGGTAGAGTAAAGCGATAGTAGCTAACGTCGTTTCGCATTTCAAAGGAGACCGACGGCGTTCCAAAGGCAATGCTCGGGTCAATGATTTTCCCTGCTGGTGTTTCGAGTGAGAATTTGAGGGCGTTCGGCGCCGGGCTGAGAAGCACGACAGTGCAACTAATGTCGGTCTCATTGAGCACGAAAGGGATGCGATGTGTCTGTCCGGGGCCGACAAAGCCCTCCGGATCGCGGACAATTTCGTGATTTTGGACGTCTGCGAGAATCTGTTGATAGTACTTTGCGACCCGAAAGTACGCGTCGGGATTCAGATTCCCGGTCATGAGCAAGAATCCTTCGTGACCGGCACAGAGGTCTTGAAGGGCGCTGGGTTGGATGTTTTCAACGGTTCCCAGACCGATTGCGTAAACGCGTTCGTTGATTAAGTCGGCAACGTCGGCGATATACCGGCGGTCATAAGCGTCGTGATTTTCCTTCCCGTCGGTGAGAACGACGATCGCCTTGGTTTCATAGCCTGACTCTGCGGCAAGTAGATCGTGGGCCCGGGCGACGCCTTCGCCAATCGACGTCCAGCCATTGGGATTGGACGTATAACTAGACAGAGTCCCGTTCGCCAGGAAACGCCCATTCGGTACCACTGGTTCCACCGGCATCAGCGTGTGGGGGTCATGATCGAACCCCACTATGCCGATCGCATTGTCATCCTGAACGACATCCATGAATGGAGGCGCCGAGAATTTGAGCACATCGCTGCGGTTGATATCCGGACTGATTCCAGAGTCGAAGCTCATGCTATTGGACTGATCGAGCGTTAACACCGTCACGGAGGTGGGGCGTTGAATGGTATCGGCGGTAATCGGAATGTCGAACTCTTCGCCGGTCTGGTCACACCCGATCTTCACGGTCCCCGTCGCCATGTCTCCGGCGTCGGTTCCGACATAGGTCATCCACAGCCGAAGAAAGCGGGGCTCGACGGTGTTTGTCGCGGGAAGCACCACGACAGTGTCTCCAAATCTTTCGAAGTTTGTCCCGGGCGGTCCCGTAAGTACGTTGGGGCCATCGAGGAAGCGAATTGTCACGGCCCGGCAGGAACGCACCTCGAAGACCGCTGCTCGCATCCCGGTCTCGGTTTCGGGCACGGAGTTGAAGTTTACCGCTCCGATATAAGGCGTAATGTAGATCGGAGGATCGATCTCCGTGACGTTGTTGCCCTGAATGCGCAGTCCCGTACAAATTGTGCTGTTGTCGAAAGTATCCTCGGGAATGAACTTCTGGGCATTGGTTGTCGACAACAGCGTGTAGTCGCCGTCGGGCAGGCCATCGATGATGAGGAACTGGCAGTCGAGCGACTTGTGGTACAAATCCGCCCACCCCGACGACACGCCCTGGTTAGAGTTGCAGTTGGTGAATTGGGCCGATGCCGGCCCGAAGCCGCTTATATGTTCGATGTCAATGAGGCAAAAGGCCTGTTTGTAACCGGTCACGGCCTGGTTTCCAGTTGCATCGAAGAGCAGAAACTCGTTGAAGTCCTTGAGGTGCCAGTGCCCGTGACCGGCGGACCATACAAACCAGTCTGGGTGATCGGCAGGGCTGCCCACGGCGAGGTCGGTGTCGCCGATGTTGTGGGAAAGGAAGTCGAAGCGCATGACCCGGTGGCTTCCCGGTGTCACACAGCCATCCACGACACTGCCGCTGTCCGCCGCGAATGTTTCATCGTCTATTGAAAAGTCTCTCACGATGGGTACGAGATTCACGCCCATTTTTCTCACTCCCTGTGTTCGAGGTGGCGACCAATTCGTGGCCGTAATTTCGGCTAGGTTGCTCGGATTAGTGGGCCGTATACAAGTTAAAATAGCATAATTTTGAGAAAAACAATCCCCTAGAGTTTGTGGGTTTTTCTCGTTAGACAACTAGTAGATGTCTCGGACCATAGCGGCGCAGGCCGGCCGGGGGGCGATCTCGGACGCTTTAATTTCGCCAGCCAATGACGTGATCTTGCCGCCCCGGATATACATCCCGGGCAGCGGCTTCATCCGGCGATCCGTGGGGCTGCGGCGGTGGATACACTGGCAAAATCGGACTGCCGCTTATGGGGCGCTTGCATTGCTGCGCATTGGCCGACGCCGTGGATCGGTCCCGGCCCGGCGATGAGATGGTCGCGCAGCCTGGCGCGTGGGCTCCCCTGATCGGGCGCGGACTATCGACTCTTCACTCCGCCGTCTTGTCGCCTTTGGTGGCGGCGGTTTTGAGCGCCTGGTCGAGGTCGGCGATGATGTCTTCGACGGTCTCCAGGCCGACCGAGAGGCGGACCACTTCGGGGCCGGCGCCGGCGGCCAGCGCCTGCTCGTCGGTGAGCTGGCGGTGGGTGGTCGAGGCCGGGTGCAGGATCAAGGTGCGGGCGTCGCCGACGTTGGCCAGGTGCGAGCAGAGCTCGCAGGACTCGACCACACTCATGCCCATCTCGTAACCGCCCTTCACCCCGAAGGTGAAGACCGAGCCGAAGCCGCCGGTCAGGTATTTCTTGGCGAGCTCGTGATAGGGGCTGGCTTTCAGTCCCGCGAAGGAGACCCAGGCGACTTCGTCGTGGCCGTCGAGGAACTCGGCGATCCTCTGGGCGTTCCGGCAGTGCCGCTCCATGCGCAAGCTGAGGGTTTCGATGCCCAGCAGGGTCTGGAAGGCGTTCATCGGCGCCTGGGTCGCGCCCAGATCGCGCAGGGTGACCGCGTGGGCGTGGGTGGTGAAGGCCAGGTCGCCGAAGGTCTCGTAGAAGGTTAGGCCGTGGTAGGCGGGCTCGGGCTGGGTCAGCCCGCCGAATTTGTCGTTTTTGGCCCAGTCGAAGGTGCCGCTGTCGACCACGCAGCCGCCCAGCGAGGTGCCGTTGCCGGAGAGGAACTTGGTGGTCGAATGCACCGAAAGCCCGGCGCCCCAGTCGAAGGGCTGACACAGGTAAGGGGTCGCCATGGTGTTGTCGACGATCAGCAGCACCCCGGCCTCATCGGCGATCTCGGCGAGCGCCTCCAGGTCGCTGACCACGCCGCCCGGGTTGGCCAGGCTCTCGCAGAAGATCGCCTTGCATTTGGGCGTGAGCGCGCGGCGCACGTTCTCCGGCTCGTCGAAGTCGACGAAGTGGCAGTGCCAATCGAACTTCTTGAAGGTCTTGCCGAACTGGGTGATCGAGCCGCCGTACAGCCGGGTCGAGGAGATGAACTCGTCGCCCGGCTCCATGAAAGCGAAGAAGGCGAGCAACTGGGCGGCGTGGCCCGAGGCGCAGCAGGTCGCGCCGCGGCCGTTCTCGAGGCTGGCGATGCGCTCCTCGAGCGCCGCCACCGTGGGGTTGCTCAGGCGGGAATAGACGAATCCGAAGGTCTGCAGGTTGTACAGCGAGGCGGCGTGGTCGGCGTCGTGGAACACGTAGGATGTGTTCTGGAAGATTGGAGTCTGACGCGCGCCGGTGATCGGCTCGGGCGCCGCGCCGGCGTGGATCATGCGGGTCTCGAAGCCGAACTCGCTCCTGTTGGGATTGTCGCGTCGGGTCATAGGATGTGCGCCCTCCGGCGCCGGCTGGAAATGATCCGCGAGTTGAAGCCGCCCCACGACAGTTCGGCGTGGAGGCGGCCGAATTCGATCTTGGGGCAGCGGTTCATGATCACCGTGAGGCCGGCCGCCGTGCCGCGGGCCGCGGCGGCGTCGTTGCGGATGCCGAGCTGCATCCAGACGATCCGGATGCCCTTCTCCTCCTTGAGCGCGATGGCCTCGTCGACGAGCGCGCCGGCGGCCTCGGCATCGCGGAATATGTCGACCATGTCGATCCGGCCGGGCACATCGGCGAGGGCGGCGTGGCAGATTTCACCCAGGATCGCCTCGCCGGCGGCGTGCGGGTTGACCGGAATTATCCGGTAGCCCTTGGCCTGGAGGTATTTCATGGCGAAGAAGCTGGGCCGGTTCCAGCGCGGGCTGATCCCGACCATGGCGATGGTCTGGACCGACCGCAGAATTTCGCGCAGGTGACCGTCGCCGTAGGCCAGCTCGCCGCCGTTGGTGGTCACGCTCATGGGCCTCTCTGCCAAATACGGCCCCCACTGGGGGCCTCGGGGTTATTCAAAATGGGTTTAGGTTAACCTCATGGCAAGCCAGTTCTGCGATGATGGGGGCTGTCGCAGGTAGAGCGACAGGTCCCGCGCGAATGGACCCCCCCGTCCGTTGGCCTTTTAGGTCCTCAACCCGCGAGCGCGCGGGACCACCTCATCTCCCGCTCACGGTTTGTTACAAGCCTGTAACTTTATTTTTCATCTAAAATATCAATGGATTACCGCGTTATTTTACATATAAGCCGTGAAAAATATCGCTATTGACCTGTTTTTAATCAATAAAAACAGTCCCACCTATCTCGTCATGCCTATCTGTGGGTCCAGACCGGCTCGCGCTTGCCGATGAAGGCGTCGATGCCCTCGCCAGCGTCGTGGAACATCATGTTCCGGGCCATCTCCACGCTGGCCAGCTCGTAGGCCGCTTCCATGCCCAATTCAAGCTGCTGGTAGAACACCCGCTTGCCGGCGGCGACGGCGGCCTGGGACTTGCCGATGATCGACTGGGTCAACTCGGCGACCGCGGCATCGAGCCGTTCGGGCGGCACCACACGGTTGACCAGGCCCAGATCGCAGGCCCGCTCGGCCGGGATGATGTCGCCGGTGAACAGCAGCTCGAAGGCGTCCTTGCGTTTGACCTTGCGAGCCAGTGCCACGCCAGGGGTCATGCAGAACAGGCCGACGTTGATGCCCGAGGTGCCCAGGCTGGCCGCGCTCGAGGCCACCGCCAGATCGCAGGTCGCGACCAACTGACAGCCGGCGGCGGTAGCGACGCCGTGGACCCGGGCGATCACCGGCTGGGGCAGGTGGATGATCGACATCATCATTCGGCTGCAGGTCTTGAACAGCGCCTCGTAATAGGCCTGCTCGGGCCGGGCGCGCATTTCCTTGAGGTCGTGGCCGGCACAAAAAGCCCGGCCGCGCGCGGCCAGCACCACGACCCGCACCGAGGAATCCTCCGCGATCGCGTCGAAGGCGTTCTGGAGCGCCGCCAGCATGGCCTCGGAGAGCGCGTTGTATTGGTCCGGCCGGTTCAGGGTCAGGGTACAGACCCCCCCCGTATCCGCGCGGATCAGGATCGGCTCGGCGGCGGTTTCGGCGCTTGCGGCGCTTTGGTCCTGGGCGTTCATGACCCCAATCTGCCGTGCCCGGGGGGTCGGGTGCAAGTCCCTTGCCGGGGGCCGGTTTTCGTGGTTCGAAGGGAAGGGACTATAACGGGGAGCAGAGCCAGCCATGCCGCGCATCAC
>Ga0209987_10000552_pt1 | contig 19743 bp, 20 predicted proteins | sample N074metaG_FD_182134 | JGI IMG/M metagenome (GOLD analysis project Ga0209987, IMG submission 182134) | Deep subsurface microbial communities from Kermadec Trench to uncover new lineages of life (NeLLi) - N074 metaG (SPAdes) (version 2) | ecosystem: Environmental > Aquatic > Marine > Ocean trench... | reverse complement strand
TAATCGGTCAGCGATTTTCCTGATTTATTTTTATTTCCTCAGACTCATGTTAATACCTAAAGTGCATGTTGTCAGTACGATTAACGCGTGCAAATTTTGTATACGAAAACCAAGCGCCAACAACACCACCTAACATTTCATACCAAGCTGCATTATCCCCAAGGATATTACTGGCACCTGTTGTTGCTAGGAAAAAACTAAAAAAACCGGGACAGATTTATTAAAAAACCGGGACAGATTTATTTAACTGATAACTTTGTTGATGAGCGGTCGACCAGGTCGTTTGTATTCCAACCTGATTCCAGTTCTTGATTCGATTTCTTTTACAAATCTATCCCCGCCGGTAAGGCGATTGCTCTCAAGTCTTTGTGATATGAACTCCGCTTCAGATGAGGGGGTGTCTTGCGCCAAATAATTACGATAGTCCTCAAAGCTGACGCCGCTTAAGTGGGTAAACCCATGGCGATCGACTATTCCAGATGAAGATAATCCTGCGTTCTCCCTGTAACTTGACCAGCGATAATTCTCCGGCTGGATGACCATCCTGGCCTTTACCGGATTCAATTCGATATAACGGCAACACCGGTTAGTTGCGCCATGTCGGCTTTATAGAGGTTGTTAAATCCTCGATAGAGAACGCGCTTAGGTGGGTGATGACCGGCTGCCCGGGCTAACACCGTCATCAATTCAACCGTGGCGCTAAAGAAGCGCTCGAGACGTTCGGCTGCCACCTCAACCGGTGTCGATGCAACACATGGGTTAAATCTCTATGCCGGTGTCGGTGTGTTACTGCATGATCGATTACCAGGTTAACTATCTTATAGTCAACGGTGGACTCATAATTCACCTGGTAACATGCAATTTAGCGTATAAGCAGGGTAGTTGGTTTAACGGGTGTTTTCATAGCAGTTTTGACCGACAACCTTTTTTTACGTGCTTTTTGCCATTGAGCGTATAAAGTTTTGATCTCAGATATCAGGGTCTCCAGATGGACGGTCTTATCAGCATTTGCGCACATTGGTTGCACCTCCCAAATGTCGTGAGCCCGATTAGTTTACCACAATCTCATTTTTTACCTGTTATTCTGACACTCTAGCGATAAGGCCGTTTAACTCCCTAAAAGCAATCGAAATATCCGCGCTTTTCAGCTTCCCTGGCGGGCAAGGATGCGATTAACAAGATGGCCAGGGAACGTTTTATTAACTACTGCCTGGACGGGCCCGCCTTGCGTTTAGCCCGTTTGTATGGGTATACTACTAAGGAACATACTCTACATGACATGGCCGCGTAAGACGGCGAGAGTAATATAAGTCGAGTGACAATCGGCAGGTTTTATTGGAGGAGGATATTATGCGCAGAAGGCACAAACTATGGACGTAGTTGATGCTTACGCACTCATCGCTTTGTTCAGCTTGTTTTGTATTTTCAAGGTCACGCTATTATTAATTGACGAATACAGGAACGACTAATTAGCTAATCGTCAGATCCATTCTAAACAATAGCTATAGCACTATTGCAGCCTTGATATATTTGCCATCTTGCAGGTGGTGATCTCACCGCTCGCTGGGGGTACTAGCTTCTCAACTATTCAACCGATATTTAGCGTCCAGGGTAGCGGGTGATTGGAGTATCGAAAAAATTTTACCGCTGCGACGAATCAACGACATTTTTATTTTTTTCCTTCTCCAGACCCTGTTTCGCCGAGTGATAAAAATCCAGGCCTATCATTGCGGATACGGCAATTACGATGACGGTAAATGGTATCGCACCAATCGAATTGGCGAGCCCTAATACAAACGTGAGGAATACTGCTAACGCAATCAGGCCTGTTATTAAATTATCCATGCTTGCCCCTACAAATGATAAATATAAGCAGTCAGTCGCTTAAAAGTTCCAATAACCAACGCGATGATCTAAATAATCGTCCATCGTCGCCATTTTCAGCGACAATTTGTACACCTACCGGAAGACCTTTTGGATCCTGTAATAATGGAATATTAATCGCCGGATTACCACAGTAAGTCCAGATAGTATTGAATTCTGGACTGCCGGTCGAAGCTAATCCTGAAGGCGCCGGGCCGCCGGAGGATGGTGTCAGGATAGCATCGTATTCCGCAAATATCTCGCTCAGGATATTGCTGTATTGTATTTTTTTAGCGACCGAGGAATCGTATTCCGTAGCCGATACTTTCTTACCGCGTTCGATCATTTCGATTAATTCACTACCCAGTTTTGATTTACCGTTTTGGTATTCGTCAGCGAAGCTCTGAGCTAAATCCGCCTCCATGATATTCTGGTGATGCCGATAGATTTCATCAAACTGGGTGGGTAAATCGATGATACTGACGGTGTCCTTTGCCGCTTGGTTAACTGCATCGATCAATTCACGTAAACCATCTTTGCTGGATTGCTCTACCGCATCCCATCTTGGTGTCCGTACAAATGCAAAACGCGGGTTTGCCGGTACAGGCTCCGCCATGACTTTTGTAATGCACGGTGGTTCCGTGGGAGTCATGTCAATGTCCTGGGCATCGTAGCGGATTAAAACGTCTGCAATCAGTGCGAGGTCGTCAAGGTCTCGAGCGAATACACCGACGGTATCCAGTTGGCTAGACTGTTTTAATACCCCATAACGGGATATACGAGTAAAACTGGGTTTGAAGCCATAGACGCCACAATACGAAGCGGGTCGAATCAGCGATCCGTTGGTCTGGGTTCCTACCGCCAGCGGCACCATGGCCGCTGCCACTGCCGCTGCCGATCCGCTCGAAGATCCACCCGGTGTATGTTCGGTATTGTTTGGATTCCTGGTCTTACCAGGCGAATACACAGCTAGCTCGGTAGTCACGGTTTTACCCAGTATTATCGCTCCCGCTTCGCGTAATAATGAAACCAGGGTTGCATCCTGCGTTGGCCTTCGACCCTGGTGTAACACGGTGCCATTTTCAGTTGGATAATCACGGGTATCGATAATGTCCTTGATGCCGACGGGTATACCGTGGAGCAGTCCAGTCGGTAGTCCACGGCTTCGATATTTATCCGCCTGACGGGCATGATCGAGAGCCAGATCCTTATCCAGATGCGCCCAGGCACCGATGCTTTGTTCGAGTTCTTCGATACGGTCTAAACACCCCTCGACCAGTACCTCCGATGTTAAAAGCCCCGCTTCAATTGCTTCACGGGCATCACGGGCTGATAGTAAGCTGGGGCTGTGTAATGCTTGACTCTGCATATCCATCGAATTGAAATATTACGCTTATCCAAAAAAATAAACAGGCAGCCACAGCGCTATGCCGGGGAAGTTATATAACAACACCATGGAGAATATGATGATTGCCAGATACGGCATAATTCCACGGAAGATATCTATCAGTTGAATATACGGTGGCGCCACGCCTTTCAGATAGTACGCGGCCATCGCCATCGGTGGGGTTAAAAACGAGGTTTGTAAATTTAACGCGACCAGGATTCCAAAAAACAACGGATCGACCTGGAAAGTTTCTAACATGGGTAGAAATATAGGCACGAATATGATGATTATTTCGGTCCATTCCAGTGGCCAACCGAGCAGGAATATGATCGCTTGAGCCAGTATCAAAAATCCAACAGAACTCAGTTCCATTGACAATACCCAGTCTCTAATCAGATCGTGTCCGCCGAGATAAGAAAACACCGAGGCAAAGGTCCAGGAACCGACAAATAACCAGCAAACCATCGCCGAGGTTTTCGCGGTGAGGTAAACGGCCTGCTTCAATCGTTCCCAGCTGAGTGAACGATAGGCAGCAGCTAGTACCAGCCCACCCATGGCCCCAACGCCAGCAGCTTCCGCCGGTGTCGCCAGACCCATCAGGATGGCGCCTAGTACGCTCATGATTAATACCGCCAACGGTATGAAAGACGTCAACAGAGCCCACAAAATTTGAGCCATGGGCGGTACGTCTTCCTCTTTTGGTTTCGGCGCCAAAGCCGGGTTTAATGTTGCTCTCCCGACTACATACACCATATATAACCCGGCCAGCAACATGCCGGGAAACAGTGCCGCGGCATAGAGGCGCAACGGCGACAGGTTGGCTATAGCGGAATAGACAATTAACATGATCGAAGGTGGTATCAGGATACCGAGACAGCCGCCGGCGCAGATGACCCCGGATGCATAGCTTTCGTCATATCCCGCTTTCAACATCGCCGGGAAGGCGAGCATGCCCATCAATGTCACAACAGCACCGATAATGCCCGAGGCGGTAGCGAATATTGCACAGGTGAACAGTGCTGCCACGGCCATCGAACCCGGCAAATTACGTGCAGCCAGCTGAATACTAAAAAACAGGCGATTGACTATATTGGCGCGTTCCACCACGTAGCCCATAAACAGAAATAACGGCACAGCAACCAGAACGTCATTCGACATGACCGAAAATGTATTCTGTACAAACAGGTCGAAAATGCGGTTATCGAAAATAGTCGCCATTCGCAGTTCGTCGTAGTAGGCGTAATAGCCAAACCCGAGGCCCATTGCAATCAGTGTAAATGCGATAGGAAAACCGAGCATGACCATAAAAATGAACAGGCCCAGCATCAGAACCGCGACATATGGATCAGGCATTGTCTTTCTCCCGGTCACGCAATTCCTGTTGCTCTTTCATCAACACGGCTTCGGTTTCCTGCACATCGTGTAATCGGGGGGGCCATTCGCCAGTTTTAATACAGATTAGGCAACGAACTGCTTCCGCGATGCCCTGAAGCAATACCAGTACGCCGGCGATTGGGATCAGGGTCTTGAAATAATAGATTTGGATACGGGCCGGGCTGCTCCAACTCACTTCTTTATAAAACCAGGAATCGGCGGCAAAGCCATAGCCATAGTAAATCAGGGCTACTGCACCGGGCATCAGGAACAGAATATATAAAACGAAGTCAATTTTAGCCTGAGTTTTCTTGGGTAATAGCCGATAGAGGACGTCACCTCGGACGTGGGCGCCCTGTGATAACGTATAGGCGCCGCACATCATAAACAGTGCACCGTACATCTGCACGCTCATATCGAATGCCCAGACAGTTGGCGCGTTGAGTACATAGCGTACAAAAACTTCGTAGCAGGTTGAAAAGGTTAAAATGACGATACACCAGGCAAATGCCTTTCCAAACCAGGCACTCAAGCTATCGATAAAGTGAAGAATCCGGGTCATATTGCACCAGCTAGCAGCTATTCGAAATTTATTGAGTCATCAAGAAAGCAAAGGGCGGTATCACGATAACACCGCCCTGCCGTATGCCTGTCGAAGTACCTAGTTACAGTGTACCGAAGTAATGCTCATAGGCGCCCCGGTAATTGGGTGCATTGTTCAATGCATATGCGCCATGACGCTTGGCCCATTTCATTTGGGACTCGATTACTTTCTTGAAGAAAGGATCTGATTTATTGAATCGTTCGACAATGATATCCCAGGCCTTGAGCTGGTCATCCATAATGCTATCAGGGGTACGATAGACATTAACCCCGTGTTTTACTTTCAACGTGACCAGGTCCTGCGAATAACGTTCCATCGCTTTCCAGGCCATATCGGCAGATGCCGCTTCTGAAGCATACTCCAGAATTGCCTGGTGTTCCTTCGCCAGTTTGTCGAACAGGGTCTTGTTATAAATGATTTCGAAACACTCCTGGGACTGGTGGAAGCTGGCCAGGTGATAATACTTGGAGACGTCCTGCATACCGAAATCCTTGTCCGAGGTCGGGTTGTTGAATTCGGCTGCATCGATCAGGCCGCTTTTCATCGCTGGCTGGATTTCCCCGCCTGGCAATTGCACCACCGACATGCCCATTTCCTGCATTAAGTCTGCGGCTAGTCCGACGGTACGATACTTCAGGCCTACCATCTGGCTGCTACTTTCGATATGTTCCTTGAACCAGCCCAGCGGTTGAGCGGGCATGGGGCCGGTAAAGAAACCGACCAGATCGAGCTTCAGCTTGTCATGCATCAGCTCGTAATACAGGTCTTTACCACCGCCATACTGGATCCAGCCCATCATTTCATTGGCCGACCAGCCGAAGCAGGGTCCGGTTCCAAATAATGAGGCTACCGGGCTTTTTGAATACCAGTAGGCTGTTACCAGGTGTGCGCCATCCAGTACTCCCTTATGCACTGCGGTCTGCATTTCGGCGGTTTTAACAACGGCGCCAACGCCCAGTAGATCAATTCTCAGCGATCCACCCGACATTTCATTGACACGACGTACATAGTCCTGGGCAAATTCCAGAAATATGCCACCACCCCAGGCTGCCTGTACCTTGAGTACCACCGGTTTTGCGGCAATGGCGATCGAAGGGGCTGCCAGTGCGGCACCACCTGCTATGGCAGCACCTGTTTTTAGAAATTTACGGCGAGACGATTTTACTTCGGTCATTATTTTATCCTCACTTTATAGATTATTTAGGACTGCGAATACTAATTTGGTTGAGCAAAATAATATTGAAATGCCATACTACAGGAAAAAAATTTCAGATCGCAGTTTTTCCGGCCTTTTTATCATTAGAGTTGACTAGAATCGAGACTATTAAAACATAGTATCGGAGTATATTGTATACCAAATTCGATTATTTCGTTACTGTCGGCACAAGCGGCTGTCGAATGAAGTTTATCATCGATGATTAAGCTACCCTGTCCCCCGGTTCTATACCATTAAAAATGGCTATTAGGTTATCTATCGCCCTAAATCCCATGGCTTCCCGTGTTTCTTCGGTAGCACTGCCAATATGCGGTAATAAAAATACGTTATCCAGTTCCCGGTACTCGGGGTGAATTGCATCGGGTTCGCCATTAAACACGTCGAGTCCTGCGGCCGCAATTCGACCCGATTTTAATGCGTCGATCAATGCTTCGTCATCGACAATAACGCCTCTCGACGTATTGATTACAATCGCATGGGCTGGTAATTTTGCGATTAATTGCCCGTTCAATAGTCCCCGGGTATTCTCCGACGCCGGGCAGTTAATCGATAGCACATCGATCTCTGAGACCAGTTCCTCGACCGTAGAATGATAGATAGCGCCTTGTTCCCGGTTCGCATCTAACCGCTTTCGGTTATGATAATGTATCTTCATGTCAAACCCACGGGCACGCCTGGCCACGACCTGGCCAACCCTGCCCATGCCAAGAATGCCTAGGCGTTTGTGAGATATCTGTTGGCCTACCATAAATGCCGGGCTCCAGTCTTTCCATTGCTGATTGCGTATAAGTCGCTCACCCTCACTGGCGCGCCGCGCCGCGCCTAGCATTAACAGGATTGCAATCTCGGCGGTGGCGTCAGACAGTACATCGGGGGTATTAGTAACGATTATCTGTTTTTCCCTGGCGGCATCCAGGTCAACATGATCGACACCCACCGAATAATTGGCGATGGCCTTGATGCGATCGGGTAGCAGGGCGATGGTATCGGCCGGAAATTTTTCAGTATGGCAGGGTAATATTGCATCGACCTTCTCGGCCAGTTGTAACAACTCGTCCCGGGAATATAGCCTGTCATCCGGGTTTAAAATTGTTTCGAAATACTCACTCAGTCTTGCTTCGACCGAATCGGGTAACTTGCGTGTTACCAATACGAGGGGTTTTTTGGTCATTTTACTACTATATTCTAGTTAAGGAACCTCTGATTAATTATGTCATATCTCTGCGAGTCCTGAAGCGTGCAGCTACAAGACGCACTTCGCAGCAAATGGCCTAAGTCCTTTGCAAGAAGTGCACCAAAGTAGGCGCTTTAGGCGACGCGGTAGATGTACGCTTCAGGACTCGCCCTCTGGGGCTCACGGGCTGAACCGCACTCTGCGTTACAACTTTTCACCAGGCGGGCGCATGCTGTCAAAGTTTCGCCTTGATTGCGGTGCAGCCTGGGCCAGAGACATGACATAATTAATCAGAGGCTCCTTAAACCGATCAGATGGATGATACTGACCGAAAATATAAACACATAGTCACCGCTCGCACAAGATTTCGACCGGTACAGGTACCAACTAATTGACATTTACAGGATTCGGTAAGTTCAGGATAATAAGCAGTCTTTCCCTTTCAGGCAGATACTTTCAGGCAGATAAATGAGTCAATCGACTAACAGATTTCAGTGGCGATCGCAATCTGCATTTATCATTGTTGCAACGGGTGCGACGCTTAGCTTAAACGATTTCCTCACCTTTCCGGTATTGGCGGGTCACAATGGTGGCGGTGCATTTTTGTTGCTCTACGCGTTATTTCTTATCCTGCTTGGATTGCCTTTGCTGATGGCGGAGTTATTGATTGGACGGCTAGGTCGTTCCGATCCCTCGAGATCATTTGAAATTCTGGCGTCGCAGCAAAACGCTTCGGTTTACTGGAAGACCGTTGGATTTGTCTCATTGCTGGCTGCATTTTTAATTGTTGCCACGTTTAGCGTGATCGCCGGCTGGTCCCTGTCCTATGTATTCAAATCCGGACTGGGCATCTATAGCAGCCTGACGGCCAGCAGTATCAACAGTTCATTCAGCGAGTTTCTGCTTGATTCCGAGCGCATGATGTTATGGCATACCTTGTTTGTCATATTGCTGATTACCATCGGTGCGCAGCAATTGCACAAGGGGATTGAAAGAATGTCCTATCTTCTAGTGCCCGGCATGATAGCGATAATGGTTATCGGGTTGATTATTGCCAGTACTTCGACCGGATTTGAGCAAAGTATTCGATACCTGCTGCATGCGGATTTTTCCATGCTTGACGCCAATGCCCCACTTTTAGCATTGCAAAGGGCCTTTTATACGCTGGCCCTGGGTTTGGGTGCGATGATAATTTACGGGAGTTATTTGCCCGCGAATATTTCAATTGGATACTCCGCCATTCTGGTCATTACGATCGATATACTGTTTTCAATTATTGTTGGTTTAACCATCAATGCTATGGTTTTTTCTGCCGGCATGCTGCCCGGGCTCGGTAGTCAATTCGCGTATCGCATTTTACCCGACGTATTTAACCAGCATGCATCGGGTCAGATTTTTGCAGTATTGTTTTATATGATGTTAACCATAGCGGCACTTACCACGTCGCTCGCGTTGATGGAAGGACCGGTGAGCTATATCCAGCGAAAATTCTCCTACAGTCGGATTAAATCCGTCGTATTGCTGGGTATGGCTATCTGGGCATTTGGTCTGGGCTCGATATTTTCCTTCAGTGTCTGGAATGGCGACGGACTTACTATTGCCCTGTTTTATGGGGGAGAAGCTGTTCGCATTGTTTATAATGCCGGATTTCATGATGTCATGGTGGCTATATCCAGCCATGTCATTCAGCCGCTAGCGGCACTTTTTCTATGCCTTTTTGTAGCCTGGGTCATTCCGCGCGAAGTCAGTCACAGGGAGTTTGCCATGCCGGGTAAGTACTGGTACGAAATCTGGAACTACATTATCCGCTATATCACACCGGTTTTGTTGATGATAGTAGTACTCGATGCCTGGGGAATAATTTGATCCATGACCATTATTAGTCGTAGCGCACTGATGCCTTACTCGGCTCAAACCATGTATGAAGTGGTAAACAACGTGAACGAGTACCCCGAGTTCCTGCCCTGGTGTGCGGATGCGAAAATACTGTCTCAGAGCGACAGTTTGATGGAAGCTTCGATATTGATGAAGAAATCCGGTGTTAACCACTGGTTCTCTACCCGAAACGTATTGGTGAAAAATAAAAAAATAGAAATAGAGTTGCTGGACGGACCCTTTAAACGACTCGAAGGCAGCTGGGAGTTTACTGATTATGATGATCAAGGCTCGAGAATTATCCTGAATCTGGAATTCGAATTCCCCAGTGGTATAGGTAAAGTATTGATAGCACCGGTTTTTTCCCGTATCGCAAATTCGATGGTCGATAGTTTTTGCACTCGTGCACACCAGGTAAATAAATGTGAACCATAAAGCGATGATCGAAATCGCCTATGCAACACCCGAATTGCAGAAAATTATTGAGTGTCAAGTTGACCCTGGCATTTCACCGAGGGAGGCTGTGAGACAATCTGGCATCAGGCAGTATTTTGCTGAAATCGATCCGGATACCTGCGATCTCGGCGTATTCGGTAAATCTGTCGCAGAAGATTACAATTTGGTGGATGGCGATCGAATCGAAATTTACCGGCCTTTAATCGCTGACCCTAAGGAAGTGCGTCGGCAGAGGGCCGCAAAGGGATTGAAAACTAAAAAAGGCGGTGGTGCGGCTAAGGGGTAAAACGCCTGGAATTGAGGGAAGCCCAGCATTCAACCGTATCTGTCCTGCACTAGGATCCGGCATACTGGTGCAATTTGCAGGTTAGCCGCCGTCCAGTGATCCTTCGATCGAAGAAAGTTGATCCTGGGTAAAGCGCAGGATCATGACTCGTTTTTCTATCAACTTATCGTCGCCAGATTTAAAATAATGGATATAGTGCCAGACTTCGGGGTGGTAAGGATCCGCAATTGCCGGCTCACCAAGCAGGAATTCGACCTGACGCGGGGTCATTCCAATTTCGAGCTGAGCTATAACCCCGGCATCAATCCTGTTACCCTGAGGGATATCCAGTCGGTAGACACAGGCGGACAATGTTACAATTGAAGCTAACAGGGTCACGAATACAAACAGGCGAATATTCATTTATCTTGATCAGGGTGATTGCCGAGCGCCGATAATACTGGCCTGCTGATAAAGCTGCAATTCTTTAGAGTGACTAAAATATGCAATCATCTGATATTAAAAATGCGGGGCTGAGGCTCACCTTGCCACGAATGAAGATTCTGGATTTGCTTGAAAGCTCCGATGACAGGCATCTGAAAGCCGAGGATATATACAAGATGCTGCTCGATTCGGGTGGGGAAATCGCATTAGCTACCGTGTACCGGGTTTTGACCCAGTTCGAGGCAGCCGGTCTGGTGACTCGCCACCATTTTGACGGTGGGCATGCAGTATTTGAGATTAATGATGGCGAGCATCATGACCACATGGTCGATATTGCAAGTGGCAAGGTAGTAGAGTTTTATGACGAAGTCATCGAACGACGCCAACAAGAAATTGCCAGTAGATATAAATTCACCATCACCGAGCACACGATGGTTTTATACGGTCGGTTTGACGACGAGGCCAAGTAAATAGCTAGCCAGGTAAATAGCTAAAGTTCGGCTATCATTTCGCTGGCGTGAGCCCTGGTTTGTTCGGTAATGGTGATGCCACCGAGCATTCGTGCAATCTCTTCGAGCCGCTGATCAGCGGTAAGCGCGGTTACCTCGGTAGTCGTGCTACCCGATTTCTGGGTTTTATCCACGCGAAAATGATTGTGTGCCTGCGATGCAACTTGGGGTAAATGGGTGACACAAAAGACCTGGCGATTTTCTCCCAGTAATCGAAGCTTTTTACCTATAATTTCTGCGATCCTACCACCGACGCCACTGTCGACCTCGTCAAATATGAGCGTTGGAATCCTGGACGATTCACACAGTATTACCTGTATCGCCAGACTGATTCGGGACAACTCGCCCCCCGAGACTACCTTGTTCAAGAGCTTTAATGGTTGCCCCGGGTTAGTGCTGACCAGGTAGTTGATAGAATTGATGCCGGACGCCTTGAATTCGGTCTCACTTTCCTGTTCATCAACGCGGATCGAAAATTGGCCCCCCTGCATACCCAGTTGTTGCATTACCCGGGTAATTTGCGCGGATAGAGAAAATGCGGTTTCCTGCCTCTTTGCAGACAACTGGTTAGCTGAATTTAAATAAACACTCATATTTTGTTCAAGCTCTCGTTGCAGTTCTTCCTCATTTTCCCCACTATTTACCAGCGTCTCCAGTTCAATATTGAGCTCCCGGGTCAGTTCGGGCAATTGCTTAGTCGGTACGTGATGTTTTCGTGCCAGATCCTGAGTACTGGCTATACGTTGATTTAACCAGTCGAGACGCTCCGGGGCCTGGTCTATGGATTCCTGATAGTTTCGGAGTTCGTTACTGGCCTCCTGTATCTGAATTAATGCATTACTGATTAGCTCGTGGCTGGTCGACAGGGCTTTATCGTGGATTAATTGATTACCCAGTGTTTGCTCGCAGTTGCTGAGTAAACCCTGTACCGTATTTTCATCATTATCGTAGAGTAGGCCCAGAACTTTGGAACTGTTCTCGAGTAAAAGTCCGGCATGCGACAAACGCGCGTATTCAGTTTGAAGGTTTTCAATTTCGCCCTCGACAAGATTCAAACTGGCTAGCTCCTGACAATACAGGTTGAGTAAATCTATGCGCTGTTCGCGTTCAATCGAGCCAGCCTTTAATTGCTCAAACCTGATTTTCGTCGCTTGCCAGTCTTTATATTTTTGCCCCACGTCTCTAGTCAGCTGGTGATCGCCCATATAGGTATCAAGTAGTTGTTGCTGTACCTGGGACTTGAGCAATGACTGATGTTCGTGCTGTCCGTGTAGATCGAGCATTAACTGGCTCAAACTCTTAAGTTGGGAAAGTGGTGCGATATGGCCATTAATAAAAGCTTTACTGCGACCATTGGCGAATACCACGCGGCGAATAATACATTCGTGGTCACTCGCCATTTCATTATCCTGCAGCCACTTTCTTGCCTGCATATGATCACCCAAATCGAATCTAACACTAATTTCGGCCTTCTCCCTGTTTGCCTTGACGCTATCGCTATCGGCCCTATCACCAGTAATCAATTTGATCGCATCAAGCAGAATCGATTTCCCAGCACCGGTTTCTCCAGTCAGTGCGGTTAATCCCCGGTCAAATTCGAGGCTCAGTGAATCGATAATTGCGAAGTTGCTAATCTGTATTGATTCCAGCATCAGTAATTTGTACTCCAGTAGAGCTTTGCTCTTAGTATTTGAAAATAGTCGTAATTTTCGGGATGCAATAAATTAATCGGCTGCGGGTAGCGTTTTATCCGGACGCGGTCCTGAGCATCTATTACGGCCGTTGACTGACCATCATAATTGATCTGGGCAATCGATCCCACTTCACTCAGTCGAATTTCAATCTCCTGGTTTGCGGGTAACACTATGGGTCTATTACTTAGCGTATGCGGGCAGATTGGCACAATAGCCAGTGTTTCCAGCGAAGGGTGCATGATCGGGCCACCCCCGGAAAGCGCGTAGGCGGTTGATCCGGTCGGTGTGGTGACAATCACGCCATCGGCACGCTGTTTGTGAATTAAAATGCCATCGCTGTAAACCTCGTACTCGATCATGCTCAACGGCCCATGGCTATGCAATATGATATCGTTGATTGCTATATTTTTGGATGATGCACGATTCGGCCCTTCAATTTCTCCTTCAATAAAAAATCTGCTTTCGACGGTATACTTACCAGCAATAACCGCTCCCAGGTGCTGTTCGAAATCGCTGACTGGCACATCAGCCAAAAAGCCGAGCCTGCCCAGATTAATTCCCAGCAGGGGAATTTTTTTATCGACCAACGCCCTTGCCGCAGTCAATAAAGTGCCATCTCCACCCAGCGTAATGACCAGGTCGCACTGTTCTACCAGCTTCGTCATGGCCACAGTTTGAATCGACGCAATTGAAAAATCCGCATCCAGTGAATGCACGAGTAGATTGGCATGCTTGCCGAGCGCCGTGGTTACCAGCCTAACGGTGTCGAGATGAGACTGCATATCCTGGCGGATGACCAGGCCAATGGTATTGAACTTTCGCTGCATGATTTTAGGGTGGCTCTGAATATTAATGTCTTTTTTGGCGATCTGGGAGTCCCGGCTTCACCCCGGCTACGGGTTGCCTGCCCTCAGGAAAACTTTAATTTTGAAGATTTAGCGTTAAAAGATTTCCCGAAATTACAACTATTCGTCACGGATCTTCGCAAATTCACTAAAGAAATGTCAGTACGATCTTTACTGAAATCTATTTAAAGATACACTACCAGTCAATAAGCAACAATTGCAATATAACAGACCCGATGGCCGAAAAATACGAACTTGATCAACGAGCGCAGTTTCTGTTGAAACAGCTAATCATCTCTTATACTCGGGATGCGCAGCCGGTTGGTTCAAAAAATCTTGCCGAATTATCGGGTCTTGATGTCAGTTCGGCGACTATTCGCAATATAATGGCAAGATTAGAATCCCTGGGTCTGGTTGATTCGCCGCATACGTCGGCGGGGCGTATCCCTACCGAAGCTGGCTATCGTTTTTTTATCGATAGCCTGCTCGAAGTTAACGATCTTGGCAGGTCGGCGAAAAAAGCGATTGCGGACAGCCTTAGCACTGACAAAACGTCCAATGATCTGATCCAGAGCGCATCGGATATACTTTCCAGTATCACCCATTTGACCGGTATCATCAGTTTAACCCATTCGACACCCGCCGAAATTCGGCATCTTGAATTCATGCGCCTGTCTGAACGCCGAATACTCGTAATCCTGGTAATAAACCAGGATGATGTTCATAACAAGGTCATTCAGGTAGAGCGGGATTATACTGATATCGAATTGAATCAGGCGGCGCAAACCCTGTCTCGATACCTTATTGGCCGAAATTTTAGAAGCGCACGGGATAAGTTACTGAGCGAGTTGTCGGACCTCAGGGGTGATGTTAATGCCATTATGGAATCTGTACTGAAAGCGATGGAAGAGGTATGCAGTGACAGTATACCTGACGATCTTGTAACCAGCGGTGAGTCTAACCTGTTCCAGTATGCAGAACTTTCCGATATCAATAAGTTACGAAGTCTATTTGAAATTTTTAATCAGAAAACCGATTTACTTAAATTACTCGATGGCTGTACTGCGGCGGATGGTGTGGAAATATTTATCGGCAGCGAATCGGGATATTCAGTATTAAGCGATTGCAGCGTGCTTGGCGCACCCTACCAAATTGATGGTCAGGTAGTCGGTGTGCTTGGTGTCATAGGACCTACCCGGATTGCCTATGAACAAGTGATACCGGTAGTCGATGTGACCGCGAAATTATTAAGTTCAGCCTTGAATACACAGAAATAATCCCTACATTTCAAAACACGATACCATGATGAATAGAACAGACTTATTAGCAGAAGTTTGTCAGTAAAATAGTGGAGTTAAAGTATGTCATCTGAACAACATCAGATTAAACGAAAGAAAAAAGTTCCCGCCAAAGAAGTCGACGATAGTAACGACGAAACTTTGAAAGACGAAAGTAAAATTGAGACCAGGGTCGAAATTAGCGATCAAGTCGAAACCGAAACCAAATCCAAATCCGAATCTAAAACTGATACCAGCGAGGAGGATATCGAGCAACAACTGCTTAAAGCCCAGGCAACCATCAAGGATTACTGGGATCAGATCATGCGGCTAAAGGCCGAGATCGAAAATAATATCAAGCGTTCGAGTAGGGATATCGAAAATGCCCACAAATTTGCATTGCGCAATTTCGCCGAGTCCCTGCTACCCATTTTAGACAGCATGGAAATGGGGCAGCAAGCGGCGGAGAGCGATAAAGCAAGTCTATCGAGTATCGCCGAAGGTACTCAATTAACCATGTCTATGTTCGTTCAGGCACTGGAAAAACACGGGTTGAAACAGATAGACCCGGTCGGGGAATCATTTGACCCGGATCAGCACCAGGCGATTAGCATCGTTGAAGATGAAAATGCAGAATCAAATACCGTGATTAGCGTGATGCAAAAGGGATTTTCATTGAATGACAGACTGGTCAGGCCAGCCATGGTAGTGGTTGCCAAGTAAATTGATTAACCCGACAGGCCAGCAGGCTGGCAAAATAATTTTATTATATTTAACCTTATGGTTAGTAATGACTTGAAAGCGGGGAATTGATCCTTACATCAGTACTAAGTTAAACCAACAGATTACTTGGAGTATTTAAATGGGCAGATATATTGGAATTGACCTTGGCACTACCAACTCATGTGTGGCGGTGATGGAAGGCGGTAAACCGAAGGTTATCGAAAACGCTGAAGGCGACAGAACCACCCCTTCGATCGTAGCATTTTGCAAGGACGATGAAGTGCTGGTTGGGCAGCCTGCAAAACGCCAGGCAGTCACCAATCCGATAGACACTTTATATGCGGTTAAACGACTGATTGGCCGTCGCTACGACGAAAAAGCCGTGCAAAAGGACATCGATCTGGTGCCTTTTACAATTGTTAAGGCCGACAATGGTGACGCCTGGGTGGAAGCCAAGGGCGCAAAGATGGCACCCCCCGAAATATCTGCCCGAGTACTCCAGAAAATGAAGAAAACTGCTGAAGATTACCTCGGTGAAGAGGTCACGGAAGCGGTCATTACTGTGCCTGCCTATTTCAACGATTCACAACGCCAAGCGACCAAGGATGCCGGTAAAATTGCCGGTCTCGACGTCAAGCGTATTATCAACGAACCCACCGCAGCCGCACTGGCTTACGGCATGGATAAGGCAATCGGCGACAAGAAAATTGCGGTCTACGACCTCGGTGGAGGCACCTTTGATATTTCTATCATAGAAGTAGCCGAAATAGACGGTGAGCAGCAGTTCGAGGTGCTGTCCACCAATGGCGATACTTTCCTCGGTGGTGAAGATTTCGATATGCGCCTGATCGACTACCTTGCTGACGGATTTAAAAAGGAACAGGGTATAGACCTGCGCGGTGACCCACTGGCGATGCAACGCCTCAAAGAAGCAGCCGAAAAGGCAAAAATTGAGCTGTCTTCGAGCCAACAAACCGATATTAATCTGCCTTATATTACTGCCGATGCATCGGGACCCAAGCATTTAAATCTGAAGATTACCCGCGCCAAGCTCGAATCATTGGTCGATGATCTGATCGCACGTACGATTGATCCATTGAAAGTGGCACTTGAAGATGCCGGTCTTTCAGTTTCTGAAATCGACGATATTATCATGGTTGGTGGTCAGACCCGCATGCCGAAAGTACAGGATGTGGTGAAAAACTTCTTTGGCAAAGAGCCCCGACGAGATGTTAACCCAGACGAAGCAGTAGCCTGTGGTGCAGCCATTCAGGGCGGCGTATTGGGCGGCGATGTAAAAAATGTATTACTACTCGACGTCACGCCACTTTCGCTTGGTATCGAAACACTAGGCGGTGTAATGACCAAGTTGATCGAAAAGAATACTACAATTCCAACCAAGGCATCGCAGACCTTTTCGACTGCCGAAGACAATCAGGCTGCAGTTACCGTGCATGTATTACAAGGTGAACGCGAAGTCGCCACGGGCAATAAATCGCTGGGTCGATTCGATTTGGCTGAAATTCCGCCGGCACAACGTGGCGTGCCACAGATCGAAGTGACATTCGATATCGATGCTAACGGCATATTACATGTTTCCGCTAAAGACAAGGCGACCGGTAAGGAACAAAAGATTGTGATTAAGGCTTCCAGCGGCTTGTCTGACAAAGAAGTCGAGGCGATGATAAAAGATGCAGAAGCCCATGCAGAGGAAGACCGTAAACATCGTGAGATGGTTGAGACTCGTAACCAGGCTGACGCGATGATTCATGCGACCGAAAAATCGCTGGTTGATCTCGGTGACCAGGTTGAGGCAGAAGACAAGTCGAATATCGAAGCCGCAATCGCCGCATTGAAAACAGCAATGGAAGGTAACGATAAGGCAGATATCGAAAGCAAGACCCAGGCTCTGGCGGAAGCTTCCGGCAAACTGGCTGAGAAAGCCTATGCGGCGACTTCAGAAGATGGCCCTGAGCCGGTTGACGCGAACGCTTCGGCAAAATCCGGCGATTCGACCGACGATGTAGTCGATGCTGAATTTGAGGAAGTAGAAGACGACAAAAAATAATCCTCAGGGATTTGATAAACCCGGCCTGCCTATTACAGGCCGGGTTTTTGTCATTCAGGCACTGGCCCGCAAAATGTTCAAAAGCGGTGAATGCCACCGAGCTAATCTAGAGTTTCAGAGGCAATAGTATCAACAATCAACTTTCCATATGGCAGGCTTTGACCCTGATATCCATTGCCTTTATGCAATATGCAGGCTGAGGAACCTCTGATCAATTCATGAATGAATGCGTTGTGCCCAAATGACCAATTCCCATGTTGTGAAACTAAGCAATAGCCCTGCTAATGCGCCGGACAGGGAAGTGCCAGTGCCGCGGCGACAGGATGTCGATGAGCGGCCTTGCGTTCCACGCCTTGAACTTGATCATTTTGAATCACAACCCGATTCACCCAGAATTAATCAGAGGTTCCCTAAGTAAATGGCGCAAAGAGATTATTACGAAGTTCTCGGTAGTGCGCGAACAGCGTCGGATGCCGACCTGAAAAAGGCCTACCGGCGGCTTGCCATGAAATTCCATCCTGACAGGAATCCGGACGATCAGGAAACCGAGAGATTGTTTAAGGAAGCCAAGGAAGCTTACGAAATCCTGTCTAACCCGAACAAGCGTGCGGCCTATGATCAGTTCGGTCATGCCGGTGTCGATCATTCCTCGAGTGGCGGTTTTGGTGGCAGTGGATTCGGCGATGCTTTCAGTGATATTTTCGGTGATATATTTGGCGGCGGGGGCAGCCGATCACGTGTACGTAAGGGCGCTGATCTACAATATAACCTTGAGTTAGAACTCGAAGACGCGGTAGCCGGTACCACTGTTAAAATCAGGATACCGACCATGAAACACTGTACTAGCTGCGCTGGTACCGGTGCTCGAGAGGGCAGTTCACCTGAAACCTGCGGTACCTGTGGTGGGCATGGCCAGGTGCGAATCCAGCAGGGTTTTTTCTCGGTACAGCAAACCTGCCCCAAATGCCGGGGTGCTGGAACTATAATCAGTAATCCCTGCAATACCTGCCATGGCGTTGGCCGCGTCAAACAACATAAAACATTGTCGGTCGAAGTACCCCCTGGTGTCGATAACGGCGATCGTATTCGTCTGACCGGCGAAGGCGAAGCTGGTGAGGCGGGTGCGCCAGCAGGTGATTTATTTGTGCAGATGCACGTAAAACCACATGCGATTTTCGAACGCGATAATGCCGACCTCTATTGTGAGGTACCGATCAGCATAGTCACTGCATCGTTGGGGGGTGAACTCGAGGTTCCGAGTTTAAATGGCCGCCTGAAACTTAAAGTTCCGGCGGGTACTCAATCGCATAAATCGTTTCGCATACGCGGCAAAGGGGTAAAACCGGTTCGTGGCGGTCCGGTGGGTGATTTAATTTGCCAAATCCTGGTGGAAACTCCGGTGAGGCTAAATACCGAACAAAAAGAGTTACTCGAACAGTTTGGAAAGCTAATGGGAAAATCGGCTAAAAAACACAGCCCGAATGAGAATTCATGGGTGGATGGAATGAAGAAGTTTTTCGAGGATATGAAATCATGATAAGAATTGCAGTATCCGGGGCGGCTGGACGTATGGGTAGAAACCTGGTGATTGCCTGCGCGGCAGGTGAGGAAACCAGCCTGACACAGGCGACCGAAAAACCCGGCAATAGCTTGATTGGTACAGATGCCGGTGTCGTGGCTGGAATTGAAGCCCAGAATGTTCTAATAGCCGACACCCTCGATGCGAGTAAATTTGATGTATTAATTGATTTTACCCACCCGAAAGTGACTTCGAGCCATGTCGATTTCTGCCTGAAAAGCAATAAAAAAATGGTGATTGGCACCACTGGCATGGAGCAAAGTCTGGAACAAAAAATGCGCATGGCAGCTGAATCCATCGCCATCATGTATGCCCCCAATATGAGTGTTGGCATAAACCTATGCTTTCAACTATTGCAGACAGCGGCCAGAGGACTGGGCGACAGCGTCG
>Ga0209987_10000551_pt1 | contig 19760 bp, 23 predicted proteins | sample N074metaG_FD_182134 | JGI IMG/M metagenome (GOLD analysis project Ga0209987, IMG submission 182134) | Deep subsurface microbial communities from Kermadec Trench to uncover new lineages of life (NeLLi) - N074 metaG (SPAdes) (version 2) | ecosystem: Environmental > Aquatic > Marine > Ocean trench... | reverse complement strand
CCGGCAGTAGTCACCGCCTGGGCTATGCTCTGCTACGCCTTCGTGCTGAAAGCGGTGCGACTGTCCCAGTATGGGATTATGGAAGATGGAAGCGAGGCATACCGCCAGCAGGTCAAGGATATCCAACCGCACCTAATCGATGGAGAGAGGCGGGACTGGGGTGAAAACCGCACAGCTGATACCAGCGGTCTCACGCCTCACATCCCTTGGCTTCGCGGGAACGCCTTGGAGATGATCAACTGGCTTAAGCCTGAGTTGAGCAACCTCGGACCTGCCTACGACATTCTTGTCTCTCTAGCGGACAAACCCTGCTCCATGAGACTTATCGAAGGCCACAACTGGGCACAGATTGAGAACGATTTGTATGCTCCCTTCGCTCAGGGAGGATCCGGCCAAATCCTGAACGCCGAAGAGATCCGCGAAGCGGTGGATCTGGGAAGCGTTATGGATTGCGACCACCTGGAAATGTGGATCGAGGAAGTGGCAGCCTATCTTGGTCAGAATCCGCCGGCAGTAGCCGACGCAGTTCATCAACTTATCCAGAACGGTGAGTTCCGTTGGAGTGATCCAGTGGGCTCCCTCATCACGTCATAGGAGGCTGAAGACCGGAATGTGCGGAATTGCAACCGTCGCTCTTGGGCGTAGATCCCGAGGGCGGATACCGTATCCCCTTCTGCGTAAAGTCTGCAGAGAGCTGATGGTCGAGCTGCAACCTCGTGGTATAGATGCTGCAGGGATCGCCGTCATCAATGAAGGCGCGGAGAGTAGGGTGTTCAAGAAGCCTCTCCGTCCTGAAAGGATGGTGGTCCGACCAATGTTCGACGAGATGCTGAATCTCATCGGACCCCAGACCAATTTTGTTATGCTCCACGCTCGATCCACAACTGTGGGTTCGACTGAGGACAACGAGAATAACCATCCTATCATCGCCGAGCCGATCATCGGCATCCACAATGGTACTCTCTACAACGATGATCGCCTATTCGAGAAGTTCAAGAACGATTTCGATCGAGACTACGACGTAGATTCCGAGATCATCTTCAAGCTCTATCTTCACTTCGTCGACCAGGGGCTCAGTCCAAAGCAAGCAATGTCCCAGACAGGAAGCATGCTCCAAGGAGCATTCACCGGGGCTCTGGTGGATATGAGAAACCCTGCCCAGATGATCATGTTCAAGAACGAGCGGAGCCTCTGCGTATTCCGATTGCCCCACTATGACATGATAATCACTGTCTCTGAAGCCAAGTTCTACGACCGAGTAGCTAAGCGGTTGGGTATCAAGGCTAAGGAGAAATGCGAGTACGTATTTGAAGGAACAGGCATGCTCTTCGACCTCAACATCAAAGACCGTATCACGGATAAGATCATTGACTTCGACATCCCAGTGCAGAAGGGATACGTCAAGCGGTACAGCGGTTGGCTGACCGGCATGATGGGATAGGAGACCCAAAGTATGTGCGGAATTGTAGGTATCCTTCAGTATGAGTCCAAAGTTTCCAAGGAGGTCCGTCATCGGGCCCTGAAGATTCTGTTCTCGGACGCCATGCTGAATACAGAAACCCGAGGTGAAGACGCCACCGGTATCTATCAGGTTCACACCGACGGTGACTGGGCCATGGCCAAGAAGGGAGTTAAGGCTTCCCAATGGCTCTTTTCGGACGAGAATAGTGATGATCCGGCATCGTATAGTGATTTCATGGACAGCTGGCTGGACCACCCACACGAGCTGACAGCTGTCGTTGGCCACTGCCGCAAGGCTACTGTGGGCAGCAAGGGCCTAGACAACGACGACAACCACCCGTTCGCAGTCCAACTGGATGAGAAGAACGCAATTCTCGGTATTCACAACGGGACTCTGCACAACCATGAGCGTATTTTCAGCAATCTTCCCAAGTTCCTCAAGCGTCAGGGAAGGGTGGATAGTGAAGCTATCTTCCACTTGATGTTTCATCTCACCGAGCGCGGCACCAAACCGTGGGACGAAGATATGATGAAGAAGTTGGGTAAGAGACTCGATGGTGCGGCAGCGTGCATCGTAGTCAATACTAGATTCCCCAACCTTGTAGCAACGTGGCGATTCGGTAGACCGATGGAGTACTTCCTCATCGCTCCCTTGAACATCGTCATCATCTGTTCCGAAAAGAAATTCGTGGAAGCGGCCCTGGAGAAGTACGACCTGTACAGAGTGCTCTTCGATAAGGAGCTGCCTGCTCTGGAGACATACGACACAGCTCTGACCGAGAAAGACTTCCGGATCTTCGACACGTCCCGGCCTTGGCCAGCCGGCAAGCCCGGATTCCAAGACATGAATGGCATCTCCGTGCGTGGGGATATCAAAACCTTCTCGAACGACGCTTTGGAAGAGGGGTGGTACACGCCCTCTACCACGACCAAAGACACTGGTACCAGCACTGGTACTGGGACTGGGACTGGGGCCGGTTACAAGGGTACTGGGCAATCGCGAGCAGCTGGGGCAGCCGCCTCGTCTGTTTCCGGAGGTGCCAAGACCGCCAAGGTGACGAAAGTAGGATCATCCAAACAACTTCCGGCCACCACCGGCAAGAAGGAAGATGACAAAGTCGTCACCATCGAGGTGGAGATTGGCAGCGAGAACGAAGCCAAGGAGGCGACCGTCCGAGCCAAGTCAATGGGGATCTGCACTCACTACGACAGTGAGCCGGAGATCGCCAAGACTATCGGGCTGACGCAAGTCGAGATGGATGCGCTCTCCAAGGTTGGTTTGGCAAATCTCATCGCCAAGTCTCACTTCAACTTCGGGTACTCGGTTGCACGCTTTGACACCAAGGCACAAATCGAGAAGACTCGCAAGGGTGGTCGAGATCTAACCAGACGTCTGGAGAAGGCAGAGGAAAAGAAGGGGCGATCCGAGTTGCGGATCTGGGAGCTGAAGCAGCTCGTCACTCTGATGCTGTCCCTAGACCAGGCCAGCTATCCTATCACTGAGCAGAATATCGGGATCGCACTCTCTGCCTTTACCAAGGTGGCGGAACCCCGTAGAAAGGCTATTCAAACCCATGCGAAGGACATCTTCGCAGATAACAACGTTCGCAAAGTCATCGCTGACCTCCGCAAGCGGTACGACGATGCAAAGAAAACAAAGGAGCGGAGGAAGGAGAGGACTGCTTCCTCTAAGGACTAGAGAATGTCAAAGAAAGTCCAACTTCGACTCATTCAGTCTAAGACCATGTCTGAAAAGGGTGAAAATGGGATCGTTCGCTTTCCCAAGAAGGCTCGCGAGTACTTTGGATTCGCTAACGACATGGTCGTACTGGGTAAAGGTAAGTACCAGACCAGCTTGCAAGTCAAGCAGGCCTATAAAGCAGACGTTCATCACCTCGCAGCTATGATACAGCAAGGTAAATTGACGGACGACACTGCCGTCTCGGTAGGGTTTGTGACCCGGACGGTGCAGCAACGGATCAATCGGAAGAAGGGTAGCGCTTGGGTTTCCGATGGAGTTGGCAGCATCACCATTGGGGCGGACCCTGAGTTCGGCTTGATTGGACCTCAGGGGGTGCTGGTACGAGGTGATCACGTAGTACAACACGAAGGGGTCTTCGGAGCTGACGGGCCAGGTGTGGAAGTTCGTCCTCCCCCGGACACCGACCATCTGGTTGTGGTAGATAAGATCAGGAACATTCTCGAGAACCCCCCGGAAGCGGCAACCAAGTTTAAGTGGTTGGGCGGGGCCACCTATCGAGACACCGCTCGGACCTATTGGTTCGGCGGACACATTCACTTGGGTCGGCCGAGCCAAATCGAAGCAGACAATGCTTTCGGCATCTATCAGAAAATAGCTACGGTCCTTGACGGACTTCTCGCTCTGCCGATGTGTCGGTTCGATACACCCGAGCCCCATCGTAGAAGAGACGGATGTACATACCACTACGGAACAGCTGGAGACATTCGAGCTGACTATCCGGAACAGGATCGCTTCGAATACAGGGTGCTCAGCGGGCTTTGGGTAGCACACCCCTCCTTGGCTAAGATAGTCCTGGGAGCAGCCAAATGCATCACCGAAACCGCCTACGGGCGTATCGCAGATCAGAAGTTTGACCTAGAGTGGGCTACTAATCCCGCTTCTAGGAAGGGGCTTCTCAAGACCTTTGGGTTGAAAAACTTCAGAGAAGTGCAGGGTATCATTAACAGAGCCAAGCCTGAAGAGGTCACCCCCGAGCACATCAAGGCGTGGAAACGCCAGATTCGCAATCTAGACTTCTTCGATGAGTATGCAGTGGAGTTGAACGCCCTGATGGCTCTAGCTGAGGTTGGTCCCACAGCCTTCGATTTGGACATCAAAGCAAACTGGCAAGGGGGTAGGCCCGTGCTACCTAAGCACGAGACTACCGCCAAGCTACGCAAAGCCCTGAAAGAAGTAGAGGAGAAATGAAATGAGCGGCTTCGTCTGGTATTCCTTCGGATCCGATAAGACCGGACCCATTCTGGGTAAGGTTCTGGGTTTCGATGCCGGTAAGAAAACTCCGAAATTCGACAACTACGATGTGGTCGTGGGTTGGGGCTGTAAGCCAGGAACAAAGTATGACTCCGAGGCTCTAGCTCAGCTCATCGCTCAGAATCAAGTCCGGATTCTAAACCATCCGGATGCGGTGTCTATGAACCGGGACAAATTGGGTACCCTTGAACGACTCAGAGAGTTGGGGATCGGCACCCCAGGCTTCTACGCCTTTGATCCCAAGCGTCCCCAGGTAGCCGGAAACACTCTCATTCCAGATGCACTGGAGAAAGGCGTGCTCTCTCTCCCATTGGTGCTGCTAACCAAATATAACAAGGGGGCCCCCATCTTCTGCTACACCATTGAGGATGTGAAAGCTGCCCTCACCGGCAACACGAAGAAGGAACATCCGCTCTGCTACGCCCGCACCTTCGACCAGGGAGACGAGTATCGAATCCACGTCTTCCGGGACACTGCCCTCTGTGCTCAGAAGAAGGACCTGTCGGGAGACCCCCTAGCCGAGACCACTCAGAGCCTGTGGAGAAGGACCCAGGCCAGGGCGAAGAAAGACAAGGTTACCCTGGATAAAGACAGTGTGATCTTCGCCCTCAAAGATGTGGCTCTGGAGCTGGTGGCCAGTGCTTCCCAGCTCAAGAAGAGTGTGAAAATGGGTTGGAAGTGGTTGGACTGGGGCATGGAACTAATTCCACCGGAGGTGGCTGAAGTAGCCATCGAAGCTATGGACGCTGTTAAGTTGGACATGGGTGCCGTCAGCGTCTCCCATGTAGAGGGTGTCTCTAGAGTTCTATCTATAACTACAGCTCCAGCTCTCTCTGAAGGGCGGATGGAGTTGTACGCAACTGAGATCCAAGCCTTCGCTGCTGCTGGAGGCAAGACCAGGGATCCCAACTCGACCAAAGCAGCCAAGAAGGAGAAACCTGTTTCCCCAGAGTTGGTTGCCAAGCTTTATCGTAAGATGAAGGGCCTCAGTGCAGAGAAGGCAGAAGAGGTGCTTCAGTCTTTGGAGGAGTAAGTTAATGGCATTCTATTTTAGTCTGGATCATCAAGACATAGCAGGTCAGGTAGCCGCCCTCCTCAACTCCTACAACAAGTTGGGGACTACAAAATCCATCCCGGACGTTATAAGTGGTCGAAACAACTACATCGTAGAAACTCACGGACGGTGGGTGATAGGTGCAGTCGGTTTAGACCGACAGAGTTATACCTTCACTGAAATCAAGCATCTAGTGGTCCATCCGAATTGGCGAGGTAAAGGTGTCGCCAAGCACCTGCTCAAGCGGGCTCTCGATATCACCTCCACCAAGATGGCTTACGCAACTGTCAGGGAAGACAATAAATCCAGCCTGAAGCTTTTCGAGAGCTTAGGATTCCGAAATGCCGGAGACTACGCTGCGGAAGACCACAGGGTAGTACTATTAGTGAGGGTAAGCCCACAATGGGAGCAGATAAAGTACGCGTCGAAGTCGAGCTGGCTGGACGCCAAATCTACGACCGACGACTTAGTCCGTTCACTGCTGACCTCTGTCGGGCCTGGCGAAGTGGCGTAAGTAGGTGGCTGACCATCGTAGAGACAGACGGTGGCAGTATCATTATGAGAGACGTCAACCTTGACCAGTATACCATTGTATCTATCACCTTGTATGACAAAACATATGAAGAAGGATATACCGAGCCATATGGCGGTGTTGAGTACGATCAAATTCTAGCCTTCGAAGTGTTAGAAGAAATCTACAAGGAGGAGGATTTAGTTACCTCCTTAGGAAAAATCAACGAGGTGGAGGACAAAGCTGTGTCCAGTCTGATCGGGCCGAAGCGGCTCGAAATCACATTACGCGCCTTGGGTAACGCCGGCTCAAAGAAACTTGTCGTTACCGATGTAGTGCCGCCCACAGGCCACTACCAGAGGTACTCGGTCTCCGGGCGTGAATGGGAGACTTACCAGAAGAAGCTGGACAAAGGAATCTCCACCTTCTGGGCCACCTCTCATGACCTCATTCGGGTCGATGCCTATCTAGGTGGAGGAGCCGGGTCGGCCACTGAGCACTTCACTCCGCTCGACCAGGAGAGGGCATGGGCTGCCCTGGAGAAGATGTTCCTCAAGTTCAAGTCTGCGGAAGTCCAAGTACTCAAGAATTGGGAAGTTAATGAGGCAGGAGCAGCTGCCGATGACAATTGGGGCTACGGTGGAGAGTGGTACGGCCCGAACAATCGGAGTCAGCACTACACCAACAGATTACCCTCTCACTACGAACCTAAAAAGCCTGAGAAGGCGCACTACAGGGTAGCGGGAGATGAGGTAGGAGCAGTCATTCACCTGGCACAGAAGAAGGTCTGGGAAGAGGAGGGCAGTCCCGACGCGGGGCAGTCCTTGAAGGAGATGTTGGAGGCCAAGGAAACCGAAAAAAAAAGTGACGCCGGAGACGCCGCTTCCGATGGTGGGTCTTCCGGCGGGAGTACCGAGGAGCCTGATTTTAGCTGCGACGACTGCGGCGGTGATGAGTGCCACCCGGCCTACTGCCTCAAGGATTTTGGAGCTGGTATGTCAGGGGGAGTGGTCATCGACGGGAGCTTCAGCGTCCACTAGAAAGCCGAAGCCTTGACATTTCCCTACATAGGCCTTATATTTAGAGTAGCTAGAGGAGTATTCAATGATTACTATGAGTAACTTTATAGGTAACACTGACTTCATCAGGTTACTTAGGATTGAGATCGAAGCCGCCAAGATTGGCGACGGTGAAGCTCTACCTCACATCCTACTGAAAGGTCCCGCAGGCACAGGAAAGACTACTCTAGCAGAAGCAATTGCTCGGGAGTTCGGTACCGTACCGCTAGCTTTGACCGCAGGAACAGCCAAGAAGGCAGAGGACCTGCGCAGGCTCTTCCTTAGAATGCCTGAAGACGGGTACGATAAGGAAGGTAAAATTGTAGGGAAGATTCAACCTCAAATTGTGTTCGTCGATGAAATCCACCAATTGCCACTGCTGGCTCAAGAGAACTTGGGAATCGCCATGCAGGACTGGAAGCTTCCGGTTCGGGTGAATAACCAAGACGTGTTTGAATGGGTGCCGCGATTCACTTTGATTGGTGCAACAACTCTGCCAGGTAAGCTCTCAAAGCCCTTCCTGGATCGGTTCAAGATCCAGTCGGAGTTCGAGACGTATGCCCACGATGAAGCACTGGAGGTCACTGAGCTGCACGCCAACACCAAGGGGCTCAGATTAGGTGAGGGAGTAGCTGAGGCGATAGCCAAGAGGTCCCGGGGTGTTCCCAGGCTCGTTGTCCGTTACTTGGAGAGGATTCACTCTGCGGCAAAGGTAGCGCACATACACGACCCAAATACTCCAGCCAACCTACTTTCCATAGAGCTGTCAGAGTTGATGTTCAAGCAGTTCCTCAAGGTAGATGATAGAGGACTGACGAAGACTGACATCAAAATCCTGCTTCAGCTGCACAAACAATCTGACCCTATAGGGTTGGACATGTTGGCGACTATTGCCAATGAAGACAAGGGAACGGTGCAAGGTTCTATTGAGCCTTACCTGCTCCACGAAGGTCTGTTAGCGAGGACTAAAAGAGGTCGAGTTTTGACCGAAGAAGGACGTAGGTACCTCGTTGAGTCTGGATACATAGAAGACGAGCCTCAGCTTGGAAGAGCAAGTAGGCTTATGGGAGAACCTCACCAATGAGTAAGGAACTCAAGATCCTCAAGGACAGCCTGAAGGGCCCCATCCAGAGGATCGTCGATCCTGTAGAGCATACGACAGAAGAGATCCTATCGTCATACTTCCGGGAAATCCTATTCCTGGCTCGCAAGTATACCCGGACCACGGTCGAGTATGAAGATCTTGTCGTAGAGGGCCTACTCGGACTTCTCGATGCTATGAAGCGCTGGGATCCTGTAAAGGCCAAGGGCAATCCGAAAGCCTTTCACAATCTGGCGATCGTCAGAATCAAGAGCAACATGTTTGAATACTTCCTCGCGAACAACAGTATTTACCACATTCCGAACTACATGGCCAGGGCGCTGACTCTGGTTGACCAGATTCGGAACCAGCTCTCTTCGCGTGAGTACAATGGAGATCCAGATGAGGACCTGAGAAATTATGAGGCCCCGAATTTCGATGCTGAAGCCCCTAAGGGGGTATCACGACGAGTTCGGGATCTGAAGGATAAAATCAGGACCCTGGCAAAGAATTCCGACCGCTCATATGAGGAGATGATAGAGAACATTCTCAAGGTAGAGAGGAACATCGAGAGCCATGAGAACGAAGAGACGCACGCGGTAACGCCGGAACAGGAAGCCGCTCAAAAGGACTTCCTCGGTAAGTTCCTCGAAAATCTCAACCCCGATGCTCGGGACGTGGTATCCCTTCTTCTAGAAGGAAAGACCTTGGAAGAGGTCGGTGCAGAGATGGGATTCACGAGAGAGCGGGCACGGCAAATAAAGGAAGAGACCCTGAGTTTCTTCCAGAAGACTCGCATGTATAAGGATGCGGTAGAAGAATAACCGGCATGAACTAGCAAGTGAATGCCTTAGGAGACAGAAATGGAAAGACTGAAAGCTCTGCGGAAGCTTCGAGAGGAGCTAGGTGCGGAGGTCTTTTTGGTCGGGGGCACGGTTCGGGATCTAATCCGGAAGAAAGTACCCAATGACTTGGACCTCGTGGTGCGAAATGTATCGCCTAGCGACTTCCAGAACTTCCTAAAGAAGAGGGGCGACCTACAACTTGTGGGTAAGTCCTTCGGAGTATATCTATTTAAGCCGAGAGGGGCAAAGGCCCCGATCGAAATTGCATTCCCTCGAACCGAGGTAAGCACAGGGGATGGGCACACAGACTTCAAGATAGTCTCTGATCCCGATCTCACTTTGGAGGAAGACTCCAAGAGGAGAGACTTCACCCTGAACGCAATGTATCTGAGCATTGATTCTATCGATGACGACGGGAAGTTCGATCGAAATTCAGTGATTGACTTCCACCACGGTCTCGATCATATCCGACGACGACTGGTTGTCGCAGTCGGAAACCCAGAAGACAGGATCAAGGAAGACCCTCTGCGTATGCTGAGGGCTGCGGTCTTGGTCGCTCGTACTGGATACAGGCTGGAGGGTAACACCTTCGGTGCAATCAAGCGGCACGCCAAGCTACTGAATACGGTGGCTGCAGAGCGGATTCGCGATGAATTTATCAAGATCATGGAGTCTGAGAAGCCGTCCAGGGCATTCAAAGCCCTGTCCCGCACTGGGCTCCTAGAAGTCATGCTTCCGGAGCTGGCCGCCTGTGTTGGTTGTGGTCAGAATCCAAAGTATCATTCTTATCCGGTCTTTGAGCACGTTATCTACGCAACAGACGCTGCGTGCTCTCTCACTGACAACCTGACTGTCCGGTTCGGGGCACTATGCCACGACCTGGGTAAGGCTCCCACTCGGGAGGTCAGGCCTGGTGGTGATGGTCCGGATGATGTAAGCTTTCATAATCACGAGATAGTATCTACGAAGTTGACCTTCAACTTCATGAAACGAATGAAGTTCCCCAAGGACTTCACCGAGGCAGTGGTACACCTCGTTCGTTGGCATCAGTACAAGTACGATCGGACCTGGACAGACAAAGCTGTCCGGAGGTTCATCCGAAAGACTGGTATCGAAAGGGCGGATCTGGATGATATGGACAACCACCCGCAGTTTCAGCTGCGCTCGGCTGACCGTATGGGTAATGAGCTGAAAGCAAGTCTGCCTATTACCCCCAAGCAGAGAGACTTCCAGAGACGTATCAGAGAAGTGTATGAGAAGTCTTCTGCCCATAGCCTCCGAGATCTGAAGGTCAATGGCAGCGATATCATGGAAGCATTTCAGCTACCGGCTTCTCCCCTCATTGGTAGTGTCGTCAGACATCTGTTCGACACTGTCGAGGAGAACCCCGAGCTGAACACCAAGGAGCAGCTCATCAAGCTAGCTCAAAAGTTCATCAAGGAGGTAGGAGATGACGGAGATCATAGCGCTGACTCCGAAAGCTCAGGAGCACGCGAAAGCACTGCTGAGTAATGAGGAGGAACCCAAAGGCGGGCTACGCATAGCCGTCATCGGAGGTGGGTGTAGTGGGCTCCAGTACAAGCTGGGGTGGGATAACGCTACAGAAGACGACATGACTCACCTCTATGAGAATGGCCTAACGGTCATAGTAGATGACAAATCTGCCCTACACCTAATGGGTTCTAAGCTAGAGTATTACAACGACATCAACAGAAACGGCTTCGAGGTAGAGAATCCCAATGCCAAGACCAGCTGTGGGTGTGGTAACAGTTTCAATTAATCAGGGAAGAGAAGGACTCCTCTCTGACAAAGATCGTGGTCCTAAGACGCTGCGACCATCGTGTACGGTGCAGCCACGACAAAGAGAAAGCCCGGCGTGTCTCAACACCGGGCTTTCTTTGTATGGTCCAACGGAAAAAGGCCATTAACAGTCCTCTCTCTAGAGGTGCAACAGGAGTAGATGCTTGAACGGGGCACTTCACCGGCAAAAACCATTTAGGAGGATTAACATCCTACGCCGGGCCACGAAGCTGCAGCGTTAGTAAAGTTCTTACTCCGACCTCGGATGCAAGGCTGGGCCGCACGCTCCAATAGTAAGGGTACACAACCCCCAAATGAGGAGTCGATCGCCGTCTCGGAAAGCGCCGCTGGAGAGATGATCTTCAGGGATAAGCTCGAAGACTTCGGTGGCAAGTAAAACCGTGGGACTCAAAGAAGACCACCCGGCCGGTGCTGGGTGGCAACCAATCTGCCAGCAGGCTTGGCATCGTCTCTTCATTGACGGTGCATCAAGTACTTCGTTAGATTGGTATTCTCCGTGGGTAGTTTATACCTGGATTAAAACACGTCGAGTAGTTAGATTAGAAACAGCGGCACCCCTGGACTTCGAGTTCCCACACAAGGAGGTCTCCCCTCCAGTGGTTCAGCGGGCCCAGCTTCCAGTCTAACCACCTTCTAAAGTGGCTAACATACAGTCGGGGCTGCCAAAGGAGATGCGCTGGTATCTCCACCCCATCCTTTGCGGTAGGAGGATAAACCGTGGCTGTCACTGTTTACTTGGAGTAGCTCCCCTGTTTAGGGAGTGAAACTCACTTGGAGAACGACGAAAGCGGTGGTTCAAATCCCCGCCCCACATCAGGTTCCAACCATCTTCTCCGTGCATGCGGTCGGTCCAGCGATTAACTCTCATTTTAAGAGAGAAAGCGGGGGTTGCCGGCTGACATACGGGAAGCGCAGGGGTGATCTCTGTGATATACTAACTAATGAATGTTACAATGGGTTAATGGAGGGACTGGCCTGAAGGCCTAGGATCAAACCAAGGACCATCAAGCTCTATTATATAGAACTTGGATTCCTCGGGGGCTTAGGAGAGAAGGCTGGATAGTATTTTCTACCTCTCCGAAGAAAGGATCGTGTTGTGTTTCCTAGGGGATCACTGTACTCAGCCAAGCCCTAATTGGCCGGAGCTGAGAGATCTACTACCGGAATCTCAAAGACCAAACTGCCTTCTGGCTCGTATTACTGGGCTCGCCCGTGTCACTGCCAGCTCGGAGGTGGGCTTATATGGTTTATCTTTATTTACTTGGAAAACCACGAGTACTTCTTAATAAATAAGAGGGAAAGCAGGTTCCGTGAGCATAACTGGTCTATTCAATTCATAACTAAGAGGTGATGTTTGTAGCAAGGGACAGCTGTTTGGTAGCGTTGAAGCTATGACCCTTACAGTCCGAACTACGAAAAGAGCTGCTTGGTAGAAGGCTGAATCAGAGGAGGGTGTGTTCCTCCTTAGTTGAGGTATTTCTGGTCTTGGGGTCTGTGATAAAGGTGTTGGTGCCCATACCTAGGAAAACCGCGGACCGGATTAATCGGAGAGGGTAAGAGATCCTCACTCCCTCGTTAATCACAAGCTTTGAGGTATAAACTATGTTTGTTCTTTACAAGAACACAGGCGTTCATTCAGGTAGGGCTCTGCGGAAGATGCTGGCCGACCTATATGATGAGCGCGTACAGGGCGGCTATCCCAAAAGATTCGCTAGTATGATCAGAGCCGGTGGAAAACCAAAGATCGTCATTAATTTGGGAGTCACCGATGACATCCCGTACGATGGGGAGATGATCAACACGCAGGACATGGTGCGCGCGGCGTCTAACAAGAAGAAGGCCCGTCAGATCTTCTCTGAGCAGGGAGTTCCAGCCCCTGAACTCTTTCTCAAGGCAAGCTTGGTCACGAAGGGAGACCTCCCGGTAATCGGTAGGACTTCCTACCACCACAAGGGCCAGGGTTTCTGGTTCTGCAAGACACTCTCCGACGTGAGAAGGGCCTCCCAAGAAGGAGCCACTCACTTCATGGAGTTCATCCAGAACACCAGGGAGTACCGAGTACACACTTTCATCAAGAAGAAGTATCGGGAAGTGGAAGAGCGAGAGCTTGACCACTACGTCTCCATCAAAATCTCTGAGAAGGTCTGGTTGGGTGAAGGCAAGCCTAAGAAGAGCGAGCCGCAGAAGAATCACGAATTCGGCTGGAGCTTCATGGCCCCGAAGAACCGCAGAGAAGAGGAGTTAGATGTAGTGAGACATGCTGCGAAGCAAGCCATCGCAGCACTGGGTCTCGATTTTGGAGCAGTAGATGTCATGTACAGGGTTCGATCCAAGCAGCCCTACGTTCTGGAAGTAAATTCCACTCCGAGTCTATCGGATGAGAACGCCACGACCTGCGAGGTGTATGCCAAGAGGATCCTGAAGACGATATCGGACTCCGACAAGGAAGAGTAGTATGCCTTACGACAAATACGACAAGTACTACGGCAAAGGCGAGAAACCATTGAGCTGGAAAATGCCCGCGGAGAACGTCGTAAAGGCTTCCAAGAAGGCAGATGAGTCCCTGAATAAGTTCAATAAGACAGCAGAGGAAATCCACATAGACTATGCAGCGGCAGAACAACAGATCCTCAACAACTTGCCGGGTGCTAGCGAGGGACTCAAGTGGAGTAACCTTACGGTAAAGCAGGCCGGTGAAGTGGGCGAGCAGGCAGGCAAGTACGCTGCTGCCGCTAAGAAGGGCATGTCCAAGGCAGAGAAGAGGGTGGCTCTCTTCGAGGCATACAACGGTGGCATCGCCCACACAGGCAACATTGAACCTATGATAGTTCCGGGCGTCGAGAAGACATTCCAGGGCGCACTAGATGGCCAACTGTTCCCAGTAGATAGCAATGCAGAACCTGTCCCTGAGGAGCTGTGCCCCAGCTTCCAAGCCCACCGGGCCACTGACATGCTAGTCTGGTATCCTCGTAACACCCAAGGTGAAGGTTACAACGATAACACAGCAGCTCTGGATCCAATCGACCACTTCAACATCCAAGATCTGCTAGCCCGATTCTTCATTCAGACCCACGCACAGTGGGGAGCAATCACAAACTGGAGAGCCAACTGTATTGGTATAACCAGCTACTGTTTCGGGCATAAGGCCACCGCTCACCCGGGCGGAGCCCACATGCCTATCTTCGACTACGACGGGAGGAACGTCAAGACACAGATCCGAAAGGATGTCAAGGCTTTACAGAAGGAGCACGGGCTAGGAGACGCCTGGGTCTATGAGACTCGGAGAGGCTTCCACGTCTATTTCCTCACCGACATGGTCTGTAGGGATGACTACTGGGTCATGCTGGAGAAGGTCCAGTGCTGTAAGGGATTCAAGCGATCAGCTCGCCATCGAGGCTACGCTATTCTTAGAGTCAGCGCCAAATACACTGACTTTGACATCAAACTTCTATACGTTCTGGCTGCTAAGGATGGAAAGCTCCGACGGCTGTCTCGTAAGGCTCACACCATCCAGGCTCTAATAGGTCTGGGTCAAGAGTGTGGGACTCACTTCGCCTCCATGTTCCCAGCGTGGGCTCACTTCCAGCAGGATTCCAAAGAATGGAAGCCAAGCCCGAGGAAAGCTACAGCCAAACGAATCAAGAAGGCCAAAAAGAATCATTCGTATAACGATACGTATAACGAGATGATTAACAAGCGCAAGGCACAACTCGAGTCCATCCAGTCGGCGGACGAGCCGCCCACGTCAGCTTCCACAATCACCTTCACCGCAACCACAACAGATAGCACGTGGATCAACAGTGAAAATGATAGTGGTACTGGTGGTACGTTTTAGTTTGACAAATAGGGGAATTTGTGTTATTATTCTGATGTAGCCCGAGAGAGGGCTTTATAAGGAGAAGGACAATATGGGTCGCAATGCACACGCAAATTATATTGAAGCTGCGTTAGCGGTACTCCAAGAGTTAGGTGGTGGCCCGATCAGCACCAAGACCTTGGTAGCCGCAGCGCAAGAACGTGGATTGGTTGGAGATGGGAAGTGGGTATATCACAACTTCTCCCGAAAGGTTCGGGACTCCGATCTATTCAACACCTCCATTCGAGGCCAGATCAGTCTGGTTCAGAACGAGGAACCGGTAACTGAGACCGAGATGGTTGAAGCTCCCGTAGTAGAAGAGGCTCCCAACCCAGAGACTCAAGGCCAAGCGGAGCAGGCTTCCTGGCCTGGGCCCACGATCGGACAGAGTTAGGAATCAATCATGGAATGGTGCACGGATTGCTGGCTGCCTATCTACGACGCCGAGTCGGAGGCCGCCGCCAATCCGCGCTTTCCATGGTGTGAATGCCCCGCCATCAAGACGGAGGAGCCCATAGCACCGAGGGATTAACATGGACCTATTTGAATTAGCCCGCATAGTCATCGCCGGGGGTCTAAACTTCCTGGCCGGCAGTGCGTTCTGTCAAGCGATTGCTGCAGAATGGGCTATCCTGTCAGCTAGTAATGCACTCCCTTTGATGGGCATCTCAGCCATTTGCGGGGCCATGATTGGCCTGGAAAGGGAGCATGCGGAGAAGCCAGCAGGTCTACGTACCAACATAATGATCTGTCTAGGCTCTACTCTCTTCACTCTCGCCTCAATCTACTCCTGGCAACACATTGCCGGAGCCGCACCTGCCGTAGATCCCGGAAGAATCGCTGCACAAATTGTCACAGGTGTAGGATTCCTCGGGGCCGGTGTCATCATGAAGACCGGCCTCCACATTATAGGGATCACCACAGCCTCCACCATCTGGGTGGTAGCAGCTATTGGAATGATGATCGGACTGGGCTTTCCCCTCTTCGGGTTCCTGGTCGCCCTAATGGCTACCATTCTTCTCTTCATATTAGGTGGGATAGAGCTGCACTTCCCCAGGCATGATGAATAAAACAAAAAAGCCCGCTCTTTCGGAGCGGGCTTCGCGTTTCTCTTCTTTAAGAGATCTATTAGAGTGTACTTATCCCTACCAATACTAGCACTACCTTTTTTTAATCAGCGCCGCGATTGGAGGCTTGCCGCACTTTGTGTTTATCTTTTGGAATATTTTTCCATTGATTCCACAAGTCGGTCTTGAAGAGGGGGAAGAGAAATCCCCAGGCTGTTCAGCTTATCTGTATTCAAAGTGCAATCTGATCTGCCCGCCGCTGTAAAAGTCAGCAACTCTTCCTTGGAAATCACAGAGTACTCGTGCGTTGGATCAACATACTTCTTGTACAGGTCCATGATTTCTGGGAGGCTGGTTACTCCTGGATTTACCACGTTGAAAATACCAGAAGCATTGGCCTCTATGAGGGCTTGGGTAGTTGTAATCAGGTCATCCACATAGGTCATTGAGTTGGGTAGTCCAGTAATCTTCTCGTAACCTGCCACCTTGGTGATGAGGTTACGATTGTTGCGCTCACCGCAGAGGGGCATTCTCAGTCTCAAGATCAGAGGTTGAATATCCAGAGACATCAAGATGTTATCCGCGGCTGCTTTGGAGAAAGAATAGAAGCTCGGGGGCTCGGGGTGGTCTTCCTCTGTAGCATCTAACTTTTGATCCCATAGACAGCCACTAGAGAGATGAACGAACTTAACCCCAAGGTCATTGCAGACCTTGGCCAGAACGATCGGACCTGCTATGTTAGAATAGGCCACCTCTTCCTTGTGGGACTCACACCAATCAATATTGGGGCGACCCACTTTGCCGGCCGCATTGATCACGACATCAGGCTCATGCCCAAGTAATGCACCTCGGACTGCTTCAGCATAACAGATATCTATGTCTGGGAGAGGCGCATTAAAATACTCAGCGAACTTGTTGCCGAGCCAACCCTTTCCAAAAACTAATATTTTCATTCTTGTCGACCCCTCTCAGTCTCAATAAGCTTGAACAACTGTTGGACAGTGGGGCAAGTCTGACAAGAATTATCTGGATCAGCAAAAGCTTGTACCCAGTACTCCTTCCAGGCCGCCGCGTGGTGCTGGTTCGGAAATGAAGGAGCCACTACCATAGGTTTGTTGTCAAACACCGACTCCTCAATGAAGAAGAGTTGGTCATAGACCTTGATGAAAGCTTTCAGCACCGCATCTTCTGACAAAATCAGAACATCCCAGGTACCTTCATCTACTTTCACCAACTCCAACGTAGCTTCAACAGGCTCCATTACTTCCCCTCAACTCGGTAGATAATAAACTCTACCTTTCCTTCCTTAATCAGGTCACGAATCATTCTCTGCTTCTTACTCAGCTGAGACTTACCTGACTTCACTTCCACAAACGTGACCTTATCCTCATCGAAATGCACAAAATCAATAGGGTCCCCAATGAACCTAGCGGTTCTGGAGTCCCGCGGATAATCCTCCAAGAAGGGCGCGATTTGCTCGGTAATCTTACCGGTCCTTACTTCGGAGGATTTTTTTTGTCCAAAAAGCTTGGCGTACTGCTCTTCCTGGAAAGCTACTTGAGAACTCAATCCCGTAATGTCCTCCTGGAAAGCCGTGATGGCTTGCGAGCGTATTAGTAACTCAGAATCCTTGAGGGCTGCTGTATGAATTAATCCCTCCACTCTAGCCTGCGTCTCCTTCTGGGAAGCATCCGCCCAATCAAACAAGTCTCGGTACTCTTGTAGCTGTCTCTTATTATCTTTTCGAGTGCGGTACTGATAAATAAGAGAAGCAACCAAAGCTGTACCAAGTACAGCTACCAGTGCCTCTAGCATTAGTCACTCCTAGGCTTGTGTCTTCCATAGTACGCTTTCCTTCGAGTATCCTCGTCTCTAGTCCCAAGCTTGCCCTCTTCACGTAGCCTCTCTACCCTTCGGGCAATACTCTTAACGCTACGTTTTGTCCACATTAAATCGTGGCGAAGCTCTTGATGCAAATCAAAGAGTTCGCGGGCTGTTTTATTCTCAGCATTAGTGACAAGATAGTCATCTTCGGAATGCGTAAATGCTATTCCACGTCCCATTTTAACTCCTACTACTGTCTAAGTAGCTGCAAAGTCACGGATGTAACGGACACAGCTTCGACTGTGGTACCATCTTCAAGTCTTATATCCACAGTTGACGCTGTAGGGTCTTCAGAACCTTGATGGAGATTGGTTACTACCCCAAATTTCTCCTCGAAAGTAATCTTAGTTCCAACTTGATAAACTCGACCCTGAGCCACATCTTCCAGCCTACCTAGAGCAGTGCCCATTCTATCTAGAACGGTATTAACTTTCTCTAGTTCATCTGACATTAGAACAGTGCCTCCGGTTCATTAGCGATGCGTTCTTTGGCCTTCGCTATGTATTCTTCGTGAATCTCAGTCATGACCCACTTTCGTCCATGCCTCTGGGCTGCAACGGCAGTTGTGCCGCCACCCCCAAAGGGGTCATAGACTGTCTCTCCTGGGAGAGAGTACGCTTTGACAAACCACTCAGCAAACTCCACGGGGTACGGGGCAGGATGTCCTGTACGAGTAGATTCGGAAGGTATTCGAATAATATTTTTAGGGTATGCGCCTAGTGGGTGTAGTTCAATCTTCCTATTTCCTCTGTCCTCTCTAATAGAATTCCAACGAACTTTAACATCAGTCTTGTACCGTTGCAGGGTTCTTTCCCCATACGGTGTTCTTACTTGATCCACATTCCAGGTAACCTCGGTGCCTTTGCCGAACACGAGAGCGAACTCCCACAAATCCATAGCCCGCCTACCTTTGGGGTTGGGCAGGACCTTTACCTTATCCCACACCATATCCTCAATGAGATCAAACTTGTCGCACAGCTTGTAAATGAGTTCATATACATACGGGTGCCTGGCTTTATTCACAATTTGATTACGGATGTTGAGAACGAACACTCCGTTTTCTTTGAGTACCTTGTGGATAAGGTCCGCCTTGGTAGGAACCACTCGACGTACTCATCCGGAGGAATCTTAATGTAATCCCGTAGATCGGCATAGGGCGGAGAGGTTAAGACCAAATCAATAGAGCCCTCCTCTATCCGGGACATGAAGTCCGTGCAATCTTCGTGGTAAATCTGATTTAGATCCATAAGTTCTTGATTTGCTCCTGGTCTTCGTCTGGCGCATTCTCGTCGATCCACCAAATCATCCGGCCGTCTTTCTTGAGCACAGGCTTCAGAATGGCCTGAAGTTCTTCCAGCTCCTCAAAATCTTCCGACTCAAAGGTGTAGTGGTCCACAAAGATTAGGTCGTAGGTGGGCTCCAGTAGGTACAAATTTTTGGCCCACTCATAAATGTCTGCGTTCAGAATGTTGTGACGGGGAAAGGGTTGTCCCAGGGCAGCTATGACATTCTCATTCTTCTCTACGGTAAGTAGGTGGGACACCTTCTTACTGAGTAAAATGACTCGGGAAGCTATGCCCAAACCCAACCCTATTTCGAGACACTTACCTTTGGCGTGAGGATGAACATTGTGAATATACCAACGCTTCTCATTGGTACTAGCGTACATAATCTGACCCACGAACAGGTGCTCGTCGCCATCAATATCATAGATGCGCACCTCTTCCCGCTTGAAGATTAGCTTAGCGTTGTCGTTCCAGAACTGGAAGGGATCTTTCTCTACTACCAATTATAACCTCACTTTGCCTTTTTGGCAACCCGCGTTGGGTAAAAGTGCTCTTTTAGATCAAATTTATCACCATCGTCGCAGTGCTTGGACCAATGGTACTCACAGACGCTCACATCTTTGGTCCTTTTAGGCCCAAAGGCAGCGTAGGAGAGGAGTGGTATTCTCTTGCACCTGCTCACATCACACATAAAATCTTAATCCTTATGTTATAGGTCTTCCAGGATGCCGTCGCTCTTCTGAATCACTCGGATGCAGTCGAGCCCTTCTATGCAATAGTCTACTAGATAATCATGACCGTCCAGGAGAACCACTGTTCCGGC
>Ga0209987_10000550_pt1 | contig 19771 bp, 20 predicted proteins | sample N074metaG_FD_182134 | JGI IMG/M metagenome (GOLD analysis project Ga0209987, IMG submission 182134) | Deep subsurface microbial communities from Kermadec Trench to uncover new lineages of life (NeLLi) - N074 metaG (SPAdes) (version 2) | ecosystem: Environmental > Aquatic > Marine > Ocean trench... | reverse complement strand
CCCGCGCGCTCGGCGAGCAACCTCTCAAACAATTCGAGATAATTCGTCACGCAGGCTTCCTCCGTATAGTCGGCCTGATAGCGCCGCCAGCCGCCCTCGACCAGGCGGTCGGCCAAAACAGGTTCGTCGATGACCCGGCCGATCGCCGCCGCCAGCGCCGGTGCGTCGTCGATTGGCACCAGCAGTCCGTCCTCGCCGTCGCGCACATAGGCCGCCGGTCCCGCCGATGCGGCGGCAACCAGTGGCGTCCGGTGGCCCCAAGCCTCCATGGTCACGGTGCCGTGGGGTTCGTAGCGCGACGGGAACACACAGATATCGGCGGCGGCGAACAGGGCGTCCCGGTCGTCGCGCCAGCCGAGGAAACGCACGCGTTCCGCGACGCCCAGCTTCCGCGCCAGGGTTTGAAGCTCCGCGCGAAGCGGTCCGTCCCCGGCGACCCAGAGATAGGGCCGGGTCTCGAGAGTAAGCGCCTGAAGCAGCACGTCGATCGCCTTAACCTGGTGCAGCCGGCCGAGCGCCAACAGCAGCGGCGCATCGGCCGGGGTGTCCAGGCGATCGCGGGCCACCGGTTTGGCCTCTCCGACCGCGGCGAAATTGGGAAGGTAGTGCGCCCGCGCGCGCGGCCAGCCCCGGGCCACGACATGCTCGACAATGCCGGGCGTGATTCCGATCAGATGGTCGCAGCGGCGGTAGTACTTGAGGTTGTAGAACCCACCCAGGCGCGCCAAACGCAGGAAATCGCCCCGTGGAAAGGCGCCGCTTGCCCGGTTCATCCAGGTCATCACCACGTGGGGCTGGTAGATCTTGGCCTGGCGCCGGAGGACCGGGACGGTGTGGAAGTCGAACCACCGCCCAAACGGCAGCTCGACCGGCTCGATCCCGTCCCGCCGGAGTGCCATGGAACGGGCCAGGTTCCGCCGAATTACGACGAGTTGGTCGAGGCCGGCCCGGTGCAGCGCTGCCGCCAAACTGACGAAAAAGGTCTCGGCGCCACCCTCGTGCCCGCCGGCCATGACCTGCATGACCCGCAGCGGCTCGCCGTTGAAGGTCGCCGGCGCCGGATGCGACCCCGATTGCGACCGCGGGCGGGCGATCGGGTTGAGCGCGGGATCGTGCATCAGCAGGCAACGCCCAGGGGTCTACGAGCGGAATCGGTCATGGCCCGCAACTTGTAGCGCGAATCCGCCGCCGTGGTGTAGGCAAAATCGCCCCCGCTTGACGCCCGCCTTGCCAAGACGCGGTCGAAACGTTTACCTCTTCGGACGCACCACACGCCGTTCTCTCCACCACGATCCTTATGCCCGACGCGCCGACCCACGAGAACATCCTGGTCATCAAGCTGTCCGCGCTCGGCGATTTCGTGCTTTCGGTGGGCGCATTTCAGGCGATCCGCGCGCACCACCCCAGTGCCCGGATCATGCTCCTGACCACCAGACCGTTCCGAAAGCTTGCCGAGGCCTTGGGTTGTTTCGACGAGATCTGGATCGACGACCGGCCACCGCTGTGGCGCCCGAACCGCTGGCTGGCGCTGGGCCGGCGCCTGCGCGAGGCGCGTTTCGGCAGGGTCTACGATTTGCAGCGCTCCGACCGCAGCGGCTGGTACTTCCGCCTCGCCGGGCGGCCGGAGTGGGTCGGTGCCGTGGCCGGTTGCTCGCACCGCTACATCCTGCCTCCCGGCCCCGTGCGGCATATCGCCGAGCGCGAGGCCGCCCAGCTGGCGGCTGCGGGACTCGGGCCCATCGCGGCGTCGGACCTCTCGTTTCTCACCGCCGATCTCGGCCGCTTCGCGCTGAGTCCGCCCTATGCGCTGCTGGCGCCCGGCTCGGCGCCGCACCGCCCGGCCAAGCGCTGGCCGGCGCCGCGCTTCGCGGCACTGGCGCGGGAGTTGGCGGCGCAAGGCACCGCGCCCGTGCTGCTCGGCACCAAAGCGGAGGCCCATGAATTGGCGGAAATCACCCAAGCCTGTCCGGCCGCGCGCGACCTCGGTGGCGAGACCGGACTGGAAGAGATCGCGGCACTGGCACGCGGCGCCCGCCTGGCGGTCGGCAACGACACCGGGCCCATGCACTTGATCGCCGCCGCCGGCTGCCCATCCCTGGTGCTCTATTCGGCGGAGTCCGACCCCGCGCGCTCCGCCCCGCGTGGCCCCAAGGTCGAGATCCTGCGCGAAGAAACGCTCGAGAACCTGGAACTCGATCGCGTGCTGGCTGTCTTGAAATCGCTCTAGGCGGCGCGGGTCAAATCGAGTCCGCGCCTGGCCGGTAGGGCATCGGCCATCGGCTAGGCTCGGTCGCGCTCCAACCTGGAGGCGAGGATCGCAAACCACGACCTTGCCAAGCCGTTCCGCCATCGCCAAGTTCTAGGCATGAAACGGGATTTGACGAGGGCTTCCGAATCATGAGTGCTGGCGGTTATACGATCCTGGAAGCGCGCGGCCTGTTGCGGGCCGCCGGTCCCGATGTGCGTTCCTTCCTCCAGGGCATGGTTTCCAATGACGTAACCAAGGTCGGGCCCGAATGCGCGGTCTGGTCAGCTTTCCTGACGCCCCAGGGCAAGTTCCTGCACGAGTTCTTCATGACCGAGGAGCCCGGCGGGGAGGCCCTACTGCTCGATTGCGAGGCGGCGCGCCTGGACGATCTGCGCAGCCGGCTGACGCGCTACAAGCTGCGCGCCAATGTCGAGCTGACCGATGTCACGGCGGACCGCAGGGTCGCCGCGATCTTCGGAGCGGGCGCCCTGGAGGCCCTCGGCCTGCCCGCCGAGCCCGGTGTCACAACGCCCTTCGGCGGCGGCGTGATCTATGTCGATCCGCGCCTGGCCGGGCTCGGCGCGCGGACGGTCCTGCCACGGGCTGGGGCGGAGGAGGCGCTCGAAGGCGCCGGAATCGCGGCCGCGGGGCTGGCCGGCTACGACAAACTGCGCATCGAACTCGGCGTGCCCGACGGCAGCCGCGATTTGGAAATCGAGCGCTCGCCGCTGCTGGAGAACGGCTTCGACGAGCTGCACGGCATCGACTGGGACAAGGGCTGCTTCATGGGCCAGGAGCTGACCGCGCGCACCAAGTATCGAGCGCTGATCAAGAAGCGCCTGCTGCCAGTCGCGATCGAGGGTCCAGCGCCCGAACCCGGTACCCAGGTGACCGCCGAGGGCAAGGACGCGGGCGTGCTGCGCTCCTCGGTCGACGGCATGGGCCTGGCGCTACTGCGCCTCGATCGCCTGGACGCGCCGCTTCTAGCCGGCGAAGCGCGCCTGACCCCGAAAAAGCCGGACTGGCTGGCTATTTAGTCTGATTGTTCGAACGCCGAGCGCTATCCACCCAGGACTTCTCTGTTGACGACGCAATCCGGGCGTAAGCAGCCGTCTATGGCGTCCAGGCAATTCCGTACACTCGCCATGGCCATGCGCTCTGCGCCCTCTTCCGTGAGCGAACCGATGTGCGGGGTCAGCACCAGGTTATCGAGGCCGAGCAGTGGACTGTCGGGCCGGGGCGGCTCCTCGCGGGTCACGTCGAGGCCGGCGCCACGCAAACCGCCGCCGGTCAGCGCATCATAGAGCGCGTCTTCGTCGATCAACGAGCCGCGCGCGGTATTGACCAGGAAGGCGCCGGGCTTCAGGGCGGCAAACTCGGCCCGACCCAGGACCGGCGCGCCATCGGACTGGCCGGGCATGTGCAGGGTAATGAAGTCGGCCGCACCCAGGCCGTCGTAGAAATCCACCAAGTGGCGAAAGCCAGCCGCCGCAACCGCCTCCGGCTCGACAAAGGGATCGGCCACGATCACTTCCATGTCGAAAGCGGCGCAGAGCCTTGCCACACGCCGACCGATGCGGCCGAATCCGACCACCAGCACGGTTTTGCGCCACAGATCGGCGCGCTTGCGCTGTCCGCGCAGGCCATAGTTGCTGCCGCGCACCGCCGCGTCGTGAACCACCAGTTCCCGCGAGGCAGCCAGCATCAGCATCAGCGCATGCTCGGCCACGGTGACCGCGTTGGCATCACCGACCGTGGTCAACGGGATGCCCTGGGCGGTCAGCGCCGCGACGTCGACGTTGTCGTAGCCGACACCGAATCGCGACACCACTTTGAGCCGCGCGGCCTTGGCGATCAGCGGCGCTTGGACCGGCGTCATGCCGAGTACGATGGCGTCGAGCCCGGCGATGCGGGCCTCGAGATCTCCGACTGTGGGAGCCGCCAGCACCTCGTAATTAACGTCATCGCGCGCGTCGAAAAGCGCCAAGGCGGCAGGGCCCATGGAGCGGCCAACGAGAATCTCGGCCATGGATTGGCTCTCTACCCCTTCTCCGAAAGCGCGGCCTGCGCCGCGGCGAGGCGGGCGATGGGCACCCGGTAGGGCGAGCAGGAGACGTAGTCGAGCCCGACCGCCTGGCAGAACTGGATCGAAGCCGGGTCGCCGCCATGCTCGCCGCAAATGCCGAGCTTGAGCCCGGGTCGCGCGGCGCGGCCGCGCTCGGCGGCGATGCGAACCAGCTCGCCAACACCCTCCAAGTCGAGCGAGATGAAGGGGTCTTGTGAGATTATGCCGCGTTGCTCGTAGATTCCGATGAAGCTCGCCGCATCGTCCCGCGACAGCCCGTAGGTGGTCTGGGTCAGGTCGTTGGTACCGAAGCTGAAGAACTCGGCAACCTCGGCGATCTCGCCAGCACGCAAGCAGGCGCGCGGCAGCTCGATCATGGTGCCGATCAGGTACTTGAGATCGACTTCCTCGGCCGCCATGACCTTGCGGGCGGTTTCCTCGACCAGGACCTTGAGGATTTCGAGTTCCTTCCGGATGGCGACCAGCGGGATCATGATCTCCAGTTCGACGGTCTCGCCAGTATCCTTGAACACCTGGGCGGCGGCCTGGAAGATCGCGCGCGCCTGCATCTCGTAAATTTCCGGGAAAGTAATTCCCAGCCGGCAACCACGGTGGCCGAGCATCGGGTTCGTCTCGTCGAGCTTGAGTTTGCGCGCGCGCAGGTGCTCGAGCGACACGCCCATGGCCTCGGCAACCTGGGCTAGTTCGGTCTCGCCGTGAGGCAGAAACTCATTGAGCGGCGGATCGAGCAATCGGATCGTGATCGGCAGCCCCTTCATGATCTTGAACAGTTCGACGAAGTCCTGCTGCTGCATGGGCAGGATTTTATCGAGCGCCTTGCGCCGCTCCTCGGCATTGTCGGCCAGGATCATCTCGCGCACCGCAACGATGCGTCCGGATTCGAAGAACATGTGCTCGGTGCGGCTCAGCCCGATGCCTTCGGCGCCAAAGCCGCGCGCGGTCTTGGCATCGAGCGGGGTCTCGGCATTGGCGCGCACGCCCATGGTGCGGAATTCGTCGGCCCAGCCCATTAAGGTGGAGAAGTCGTCCGACAGTTCGGGCTGCACGGTCGGCACTTGCCCGAGCATGACTTCGCCGGTGCCGCCGTCGATGGTGACCATGTCGCCGGCCTCGAGCTCGTGCCCGCGCACGCGCATGACCTGGGACTTGTAGTCGATCCGAAGCTCGCCGGCGCCGGCCACGCAGGGCCGGCCCATACCGCGCGCCACTACCGCGGCGTGGCTGGTCATGCCGCCGCGGGTGGTTAGAATGCCGCGCGCGGCGTGCATGCCGTGGATGTCCTCCGGCGAGGTCTCGATCCGGCACAGGATCACCGCTTCGCCCGCGGCGGCCTTGGCCTCGGCTTCGTCGGCGGAGAACACGACATGGCCCGAGGCGGCGCCCGGCGAGGCCGGCAGGCCGCGAGCGACGATCCGGCGCGCGGCCTCCGGGTCGAGCGTGGGGTGCAAGAGTTGGTCGAGGGAACCCGGCTCGATGCGCGCCACTGCTTCTTCCTTGGAGATCAGGCCCTCGGCAACCATCTCGGCGGCGATGCGTATGGCGGCGCCGGCGGTGCGTTTGCCACTACGGGTCTGGAGCATGTAAAGCGTGCCGCCCTGAACCGTGAACTCGATGTCCTGCATGTCGCGGTAGTGGCGCTCGAGGCGTTCGCGCACTTCCACGAGCTGGCCGAAAACCTCGGGCATGATCTCTTCCATGGCCGGCAGGTCGGCGTGATTGTCGGCCTTGCCCTTGATCGTCAGGTGTTGCGGCGTGCGGATGCCGGCGACCACATCCTCGCCCTGGGCATTGACCAGGTACTCGCCGAAGAAGACGTTTTCGCCGGTCGAGGGATTGCGGGTGAAGGCGACCCCGGTGGCGCAGTCCTCTCCCATGTTCCCGAAAACCATGGCCTGGACGGTGACCGCGGTGCCCCAGTCCTCGGGAATGTCGTGCAGGCGCCGATAAGTGCGCGCGCGCTGGTTCATCCAGGACTCGAAAACCGCGCCGATGGCGGCCCAGAGTTGGTCCTCGGGCGCTTGGGGAAAGGGCGCGCCGGTGATCTCGACGATCTTGTTATGATACTCGCCGATCACCTTGCGCCATTCATCGGCGTCCAGATCGGTGTCCATTACGACGCCCAGATCCTCCTTGTGGAGTTCGAGGATCTCCTCGAAATGGTGATGCTCGACGCCGAGCACCACGTCACCGAACATCTGGATGAAGCGACGGTAGCTGTCGTAGGCGAAGCGCTCATCGCCGGAATGGCGCGCCAAGCCGGCCACGGTCTCGTCGTTGAGGCCCAGGTTGAGCACCGTATCCATCATGCCCGGCATGGAGGCGCGCGCGCCCGAACGCACCGAGACCAGAAGCGGGTTCGCGGCATCGCCGAGGTGCGCGCCGACCAGTTCCTCGACCCGACGTAGCGCCGCCGCGACCTCTTGGGCGACCCCTTCGGGGTAGGCCTTGCCGTCTGCCGTATAGGCGTTGCAGGTCTCGGTGGTCAGCGTAAATCCCGGCGGCACCGGCAGGCCGAGCGCCGACATTTCGGCCAGGTTGGCGCCCTTGCCGCCGAGCAGCTCGCCCATCGCCGCGCGCCCCTCGGCCGCTCCCGCGCCGAAGGCGTAGACCCACTTGGTCATTGACTTCCTAGCCCCCGTCACCCTTCGATCTTAGAGAAATCCGCGACCCGATCGAGGGTCGCGCCGATGCGCGCCAGGAGCCGTAAGCGATTGACACGTAGCTCCGGGTTTTCGGTATTGACCGTGACCCGGTCGAAGAAATCGTCGACCGGCTTGCGCAGTTTGGCGAGCGCCACCATCGCGGCGGTGAAGTTCTCCGCCATCAGCGCCTTCTCGGCTTCGACCTCGCTATCGAAGATGCGCATGCCGAGCGACCGCTCCGCTTCCTCGACGAGCTGGTCGATGGCCAGCTCCGCGCCGTGGTAGCGCAACTTGTCACGCTTTTCCTCGATGCGCACAATATTGGCGGCGCGTTGATACGCGACCTGGAGGTGCGCACCGTCGTCGGTTTTCAGAAAGGCCGCGAGCGCGTCGACCCGGGCCAGCAAGCGCACCAGATCGTCCTCGCCGCCGACCGCGAAGACCGCCGCAATGAGGTCGTGTCGTACCCCGCGCTCGCGCAATACCACCTTGAGCCGATCGGCGAAAAAGTCGAGCAGGGCGAGGACGTTGGTGTCGATGTCACCCCAACCAGACGCGGTCGTCAAAGTCGTCCCGGCACCAATCGCCTGCGAACCACCCTTTTTTTTTGCCGCCTCTTGGCTCGCACTAAGCACTGAATTGGAGGCATAGTTAACGCCTCTTTCGAGAAACGACCGCAGCGGCAGCCGCAAGCCGTTCTCCACGATCAGCCGAATAACCCCGAGCGCGGCGCGGCGCAGCGCGTAGGGATCCTTGGAGCCGGTCGGCTTCTCGTCGATGACCCAGAAGCAAGCCAAGGTATAGATCTTGTCGGCCAGAGCGAGGGCCACCGATACTGGTGCCGAGGGGCAGGTGTCGTTGGGGCCCTGGGGCGCGTAGTGCTCGGCGATGGCCTCGGCCACCTCGGCGTGCTCGCCGTCGGCGAGCGCGTAGTAGCGGCCCATGATGCCCTGCAGCTCCGGGAACTCGCCGACCATGCCGGTCACCAGGTCGGCCTTGCACAGGCGCGCGGCGGAGCGCACCCGGTCTTTGTCGGCGCCGTCGATATGGCCGGCAATCTCGACGGCCAGCGCCTGGACCCGGTCGATTTTCTCGTCGAGGGTGCCCAGCTTGGCGTGGAACACGATTTGGCCGAGCCGGGGCGCGCGCGCGGCGAGCGGCATTTTTCGGTCCTGGTCCCAGAAGAACCGTGCATCCGCCAGGCGCGCGCGCAACACCCGCTCGTTGCCGGCGGCGATCGCCTTGCCCCGGTCGGCGGTCTCCATGTTGGCGACCACGAGGAAACGGTTGGCGAGCGCGCCGGATTCGTCGGTCAGGGCCAGGTATTTCTGATGCGCGCGCATGGAGGTGGTCAGCACCTCCGGCGGCAAATCCATGAACTGGTCCTCGATGCGGCCCATCAAGACCACCGGCCACTCGACCAGGCCGGTGACTTCGTCGAGCAGTGCCGGGTCGTCCCGGACCGCGAGCTTGGCGCGGGTAGCTTTCTGCTTGGCTTGCTTCTCGATGACGGCGCGCCGCTCGGCGGGATCGAGAATCACCTTGGCGGCTTTCAGCTTCTTCTTGTAGTCGGCGAAGCCGCGCACCTCGAACGAGTCGGGTGCCAGGAAACGGTGGCCAACGGTGGAGTTGACAAAAATGGTTTCCTGTTCACCTGGATGAAGCGGAAGGCCGGCGTTCAGGCCAGCTTTTTTTTGCGGCGTGCCATGCTGAATGCTTCCTTTTACGAGCTTTCCATCGAAAACTACGAGAATGCTTTGTAACGGTCTTACCCAGGTTAGACTCGAGTTGCCCCATCGCATGGATGTCGGCCAAGTGAGATTAAATAAAGCTGTTTCCACAAGCAGCGGAACAATTTCAGCCGTACTCTGCCCCCCCTTCTCGATGACAGCGAACCAGTACTCGCCCTTGCCGGTGTCGCGTATCTCGCATTGATCGAGCGTGACGCCATGTGCCTTGCGGAAACCGTCGATGGCTTTTTGCGGCGCGTCGGTGCGGGGCCCGCGTTTTTCCTCCCTCGAATCCTCGGTCGTCGCGGGCAAGCCATCCACGACCAGTGTCAAGCGGCGCGGGGTCACGTAAGATTCGGCGCGGGCGAAGGCAAACTTGTCCTTCTTCAGGCTGTCGGTGATCAGCTTTTTTAGTTCCTCGGCGGCGCGTGCCTGCATGCGCGCCGGGATCTCCTCGGACAGGAGCTCGATCAGCAGTTCGGGCATGTTATTTGGCCGCCACGGCGGAGGCCGCCGCCGGAGAATTTTCAGTCGCTTCCCTACTTTCGACCCAGGCCTTGCAACAGCCCTTGGCGAGATTGCGCACGCGACCGATATAGGCGGCGCGTTCGGTGACGCTGATCACGCCGCGCGCATCGAGAAGGTTGAAGATGTGGGACGCCTTGATGCACTGGTCGTAAGCCGGCAAGGGAAGATTTCCAGTCAACAACACGTCGCATTGGGATTCGGCAAATTCGAACTGCTTGATCAGGTTCGCGGCCTCGGCGTGCTCGAAGTTATAGGCCGAGAACTCGCGCTCGGCTTGGTGGAACACGTCGCCATAGGTCACGCCATGGCCGTCCCAGTCGAGATCGTAGACGTTCTCGACGCCCTGGACGTACATCGCCAGGCGCTCCAGGCCATAGGTGAACTCGACCGAGACCGGATCGCAGTCGATGCCGCCGATCTGCTGGAGGTAGGTGAATTGCGTCACCTCCATGCCGTCGCACCAGACTTCCCAACCCAAGCCCCAGGCGCCCAGGGTCGGGCTCTCCCAATCGTCCTCGACGAAGCGGATGTCGTGTTTCTTCAGGTCCAGGCCGATCGCCTCGAGCGATCCGAGATAGAGCGCCTGAGGGTCCGGCGGCGAAGGCTTCAGCAGAACCTGGAACTGGTAGTAGTGCTGGAGCCGGTTCGGGTTTTCGCCGTAGCGCCCATCGGTTGGCCGGCGCGAGGGCTGGACATAGGCGCAGCGCCAAGCCTCGGGCCCCAACGCGCGCAGCGTGGTCGCCGGATGGAACGTGCCCGCGCCGACTTCCATGTCATAGGGCTGCAGAATCACGCAGCCCCGCGCCGCCCAGTAGTCCTGCAAGGTCAGGATCAACCGCTGGAAGCAGGTCTTCGGATTGGGTTTCGCGGGAGCGCCGATCTTGGCCATAAAGAGTTTTTTTGCACTGCGGTAAGCGGGCGAGAGATTAGACCCCACCGCGGGGCAGATCAAGCCGGGCGGCGTGACGCGCAAACTCCGGGGTCCGAGCCCCGTCCCCACCCCGGTCCGGCCGCCGCGCCATGGCCGTTAACCATATCCGTTAACCATGTCTCGAAATTCACCCTTAAGGCGCCGCCGACATACTGCTTGCCATCGACCAGATTTAGGACGGGAGGCGGAGATGACGCAGGTAACGGCGCTGTGGCGCGGTCAGGTTCCCCTGGCCAGGACCGGCTGGTGCTACGGGTTGGTCGGGTTATCGCTGCTGATCGTGCCGCTCACCCTGGTTGCCAGTCTGGGATTCGCGTCGTCGGCGCGAGAGTTGATGCTTACGCTCAGCGCCGCGACCTTGATCTACGCCGCCTTCATCGCGGTCGCGATCTGGCGCGCCGCGGGTAATTACCGGGGCCGGCTCGCCTGGCGCCTGCTGGCCAAGGGCTCGGTGCTGTTCGTCGGACTCCAGGTGGCGGCCGGGCTCACCGCCGGCTAAGCCGGCCCATATTTCCCGATCGGCCCCAGGCCGGGCGCCCTAATAGGGGCAGTCGGAGCGGTCGCAACGCGTCGCCCCGCGCACCTGGACGTAGGCCTGGCAGACCGGGCAGGCCACCATGTCTTCGGCCTCTGGTGTTCGGGGCTCGGCGGCCGAGGAGCCACCGCGCGGCTTGGACCGCCGCGCCGCGCGCCGACCCAGCCCGCCGCCGACCTTGCGCTGGTCCTGGAGCCGGCCGACATACTTGAAACCGTACCAAACCAGCGCGATGACCGCGGCCAGGACCAGGAATTTCTGTAGCGAGAACCCGAACATAACGCCCCTTGTAGAGGCGCTGCGCGGGCGCGGTCAAGCGCGCCGCCGCATTCCTCACCGGCGCATTCCTCACTGGCGCTCCAGACCGGTCAACAGCGGCGCGTAGAGCATCACGAACAGGCCGAAGGCGCCAATCCAGGCGAGGCCGGACAGCCCAAACAGGAGCGCCGCGCCGTCCGGGGCAAGGGGCGCCACCACCCGCGCCAGTGCCGCAAGGCCTACCAGGCCGTAGCACCACGTGGTGCCGGCCCCGGCGTGGAGCGGCCGGCCGCTGTGACCCAGGCTGGCCCGGGTCATGACCGCGAGGGTCATGGTGCCCATGGCACCCGCGGTCAATGCGTGCAACGCCGACGCCGGATCGAACTCAGGCAACAAGACCGCCGCGCCGAGCAGTGTCCAGCCCAGCACCAGCCAGCCGTATCCCAGGTGCAAGACCCAGACCAGGGGCTCCGCCAGGGTCTGTTGTCCGCGCCAGCCGGCGAGCCGGACGCCGCCCAGGACTGCGGCGACAAGCGCCAGCACACCGGTCGCGGGCGCCTCGGGCACCAGGCTCCAGGCCAGGCCGGCGGCGACGGTGGCCACGATCGCCAGGCGGTCGACGCGGCCGAACGCTCGGGGCAAGCGCTGTTCGCCGCGCTTTGCGAGCCAGTTGCGGGTGAAGCTGGGCACGATGCGCCCGCCGACCAATGCGATCAGAACCGCTACGGTAGCAATGCCGAGCCGCAGGCCCAGGCCACCCGTCGAGGCCAGGCCGATAGCTTCCAGATGGGTGAGCAGATTGCTCGCCGCGAGGACCGCAAGGATTCCCACGATCGGTAGGTTGCGCCAGTTGCGGCCCGCCAGAACCTCGCGCAGCACCACGGCGCAAAACGCAATCGGGAAGGCGAGATCCAGCACCGCGGCCGCCAGCGGGCCGATCAACCCGGAGACGCCGACCGCGACCCGGCCCAGGATCCAAATCGCGGCCAGCAGTCCCAAGCCGCGGCCGCGTACCGGCAGGCGGCCGGTCCAGTTGGGAATAGCGGTCAGCAGGAAACCGGCGATCACGGCGACGACGAAGCCAAACAGCATCTCGTGCGCGTGCCAGACAGCCGGATCGAAGGCCGTCGGCAGGTCCACGAAACCGGCCAGGTTGCCGAGCCAGAGCGCGACCGCCAAAGCCGCCCAGACCCCACCGGCCAGAAAGAATGGCCGGAATCCGATTCGTAGGATCTCCGGGCCCACATACCTGCGCCGCGCGCCGCTCGAAGTTTTGCCGCCGCTTGCGTTCACCCCTCTCCGCCCTTGCTTGGCCGCACCCCCTGCGCCGGTACCGGGAGCCAGGATGGCCCCATCCACCGCGGCCGCCATGCCTTCGATCAATAAAATTGAGAAATCGGCGCTAAAGCCCGAAACGGGACCATTGGGCACGGTCCTCGACGGCGGTCAGCAAACCCGCGACCCAATCCTCCGGCACCGGCGGCCCGGCCTGCCGACCGGCACAACCAATGCGGCGACGCCACCAGGGCCGCGCGCCTTCGACCGGTCTGAGCGCAACCTTGTCGCCGTAGCGCGCACGCAGGGTCTGACGCAGTTCGCCAATGCCATCCACCAGGCCCAGCTCGACGGCCTTGGCGCCGGTCCAGAATTCGCCGCTAAACAACGTCTTGTCATCGCCCTTGAGGCGCGCGCCCCGACGTTCGCGCACCAAATCCTGAAACACCCCGTGCAGCTCCTTCTGGATACCCTTGAGGCGCGTTACGTCCTTGGGTTTTTCGGCCAAAAATGGATCGAGCATGGATTTCTTGTCGCCGGCGGTGTGGAGTCGGCGTTCGACCCCGATGCGCTGCAGCAGCTCGGGAAAACCGAACCCGGCGGAGATCACGCCGATCGAACCGATGATCGAGGTTTCGCGAACATAGATTTCATCGGCCGCGCAAGCGAGCCAGTAGCCGCCCGAAGCCGCCACGTCCTCGCAGAACGCGAAGATCGGCACCTCTTTCTCCTCGGCCAGGTCGCGGATGCGCCGACATATCAGATCCGACTGCGCCGCCGAACCGCCGGGCGAATTGACGCTGAGCGCCACTGCCTCCAGGCGCGGCAGCTTGAAGGCGCGCTCGATTACGGGCTCGAGCGCGGCGAGGGTCAACCCGGAACGCAAGGGACCGGGCCCGCCGATGACACCCCCCAGACGCAGCACGGCCACCACCGGCGGCGGGTGCTGAAGCCGTGCAATCGGCAAGTGGGCAAGCAGGCTGCGAAGATCCATGGGGGAAACCATAGGCCGCCCGCCAGTGCCTGCCAACAACTCCCTAAAGTTCCAGCCCCCTGCCGGCGCGCAGAACGGCCTCGGCCGCGGGGGTGAAGTCGCCGTCCGGCCGATGCAGGACCAACCCGGCAGCCAGGCGGAGCGGGGTGGCCGCGTCCTTGCGCGCGCGCAAAATGACCCGCTTGGCCGGTTTGCCGGCGCCGGGCCAGAGTGGGAACAGCACCAGTTCCCCGGCCCGCCCGGAAAACGCAGCCAGAAGATCGTCCAGACGGTCTGCCCGGTGGATGAAGGTGATCGTGCCCTTCGATCGAACCATCGCGAGCGCGGTCGCGACCCAATCGCCGAGCCGGGCGGTACCTTCACGGTTGGCCAGGTCGCGCGCCGGATCGGCGGCCGGACGGGTCCGCCCGGCCGAAAGCTGCGGCGGGTTGCAGAGCACATGATGGAAGCTGCCCGGCGCCAGTCGCGGCGGCGGTTTGGCGACGTCACCGCTCAACGGCAGAAACCGTGCGCCCCAGCCATTGTCGCGCCCGTTTTGGCCGGCCAGTTGCACCAGATCGGCCTGTAATTCGAGCCCGGTCACCCGTGTATCGGGCACCCGCGCCAGCAGGCAGAGAGAAGCCGCCCCGGCGCCGCATCCCAGATCGAGCAGGCTCTCGCCGGGCTTGGCCGGCACGGCGGCGGCCAGGAACACCGGATCGATAGCGGCCCGGTAGCTGCCCCGCCGCTGACCCAGGCGCACCCTGCCGTCCAGCAGGCCGTCCTCGCTGAAACCGGCTCCCGGCGCCGGTTCCCGGGGCCTCGCGCTCATGAGCTGGTCTCCTCGCCAGCCGCCTCGAGCACGCGCCGGGCGCGGGCGTAGTCGTCCTCGATCACCGCCAGGCGCCGCGGGATGGCGCCGATCGAGCCCTCGATGACGCTGGTATGGACGTCGAGCACCACGGTATGGATCCCGGCGTCGGCCAGCAAAGCCTGGAGCCAGGACAGCTTGACCACGTCGTTGGTGCGCACCAGTTCCTTCATGCTCCTCCGGGTTCTAACGGCCCCATCCAAGTCTCGGGCTTGACCGGCCTGTGGATCAACCTATTCTGGCTGAAATCTGCCACAGTTCGGCCGAAACGGGGCTATGATACCCGGCGGCCCGTCAGGGGCAAAGACAAGGGGTTAGGACAAGGGGAAGGCATGACTCTCGCCGCCACCGCCCAAATCGCGCAAAGGGCCGCGGCACCGACCGGTTTGGAGGGCTTGACCGCCCGGGTCGCTGACGATCTGCGCGAAGTCAATCGGCTGATCGTGGAGCGCATGCACTCGCCGGTTGGACTGATTCCGCAGGTGGCCGGACACATCGTCGCCGCCGGTGGAAAGCGCCTGCGGCCGATCCTGACCCTGGCGTCGGCGCAGCTCTGCGGCTACCAGGGCCACCGCCACTTGGCGCTCGCGGCTTGCGTCGAGTTCATCCACACCGCAACCCTGCTGCACGACGACGTGGTCGACCAGAGCAACCTGCGCCGGGGACTGTCGACCGCCAACGCGGTCTGGGGCAACCAACCCAGCATCCTAGTTGGCGATTTCCTGTTCAGCCGCGCTTTCCAGCTTATGGTCGCCGATGGTTCGCTCAAGGTGCTGAAAATCCTATCCGACGCTTCGGCCGTGATCGCGGAGGGCGAGGTCCAGCAACTCCTGACCACCAACGACACCGCGACGGGCGAGGACGACTACTTCTCCGTGGTCGGCGCCAAGACCGCCGCCCTGTTCGCCGCCGCCTGCCGAATCGGCGCCGTGGTGGCCGAGCGGCCCGAATCCGAAGAGCTGGCGCTCGGAGCTTATGGGCGTAACTTCGGCATCGCCTTCCAACTGGTCGACGATATCCTCGACTTTTCGGCGCGCCAGGCCGAGCTCGGCAAGACCGTGGGCGACGACTTTCGCGAAGGCAAGATCACGCTGCCGGTGATCCTCGCATACCGGCGCGGCGACGAGGCCGAGCGCGGCTTCTGGCGGCGCTGCCTCGAGGACCTGGAGCAGGACGAGGCCGACCTGGCGCGGGCGCAGGCTCTCATGGAGCGGCACAATGCGCTGGCGGACTCCATGGCCCGGGCGCGGCGCTACGGCAAGGACGCGTGCGAGGCGCTGGAGGCGTTTCCGGATTCGCCGGTCAAACGCGAGCTGATCGACGTCGTCGATTTCTGCGTCGAACGGGCCTACTGAACCCGACGCCGCCTGGACGGTCGGCCGCCGCGGCGGCCGAATTCTCAACAACCAGACGAAAAACGCCCCGGAACGATGCGGGGCGATCTTCGTGGACCTTGAAATTTTATGAAGGGGGGGAGGACACGCCCGCGAATGGGGCGCGTGAAGAGGCGGGAACCGCCCGGGCGGGCGGTGGGGGGAGGAAGGGAGGAGAGTAGCGCTGTGGCGGACACCCGAATTCCGGGCCCGTGACGTTATCGGCCTTGGGTGGCGGCTAACGCCAGCTTACGGGCGTATTCGCCGATCCGATGATCGCGCACGGCCTGAACGAGGGTCGCGGGGGTGAGCGGCAGGTGCAGGTGCCAGTTGGGCGGCAGGCCGGGCCGTAGTGTCCCCGCGCCGCTCAGGTGCCAGACTTGGCCGCCGTGGCGATAGCCGAACGGCAGCGGATAGCGCGGCGCGATGTCGGTGCCGTGAACCACCCGGACCAGGTTTGTGAGGCCCCGGGCGAAGGCGCCGTCGCCGACCCGCGGCGCGCCGAAGCTGTAGGTCGCGCTGGGCCCCGGCGGCAGGGTCGAGGCCAGGGTCGCGAGCGCCCCGCCCATGGAGTGGCCGGTGAAGTAGAGCGGCCGCCGGCCGGAATAGAGCGGGCGCTTGAGTTCCTGAACGATATCGAGCAAGGCCTCGCGATAGCCGCGGTGCACCCGGCCCGGGTCCCAGGGTCGGCGCCGGAACCATAGGTTCGACAACATATCGGCGAGGCTGGGATCGGTGAAGGCCTGGGTGCCGCGGAAGGCGACGATAGTCTCGGTGCCGGTCTGGGCGGCGGTCTCGATGACGTAGGCCTGGGTATGATCGCGGTCGAGGAACGTGACTCCGGCCCCGGGCAGTGCGGCGCGCACCGCCTCGGGCCGCGCATAGGCCAGCTCGCTATAGCGCGCGAGCCGGGCCGCCAGGTCACGATCCACCGAGCAGATCCCCGAACTCGCGAAAGCTGCGCAGATCGTCGGCGGTGACCGGCCGCGTCCACTCGCCCCCGCAAAGCACGTCGAGCGCGCGCCGCTCGATCGCGTTGTTGACCCGGTGATAGGCGCCCAGCGACATGGCGCAGAGCGAGGCCTTGAGAATTTCGGCCTCGGAGTCCTTGGTTTGGCGCGCCTTCTCAACACCCGCACCAAGCGCCGCCTGTTGCGTCGGCGTGCAGGCGGCAACAAAAAAGCCGGCCCCCAGAAGGAGGCCGGCGAAAGTACGAACTGAGCGTGCTGTCATGAGCGAATGCTCCCTCGAGTTGCTTGGAGAACCGGGCCAGCGCGGGCGATGAAGTCGGTGGCGGCGCCCTTGCCGGCCGCGGTATTGAAATGAGCCTTCCAGTATTCGGCCAGGGCGGGGAGATCGTCGGCGCGCGGCAGCGGTTCGGGCCGGCGGTAATAGACCAGCCGCGCGACGGCGGTGGCGTAGGCGAGGTTCCAGACCAGTTGCTCCTCGAGGGCACCGTGCGGCGCCGTGAATAGGCGCAAGCCCTCAGCAAAGACCGCGCGGCGCGGGAGCCAGTTCCGGTAGATATCGTGCAACGTCGCCGGCTCGATCTGATAGAGCCCGCAGGCGGGGCCCCGGACTTGGTGCAAGTAGCGCAGGCCGCTTTCGGTAAGCGCGGTGCCGAGCAGGAGCCGCTCCGCGGCCGGCGACCACAACCCCAGGCGCCGAATGACCGGCCGAATCACTCGGCGGCGAAACTGTTGAGGATCGAGCATGGTCGCCTCACCTCCCCGCCAAGTCCGCCCAGAAGGCGGCGAGCGCAGTCGCGGCGGCGGTCAGGAGACCGCCGAACCAGAGCAGCATCCTCAGACCCGCTTTGCCCTGGGTCGCGACCCGCACCAGTTCGCGCTGGGTCATCTCGACCTCGGTGAGGCGCGCGTTGAGATTGCGCAGCTCGGTGACGGTAACCCCGCGCAGGGCGGCGATCTCGACCATCAGGTCGGTCTGGCTGGGCTCCCGGGCCATGCTGGTTCCCGCTTTCGGATTACAGCGCCATTTCGCGGCGGGCCGCATGGCGGCCGCCGGAGTCACCGATCCAGACGAATTCGGTATCGCCGAACTGGTCGCGCACGTGCCAGATGCTGCCGGGCGTGCCCCGGGGCGGTGGATAGGGCCCGGCGATCCAACTCTCAAGCCGGGCGGCGATGCCGCCCGAGTTCTGAAAGCACTTGCCCTGCGATACCAACACCGCGGCCAGGTTTCCCGCGCCGCCGCGTTCCGCAAGCGCGATCATGGACTCGGCGTCGTGGCAGGCGAAGCGATAGACGATGAGATCGCCCGACCGGTGGGTGGTCACGGCCTCGCCCGCCCTCGGTGCGACTTCGGCCGGCGGGCCACCCGCGGCCAATCCCGAAAACGAAGCCAGGGTCAGGCAAGCGGCGGCCAAGCCCAACAGTGCCGGCCAAAGCACGCGCAACAGATCGCGCGCCCGCGTACCGTGCGCGCGCCATAAACGAATCATGAGTCTCTCCTGTCGCCGGAAATTCGCGGTGCAACCTTGGGCCGGGTTGCCGTTGCCCGGATCGATAGTGGTGGTCGGGAATCGAATCGATAATCGAGCCCGCCGCCTGGAATCCGACACCGGATCAGAACGCCTCCACCGCGGAAAAGGTGATTCCGTAGACCGAGACGCGGCCGGCATCCCGGCAGTGGGTCTAGTTTGAAATCCGGCGGGGTTACAACCTAGAACCCAGGGGCCCCACATCAGGAGTATGCCAAACAACGGAAAGTACCTGAGGGCAAAGAGGGCGAGGCTGGCGATATCTGGACTTAGACGGCGATCTGCGCCGATACCAAGCTTGTGCCGTCTTGGCTGGTCGGGAGTCGTGACAGTGAGTGTGCTAGCCGGTTCATCTGTGACCTATCCAAACGGCTGGCGAACAGGGTCCAGCCAACCTCTGACGGTCACCAGCCTTATCTAGAAGCTGTTGAAGCCGTATTTGGAGCCGACGTGGACTACGCCATACTGGTCAAAACCTATGGTCAGCCGGTGGAAAGACGAAAGCGATATAGCCCTCCGCAGATCATTGGGACTCGGACCCTTTGCTGCGAAGGCAAGCCCGATCCCAAAAACGTCAGCACGTCTTAATGTAGAGCGCCAGAACCTCACCATGAGGATGCACATGCGGCGGTTTACTAAACTGACGAACGCATTCTCAAAGAAGGTAGAGAATTTAGCCCACGCTGTGAGTTTGCATTTCATGTATTACAACTTCGTTCGCATCCACCAATCGCTCTGGGTCACTACAGCCTTGGCGGCTGGCATGTCTGACCGGCTTTGGGAGATCGGAAATATCGTGAAGCTGGTAGAGGACGCTAAAACCAAGCCGGGCAAGCGTGGGCCGTACAAGCCGGCTTAGCCCCAGAAACCGCGAGGGGCTACGCAATTCTCGCCAGGGAGAGGGCAAGAAAGGATTCTTAGATTGGAAGTTAATTGATTACAGGCCACTCACGTTTCATAACGATGGTAGGCGTCACATCCGCGCTTAAGCTATTGATTGGTTCGCTTACGCCAAAATACGTGACATTTTGAAGGGTGGGGTCTGCCGTTAGTATAGCCAGATTTTCATTCGGAACCCGTGTCGGGTTGCAGTTATCAGGGACAGGATCATATGTAACTGAACTGGCAACAGTATATCCCACCAGATGTGCAAGGCTATCCGTCATAGCGTTTGGGTCGCTCGCATAGCCAGATATGGCATTCCTCATTGTATCTGCGATATCTCCATTCCACCAGACTGGTGCGACGACTAATCCAGACGTGGAAGGAGTCGCGATATCTACCCCTAGATTGCTGAGACCACTACTAGTAACAGCCATCGCGAAAAGAGGTTTCTCGCGTCCGGAATTTTCTGAGATGCTTCGGACAATTTCGCCCAAGGAATCGTCATTCAAGGCTGAAACTGGGTAAAAATACATAAACTGTTTGTCTCGCGCAACATCGGGAGCTATGACGAAGTCAGCCCACCATTTCATCTTAGACATGACATTGTATTGTGAGACATCTAGGCTCTTGCCGATTTTGACTTTTAACGCTTTTTCACTTCCTGAATGCTGAATCGAGCCCTCAGACACTTCCGGCAGCAAATCTCGGTCAAAGTATATGTTGCACCACCTCATTCCCGCGATGTCTTGAGCATCTCCTAAGCGGTAGGGCGGTGCCATGGTGAGGGTAACCCACGTTATCATTGGGATCAGTGCAATTGACATTGCTATCTTGTTCCAGTTCATTGGTCGGTTGGTGGAGTCGACCGCCGCTTGGCGGTGAACCGGGCACGCGGTATCATTCCTTGTCACGCGATCGCGTCAGGACGACAGGTCG
>Ga0209987_10000546_pt1 | contig 19805 bp, 13 predicted proteins | sample N074metaG_FD_182134 | JGI IMG/M metagenome (GOLD analysis project Ga0209987, IMG submission 182134) | Deep subsurface microbial communities from Kermadec Trench to uncover new lineages of life (NeLLi) - N074 metaG (SPAdes) (version 2) | ecosystem: Environmental > Aquatic > Marine > Ocean trench... | reverse complement strand
CTTGTCAGGTCGGCGCTTTCATCGCTTCGTGACAAGAACCTATGCACAATCCGGGCTTTAGAATCCTACCATAGCTAACACACTCTCACGACAGCACGATCTCCGGAGCCCCAGCGGGGCGACATGCAATAGCCAGGGGCGTAAGCCCCTGGACACGGCGTCACGAAGTGACGCACGGTCACACCCCCTTGCTAGAGTAGGGTAAAAGGCGAGAGAGGCACCAAGAGAAATGGAAAATCTGAGTCCCATGATGCGCCAGTATCATGACATCAAGCGGAAGCATCCCGGCATGCTGTTGTTTTTCCGTCTGGGTGATTTCTATGAGATGTTCTACGAAGATGCCATCTTGGCCAGCCGCGAGCTGGAGATCACCCTCACTTCCCGCAACCGCGACCGTAGGGGCGATCCCATCCCCATGTGCGGAGTGCCCCATCATGCAGTCAATAACTATCTGGCCCGGCTGGTCAGGAAGGGTCACAAGGTGGCTCTCTGTGAGCAGACCGAAGACCCTCGGCAGGTGAAAGGGATTGTGCGTCGTGAGGTCACCAGAATTGTGACCCCGGGAACGACTATCGAGGAAGGCCTGCTGGACTCCAAAGAAAATAATTTCATAGCCGGTTTGGTGGAGACACAGGACCGAGTGGGCGCTTCTTTTCTTGATCTCTCCACCGGGGAGTTCTTACTGAGTGAGTTTTCGGGAACCCAGGCCTGGTCAGAGATGCAGCAAGAACTGGTGCATTTTCAGCCGCGCGAACTGATCCTCTCCGAAGAACACCAGGAAAAGCTCTCCGGTCAGGTTCCTGCTGACTTGCGGGACCGAACTGTCCAAACCCCTCAGTCTCAGTGGACCTTCAATTTGGATTACTGCCAGCGCATTCTGCTCGAGCATTTTCAGGTATCCACCCTGGATGGATTCGGACTCAACGGACACCGGGCGGCCATTTGTGCGGCGGGAGCTCTGCTGCACTATGTGAAGGAGACCCAAAAGTCACAATTGGCTCACATCACCCATCTGAATCTTCTTGAAACCAGCCGGCATCTGAAACTGGACGAATCCACGGTTTTGAATCTGGAGCTGGTCCAAGGTTTTGATGGAAACAAGCAATGGACTCTCCTGGCTGTTGTGGACCTGACGGAAACGGCCATGGGAGCACGCCTGTTGCGCAGCTGGATGTTGAGGCCTAGCCTGGAATTAACCCGGATCAATGAGCGCTTGGATGCCGTTCAGGAATTGTCCCAGTCAATCGTCGGAATGGACCGCCTGAGCCAGGTCTTCAAGACCATTCAGGATTTGGAGCGACTGCTCTCCCGCATCACCATGGAAACGGCAAACGCCCGAGATTTGCTGGCTCTGAAAACTTCCCTTCAGCAACTTCCTCGAGTCTCTGAACTGCTGGATGGTTATAGCAGTCGATTGCTCTCTCCCCAGCTGGATCTTCTGCAGGATCTGGTTCAGCTGTTGGAACAGGCCATTGCCGAGGAGCCTCCCGTGAGCTTGAATGAAGGAGGTCTGATTCGGACCGGCTTCCACTCAGAATTGGATGATCTGCGCGAGATTACACGTTCAGGAAAGTCGTTCATAGCCCGTCTGGAATCCCAGGAGCGAGAGAAAACGGCTATTCCTTCCCTCAAAGTCAAATACAACAGGGTGTTTGGTTATTTCATCGAGATCACCAAAACTCACCTGGCTTCCGTCCCAGCTCACTACATCCGCAAACAGACACTGGTGGGATGTGAGCGTTATATTACCCCTGAACTGAAAGAGTACGAGGAAAAGGTCCTCACCGCCCAGGAGAAAATCTTCGAGCTTGAGAAGAACCTGTTTTTCGAACTCCGCAAGCAGGTAGGTCAGCAGGCCCAACGTATTCAAGAAACGGCTCAGACCATCGCCAGCATCGACTGCTTCTTGGCCCTTGCACAGGCGGCCAAGAAATACCGTTACGTTCGACCCCACTTGGATGAGAGCCACGAGATGGCCATTCGGGGAGGACGCCATCCGGTTGTGGAGCTTCAAAACAGCGATCCCTTTGTTCCCAACGACCTGCTCTGTCAGGCCGACGGGGATCAACTGCTGATTCTGACCGGACCCAACATGGGTGGAAAATCGACCTATCTTCGTCAAAATGCCCTCATCGTGATCATGGCTCAGATGGGCTCTTTCGTTCCGGCTGATGAGGCCCACATCGGTATTGTCGACCGAATTTTCACTCGCGTGGGTGCCAGTGATAATCTGGCCAGGGGACGATCCACTTTTATGGTGGAGATGATCGAAACAGCCACCATCCTGAATTCCGCTACCCCGCGGAGTTTCATCTTACTGGATGAGGTAGGGCGCGGAACCGCCACCTTTGATGGGTTATCCATTGCCTGGTCTGTAGCGGAGTATCTACTCACCCAGGAGAAGCGAAAGGCTCGAACACTGTTTGCTACCCATTATCAGGAGTTGACCAAACTGGAAGACCTCTATGCAGGAGCAAAAAACTATTGTGTGAGAGTCCAGGAATCCGACCAGAAGATTGTGTTCTTTCACCGTGTTGCCCCGGGTGTAGCCAGCAAGAGCTACGGCATTGAAGTGGCGCGTCTGGCCGGCTTGCCCCAGGGAGTCATCGGCAGGGCTCGAGAGATCCTCTCACGCCTGGAGCGCAAGGAGCTCAAGCTTTTGGGCCACTCTCACACAACCGCTGGCGCCGTCACCGACGAGTTGCAGAAGAACTTGTTCTGAAACACCCCTGGTCATACGACACTCCCCAGTGATATCTTGCAAGCCCGGATCATGCACAGGTTCTCGCAAAGATTCCGGAATGTGGGAGGCACCGCAGGTGCCGAATCCGAAAAGAATGCGGAAAGAATAGGCGAGAGTTATCTTGTGTTCCACGGTAGGAGCTATTTTAGGGATCGAGCTGTTAGGCACCTAAGGTGCCTAACACATTCCGGAGGTTCTTGCCACTCGTGACAAACAACACCGGCAGATCGGAATATCTCGATGAATTTCATCCGCCAGTACTGGCTTCTACTTCTTCTCGCCCTTCCCTTTTTCGTCGCCCTGGATGACTCCTCGCTTTGGGACAGCAATGAAGCCTTCTATGCCCAGACCCCACGCGAAATGGTGGAACAGGGCAATTGGTCCGTCCCTTCCTTCAACGGAAAACCCCGACTCAACAAACCTCCCCTTTCCTATTGGGTGGTGGCCCCTTTTTACAGCCTTTTCTCTCCTTCCGTTTTCTGGGAACGCTTTCCCATGGCGCTATTGGCCTATGGATCCGTCCTGGCGGTGTTTCTCATCGGCACGATTCTTTATGATCGGCAAGTGGCGCTTTGGGCGGCAGGCATCTTTGCCACAACTTTTCGTTTCCTTATCCTGTCACGCCGACTTCTGATTGACGTCCTGCTGTTATTTTGTGTGTTGTGGGCCATCGCCTTTTTCCTTTCCTGGATCCACTCGCAGAAAAAACATCATTTTCTTCTGGCCAGCCTTTTCTTCGGCCTGGCCTTTTTAGCCAAAGGGCCCGTTGCCTTCCTTCCCCTGTTCTTTCTGGGACTTTATCTCTGGATGGACGGTAAGTTACACCGGCTGGGTCAGGCTCCCTGGGTGGCAGGCGGTTTGATCTATGCTTTTTTATGCTCCTTCTGGTTTCTACTTTTAGGAGTCACAACCGGTTGGGAGCCTGTTCTGGAGTTCTTCTTAAGCGACAATCTTGGTCGCTTCATCTCAGTGGACTTCGGTCCTCAGCGCGGTCCCTTCTATTACGTGGGAGTCTTTCTGGGCGACTTCTTCCCCTGGTCGTTTTTTTTCCCCGCGGCCGTGATTTGGACTCTAGGGAGGAAAAAAGACAGCGGCGGAGAGGAAGAAAAAGACCACCACTGGATGTTGCTCAGCCTCTGGATGGGGACCTATTTCCTTCTCTTTTCCCTCTCCCACAACAAACAGGAATACTACATCTTGCCCCTCTATCCAGCGGCAGCTCTTTGGGTGGCGCTTTATTTTAAGCGAGCTCGGGCCCCCAAGGTTTTGTCAGGCATCGTAGGTGCTTTGTTTGCTCTGCTTGCTCTGGTCCTTTTTGGAATCCTGCGGGTCCTGTTTGAGGAGGCCTGGCTATGGCTCCCGTTGCTTTTTGTTCCTCCTTTGGTGTGGGGCTTTGTGAGACAACGCTACACCTTGGCCTTGGCTTCTCTGAGCCTCTTTTACTTCACCTCCTTCGCTCTCTATCTCCAGCCCCTGGAAAAATACAAACCGGTCCATCATCTTGCTGAGAGGATAAGGATAGAATCAGAGGGACAGCATTTCCAGGCCGGCTACTATAAATTCGCGGCTCCCAGCCTGGCCTTTTATCTGGACCAGCCTATTTTCGAACTGGGCGATCTTCAAGCCGCTGTCGCCCTTCTGGAGTCCGAAGTCACCGTCTACATGATCGTGAGCGCCGAAGACTATTCGGAGCTGACCCAAGCCACTGTACAACCCTTGCAAATTGTGGAAGAGCGGCCGAAGTTATATACTACAGGGCGTACGCTGATCGAGGGATTCCGACGTGACCGAAGTGACAACCTCCGAGAAAGTTGGACCCGCCCCATCTACCTCATCACCAATCGAGACGACCTCTGAGACCGGGCTTGAGCTCTCCATTATCATTCCCGTTTTTAATGAACTCGAGACCCTCAAACCCCTGTACGATCGTCTCAACCAAAGTCTGACACCCTGGAGATCTACCTGCGAAATTCTCTTCATCAACGATGGAAGCACCGATGGGAGTTCCGAGGAACTCCAGCGCCTGGCTGTCCTGGATCAACGGGTTCGGGTTCTGGAGTTTGTTCGCAATTTCGGGCAAACCGCTGCCATTGCCGCCGGATTTGATTATGCCCGGGGGGCAATCATTATTCCCCTGGACGCGGATCTCCAGAATGATCCTCAGGATATTCCCCGCATCATGGAGAAGCTCGAAGAGGGTTACGACGTGGTCAACTGCTGGAGACAGGACCGCAAGGATCCCTGGCTGACCCGAGTCCTTCCCTCTCGCCTGGCCAATCGTTTGATCAGCTGGATCAGTGGAGTTCGCCTGAACGACTACGGATGTACTCTGAAAGGCTACAGACGGAACATCATCCGGCACATCCGCTTATACGGAGAAATGCATCGATTCATTCCCATCTTTGCCAGCTGGGCGGGAGCACGGGTAACGGAAATTCCGGTTCAACATCATCCTCGCCGTTCCGGCCAATCCAAATACGGGATTACCCGAACCATAAAGGTCCTCCTGGATCTCATCACGATCAAATTTTTGGGCAGCTATTCCACTAAACCGATGTATCTTTTTGGGAGTCTTGGATTACTCTCTTTCCTGGGAGGCTCACTGCTCAGTGCGGTAACGCTGTACCAAAAGTTCTTTGAGGCCGTAAAAGCCCATCGCAACCCCTTACTGCTGCTCGCCATCTTCCTTTTTACAGTCGGAATCCAGTTCATCCTTTTCGGACTGGTGGCTGAACTCATCGTGCGCACCTACCATGAATCCCAGGACAAGCCGATTTATATTTTGAAGAGTAAGTCGGAAGATAAGAGTTCGATGATCAACGAGCAACGACAGAGCCGTGGGCTTTAGCCCACGGGTCCGGTAGAAGGTGCTCGCACTGGCCCGCAGGCTAAAGCCTGCGGCTCTGACAGAACCACCCGCAACACTCAGGGCTGAGGCTAACGTTCAACAGAGCGAGAATCGCGCCACGGTTTTCTTTCAAAGTAACTCTTGGTGAGCTTCACCACCACCCCTGACAGGAGGAGCAAGGCAATCAGATTGGGGAAGGTGACCATTCCCAGCGCCACGTCTCCCAGGGTCCAAACCGTAGAGAGAGCAAAGACGGCACCCAGAAAGTGCATGATCACAAAGACGATCTTATAGGGCAAAATCGCCTTGGGCCCCAGGAGATAATTCACACAACGGTCTCCATAATAACTCCAGGCTATAGCCGTCGAGATAGCAAAAAGGAGTACGCTGATCAGGACGATGTAATTTCCCCAGGGGCCTATTGGCGACAATCCTCGCTGAAAGGCCAGGGCCGTCAGGGGGGCACCGTTCTCAACGGCCGGGCCATATAACCTTGGGTAGCGAGTCCCATCATCGGCTACGGCAACCTGATCAGAGGGCCGAATCACTCCGCTGAAGGGCTGCTCCTGACTGGCATCGACAAAAAACTCCTCGACTCTCACGTCATGCCAGGCAAAGCCAGCTTCTGCCGTCCCCGTCAGCGGACGGCCTTGCTGTATCCGAATGGTCTCGGGGATGGAACTGGCCCGTACCGGGCCCCTTTCTGTGTCCACGAGATAGCTGATCTCCCCTGAGGATAAGGGGAACTCCGTAGCAATCCTCTCGTTCCAGACTCCGGTGATCAAGATAACCAGTCCCGTCATCGAGCAGATAACAAGGGTGTCGATGAAAGGTCCCAGCAAGGCCACCACCCCTTCGGCAACCGGTTCATTCGTCTTGGCCGCCGCATGGGCGATAGGCGCTGAACCCTGTCCCGCCTCATTGGAAAACAGGCCTCGCCGTACCCCCCACATCATGGTGGTCACGAAAAGACCTATTCCCGTACCCGCTATTCCCGCTGTAGGCTGAAAAGCTTCTCTGAAGATCAGAACAAGAGTCGGAACCACCTGGGGGAGATTCAGGATCAGAATAATGAGTGCACTGAGAACATAGAGGACCGCCATCAGGGGAGCCAGCACACTGGTCACTCTGGCGATACGGGTGATTCCACCCACGATGACCGAGAAAACAAGGGTGGCTGACGCCAGACCCGTGACCCAGGAGGGAATGCCAAATTCTGTGAAGAGAACATCCGCCATGGTGTTGGCCTGAATCCCATTGCCGGTGAAAAAGGAGGTGATGATGAGGGCAAAAGCAAAAAAGACGGCCATCGGTTTCCAGCGCTTACCCAGTCCCCGCTCAATGTAGTACATGGGTCCCCCGGAAGCCGTACCGTACTGACCGCGACCTGTTGCATCGAGGGTCTCAATCACCCGGTAGTGCATGGACAAGGTCACTTCCACGAACTTGGTGACCATACCCAAAATTGCGGTCATCCACATCCAGAACAGGGCCCCCGGACCGCCGAAATGAATGGCAAGGGCCACCCCTGCAATATTGCCAATGCCCACGGTGGCGGAAAGGGCGGTACTCAAAGCTTGGAAGTGCGAGACGTCTCCCGGCTGACTCGGATCATCGTATTTCCCGGAGATGAGCCGAAATCCATGGCCCAGGCGCCGGAACTGTATGAAGGCAAGGCGAAGGGTTAAAAACAAGCCAGTTCCCAGGAGAGCGACGACAATGACGGGAATCGATTCCCCGCCGATGGTGGGTCCAAAGCTCCAGGTGTAGTATTCCAGTGTGCCGACGATTCTTTGAAAGAACTCCATCATGGTCCCTTCCTGATTTAGATTTCAACCGCGTGCGGGAAGGCATTATAACCTGGCTGAGTTGACCGTACTATGCATAAATTCTCTACTGCAGCGACTAAATTCGGGAACAGTCCCCGAATTCTAGGAGAATTCTTGGGACAGTCCCCAAATTCCGTCGCCCTTCGTGACAAGAACCTATGCATAATCCGGGCTAGGTGACCAGGCACCCGTACGGTTGACGGCTACTCCCTTAGTCAGGAATAATGGGGCACCCATGGATATCTTCGAAGAGATTGTCCGGCTGCGGCGTGAAGGCGGCAAAGCCGCTCTGGCTACGGTTGTGAAATGGCTGGGGAGTACACCGCGCCGGGATAACGCCAAGATGCTCATCCTGGAGGACGGCTCCACAATGGGCTCCATAGGAGGAGGTTCGACCGAGGCCGAAGTCGTGGAAGAAGCTCGTCGGGTCCTGGAGACTGAGAAGGCCTCGCTCACGAAATTTACGCTTACCCAGGAGGAAGCGGCCAGGGATGGACTCATCTGCGGAGGTACGGTGGAAGTCTTTGTGGAACCAATCCTGCCCGATCCGAGCCTTCTCCTCATGGGTGGAGGCCATCTGGCCCAGGCTATTGCCGAAGCAGCCCAGCGGGTGAGTTTCAAAGTGAGTGTGGTGGATGACCGAGCTTCCTTTGCCAACCGAGAGCGTTTTCCCGGGGTTGAAGAAACGATCGTCGCCTCATTTGAAGAGAGTCTGGACTCCATCGATGTCACCGAAAATACCTTCATCCTGATCGTGACGCGAGGGCACGGGTATGACCAGGTGGTTCTGGAAAAGGCCATCCAGAGCCCGGCACGCTATGTGGGGTTGGTGGGAAGCCGGCGCAAGATCCGAATCATCCTCAAGAACCTCCTGGACAAAGGCATACCTCCCAAGACCTTTTCTAACCTCTATGCTCCCATCGGTTTAGAAATTGGCTCGGAAACACCTCAGGAGATCGCCGTAAGCGTGATTGCAGAGTTGATTTCCCTCAGAAAGGGAGTCCACCAGCGCAGCAAGAAACAACTCTTCGCCATGAAACTTATCGAAGAGTCCGGTGCCCAGTCCCAGGCCGAAGCACGCTAGCGGCCGTTTTCCCCCAGCTCCTCCCTGCTATCCAGATAGATCGCTGTGAACTTTCCGTCCTGAATCTCCAGCGCCGAAGCTCCACCTCCCCGGTAATAGCTCGAGAGCATCCCAGTATCGATCAGGAAAATCTTCCCCTCGAACCGCATCTGAATTTGCACCGGAAGTTGAGGTGTGTGCCCAACGACAAAGTGCTTCACGCCATAGGCTCTTAACAACTGGGGGAGTTGCTGTGCTCCCTCTTCCTCGGACCATTGGGCAAAACCTCTAAACCACAAAGGTCCATCGGGGTGGGTACTGAGCCAGTTGCCATACGCCAAGAAGTCCTTCAGGACCGCGATCCCCTCGTCCTCGTTCCCGAGTGTTCCGTTGGTCCCTTTGCTTTCTCGTCGCCCCAGTTCTGCCTCGGCCGCTGCCCTGATCTCCTCCAAAGTAAAAAAGGGCAGGATGAGCTGCTCTTTGACCATGTATCGGGTAGAACGATCAAGAGATTGAATTTCGCGTTTGATCCGCTGGTTGATCTCCTCGACCTTCAATGAAGAAAGGTTCGGGTGAATTCCACCGTGCAAAAAGAGGGTATCCTCGACCTGTACCACTGCCGGCCTGTTCCGCAGCCAACGCCCATACTTCCCTTCTGGATCCAGGGCTTCTCGGTACTCCAGAAAACCGGGCGGATGCGCTTGCATCCATTGCCTTTCGAATTCAGGCTCCGGGGCCCGCTTGAGCAGCTCCAGGTTATCCTGATAGGCCTTTCGGCGGCGTTCTTCCGAGCTTGCATTGGCAAAATTCAGGTAGACTTCCGGCGAAACATAACGCAGGTCCCCCATGAGATTCATCATTTCATGGTTGCCCAGCAAAACGACCACGCGTCCGTTCGTTTCGGCCGCCTGCACCTCCAGCGCCATGAACAAGTCCATGATTCGGCGATGCTTGGCACCCCGATCCAGAAAGTCTCCCGTTTGCACCAGGGTTGCAGCCCCGCCTGACCAGTTGTGCTGATCGTCAATGATCCCCGCCTCTTGAAGGATCGAGACCAGGGCATCAAAATCGCCATGAATATCCCCCACGGCCACTACCCTTGCTGAAGCCGTCGCTTCCTTTGCCAGTTGTACGGAAGGTCCCGCCCAGAGAGCAAGCAGCAGGCCTACCTGAACCAGCACGGCGGACCTTCCAAGAACGCGACTGAATCGATGTCCCATGACTACAACCTATGTCCTCTTATTGTATCCCTCTTTCGGTCTACGGTCAGCTGCCTCTTGACCCGCAAGTAGAAAGGACTGAGGACTGAGTGCTCACAATTTGACAGCTGCTCGCCGGACAAGTTCCAAGTTCGATTTGAGATTTGAAATTTTGAAGTTACCCCTCTTTGGTGGAAAGATTCTAGTTTGGGATTTGGGATTTTGAACTTCATCCGGCCTGTGTTCAGTCCTCATCACTCAGTCCTGTCTTCCAGTTCTCAGCTGTCTCCTTCTCAGAAATAGACTCTGATGGCGGCAAACAGAGTGTTGGGAACCAAACCGTACTCACTTTGAGGAACCGGGCCCATCCCCGACGACTGGAGTCCCTTTCCGATACCGATTTGGGCGCCCGCTAACACATCCGAGTTGTTACTCGTCGACCATTGAAACGATGGCACCCAGAGGGTGGAGGGATCTTGGAAGTTTATGAGCAGGGTGTGGGTAATCGTCCCTAGAGGGTGAAAACGCCAGACCCCGGAAACACCGGTATAAAATCTTCCCAGGGCATTGATTTCTCCACGCAGAACACGGTCGGCTGTAATCCAATCCAGGTAGTCCGAGGCTTGGCTCGCTCCATATCCGTTGAAAGAAAACTCGGCCGTCACCAAAAACGTCGGCGTCAGCTGTCGATCCACTCCCGCCGCGGCGCGCCAGAAAGTTCGCCGGTCCCGCACCCGATCCTCCGGGTCGCCCGATTGGGTCCAGCTCACCTCTGCTCGCAGGCCTGTCCCCCAGGCATCCGCCGTCAGAAAACTCCCAGCCACGGTGTCCCGATGAAATCTACCTCCCATCAAGCCCCAATCCAGCGGTCCTAGATTGAAACGGGTCAAGGCTGCCAACGTGCCGTCCCTGCTCAGGGAGGGTCCCAGAATGGCGCCGATCACCTCGACCTCCGAAAAGGCTCCTAGCGGGATGGTGGCTCGAATCGCGTCGATCCCCGGCTTGTAGTCGCGATCGACTCGTCTAGGAGAGAAAGGTGCAAAGAGATCCAGGGAAGGCCAAAAGTAGCCCACTCCCCAGGTGACGGCCTGACGGCCGATCACGATCCTAACCTGATTCAAATCGATCTTAAGGTTGAGTCGATCGAAACTTCCGATCAGCTCAAGATCCGGGCTATCGGTAAAGACGTGCTCCAAAGGCAGGAAGGTGGGAGTCGTGGAGGTTGCCAGGCCTGAAGGTCCCAGCAGTCGAGAGGGTGAGACAAATTCCAGGAGAGGATGGATCTCCAGGCGAACGTGCTGGTCAAAGAATGCGTTTCCGGTAAGGCGTAGGATCAGGAGTTCGGTATCCCGGCGACTCGGTGAGCCAGTTCCCCCCGGTTCCTCTTCCAGGGCAAGCTTTTCCAATCGCAGGAAGGGATAGACTCGAAAGGATCCACCCCAATCAAATTCTTGAGCCTGCAGCCGGGGAATGGCACCTTCCAGAGCCAAGAGAAGAAGCGGGACCCACAGGTATTTTGACCTGGTAAAGAGCGTCACGGGCTGGAAACGTCCTTCTCCACACAGCCGTCCAGTAGATGAATAATGCGCTTGGCCCGCTTCATCACGCGAGGATCATGGGTGGAGAAGAGGAATGTGGTGTCGTGCTCCTGGTTCAGTTTCTCCATGAGGTCGATCAGTGCAAAGGCCGTTTTGCTGTCCAGGTTAGCCGTCGGTTCATCGGCCAGAACCAGGGCCGGTTCGGCCACTATGGCACGGGCTACCGCAACCCGCTGCTGTTGTCCGCCTGAGAGCTCGGAGGGGCGGCGGTGTTCAAGACCCTCCAGCCCTACTTCCTTCAGGACCTGGTGCACAGTCCTTTTTCTTTCCGCCGCCGGCACCCCTCTGAGCAGCAGAATCAATTCCGCGTTTTCCTCCGCACTCAGAACGGGCACCAAATTGTAGGACTGGAAAATGAATCCGACTTTATTGAGTCTTAACCGTGCCAGCTGGGGCGCGCTCATTCCTGTCAGATCCTGTCCTTCCACCCAGACCTTCCCCTCGGTCGGTCGGTCGAGCCCCACGGCAACGTTCAGCAGTGTCGTCTTCCCCGATCCGGAGGGACCGGCAATGGCCACAAACTCACCTCGCCGCAGGGTCAGATCGACACCATCCAGCGCCCGAATGGTCTCACCACCCTGGTGATAGAGCCGGGATACATTCTGGAACTGAAGGATCGTATCTCCTTGATTCATGATCAGGCTCGCCCCAGTGAATGAACATCTGCTGATCGGGCCGCCCGCCAGGCCGGAAATACGGCCAGCAACAGAGTCAAGCTAAAAACCACGACCATCGATTGGAGAATCCGGGCCGGGGACAGATGAGAATACATGACCGGGTCAAAGGCCACACCGGCGGCAGTAAGTTCTCCTGAGTAAAAGAGGTCCAGCGGTAAACCGCTGCGGCTCAGATAAAGATGCCCACTGTACCCAAGCCCGAAACCGGTGAGGGCCGCGAGAAAAGCAATAAAGAAGGCTTCCAACAGCACCATCGTGAACCGCTTGCCCGGCGTCATCCCCAGACAATGGAGCAGGGCAAACTCCCGGCCTCGTTCCAGAACCGACATGAGCAAAGTGTTGAGTACGGTAAAGCCGATCAGCAGAAAGAGGATCAGATTCATGACGTAGCTGCCTCCATCGTCAAGACGAATAAAATCCCTCAATTGGGGAAGCGCTTCTCCCCAGCTCAATACCTCCAAAGTGGGAAAGTTCTCCTGTCCGATGCTGGCCAGCTCCTCTGACAATTGAGCATCTTGGATCAACAAGGCGATTTGGTGGACCTGAGTTCCCAAGTCCAGGAATTCCTGAGCAGCGCCCAGGGGCATCAAAGCCAGTGTTTGGTCCTGCTCTTCCAATCCCGTTCGCAGAATCCCCCTGACTCGCACAAGCCGGGATCGAATTTCCACGGAGTCTGCTCCCTGTGCCATCAGAACCAGTTTCTCTCCCACCTCGAGGGCGAGTTTGTGAGCCACTCCTTGTCCCAGAATCACCCAATCCCGGTCGTCGGCATTCAGGAACTCCCCTTCGATCAATTTCTCGTCAAAACCGGAGGCCTGCATTTCCTCTAGAGGTTGGATCCCGATGAGTTGAACTCCTGTTGAGCCATCAGCAGAGGAGGCCAGACCGGACACGAAGGTTCGGCGCAAGATGTGACGAATCGGGAATCGCCCTTTCATTTCCCGGCTCCAGGACTCTACGCCTCGAATCTCTTCAGGGCTCAGCAACCGGTCAATTCCCCCTTTTTCCAGATAGCCTTTCTGCTGAACCAGGACGTGACCTGAACCCAGATGCACGGCACTTTCTATCATCTGCTTATGGCTTCCATCCCCAAGGCCCAGAATAATCAACAACAGAGCCAAGCCCAGCGAGATGGTGATCACGGTGAGAAGCGTTCTGCGAGGCTTTCGCCACAGATTTCTCCAGGCCATCTTCAAGACAATCGACATTCGAATGAATCTCTTTATTTAACCCTCAACAGGAGCCGACAGGGCCTGGACCGGATTCAATCGAGCGGCCTTCACAGCCGGGAACAGGGCAGCCAAGAGAGTAGCCGAAAGCAGGCCCAGGGCCGACCAAAGGACGTAATCCCAGCCCCAGCTGGCCTTTAATACTGGGTCCATACGGGTTCCCAGCATGGAAACTTCGCCCATCCACCTGCTTAAATCCAGACCCTGGGTGGTTAGATAGGACATCCCCCAGGCTCCTAAACCAAATCCCCCGATCAAACCCAGAATTCCCAGAAAAAGGCTTTCCAGGAGAATGGAACTCACAATGAGCAGGGGACGCATACCCAGGGCAGCGACCAATCCGATCTCACGGCTCCTTTCAAAGACCGCCATCATCATCGTGTTCAGGACACCTATAGCGGTGAAAAGCCCAATGATCAAGATAATGAAGCCGTACATCCCCTGGGCCAGGCCCACATAGTCTCTGAGCTGGGGTGCCAGTTCTCCCCAGCTCTGGGCCACGGTGTTGGCCGGCCAGTTTTCAGAAGCGTTGAGCTGTGCGGCAAAGGCATCAGCAGCCATGGGGTCCCCGATCCTCACCGCAATCTCATGAACCTCATCCGGACTCAGAGCAAGCAGTTCCTGCAGGTCCTTCAGATAGAGAACTGCCAGCGAGCGATCCAAATAACTGAGTCCGGTGTGAAGGATTCCAGATACCTGAAACAGGTCGTTTCCAAGACTCCCGTCGGCGGCCTGAGTGACGATGGCCACCTGTGATCCAATGCTTGCTTCCAGTTCCCGGGCCAGGACATCTCCCAACAGCAGAGAGCGCTCCACCGAGTCGTCCAGGGCTCCCGCCTGAAGTCCCGACAGGAAGCTGCTCACCCCCGATTCCACTTGCGGATCAATGCCCATCAAACGGGCTCCTGCAGAGTTTTCCCCCGTGGATAAAAGGCCAAATCCGTACACTCGGGGAGAGCGGCCCGCCAACTGAGGATAAAGGCTGAGTTGGTGGAGGACCCCTTCCAGCTCGCTGCTAGAATCACTGCCGATGGTATCGTAGAGGCTGCGCTCGGGTAGATAGTCCGAATGGTGAAGCTGCAGGTCACCCATCAGCAGGCCCGTTCCATTTTTGAGCATCTGCCCGGCCATGCCGACGGTCAATCCTATGAGAACAATCAGAATGGCATAGCCGCAACCCACAGCTGAAATGGTAATCAGGCTCCGTCTGGAATTTCTCCACAGGTTTCGCCACCCCAACCGCCAGGCAATCATCTCTATCTCCGCAGAGAAGAAAGGGAGAAAGTGCCCTTGGGTATGGGAATGTCAAAGTGGAGTTCGTGATAGATCATCTCCGTGTATTCCTCGGGTTTGTCCTGCGGAACCATCCTCGACTTGGTGGGGACGAGCCTTCCGCTCATCTCACGATAGTCAGAGAAGGTCATCGTACGTTTGAGCTCTCCGTCCTCACCATAGTATTCAGCCCAGGTGGGCATCAGATCCTGTTTGCGGACTTGGTAGAGCATCTTCCCCCAGACCACAGGCGCATCGGGATGAGGAGTCAGCTGAAACTCATAGACCTCAATCCCTTCTCGATCTCCTTCATAAACGATCTCAATCTCATAGTCACGAATGAGGCGACTTTCCTTGACCAGATCGTCATTGGTGAAATGCGAGCCCATCCAGGACCCCATCATCATGGAGCTAGGGACACGGATGGTGCGATCAATTTTTGGAAGATAATTCCACATGTCGGAGCCGACCTTCAGAGTTGTCGTTCCGGCTTCTTTTTTGGGCTGTAACACTTTAATCAGAGCTTTTTCCGTACCCTCTGACCAGATTTCCATCGTGACATTGCGCTCCCAGCGCCGGGTGACCACAGCCATTTCCACCAGGCCCCGAGAGGAGTCTCCTCGAAGCATCTGGTCCACCTTGTCAATAATTTCCGCTGGGCTCAGCTGGGCTAAATCAACCTGTGCGGAAAGGGAGCAGATGGAACCTCCCATCAAAAACAACCCTGTCCAAATCCGTATGATTCCTAGCCACATCAGAGACACTACCTTTATCACCTACGGGTGAGAAATTCCTCAACTCTACTGGCCCAGCGCCCAGCTCTCACGATCCTCGGAGGGTCGATCGTCAGGTCAACCACCGTAGAGGGTTGACTGGGCTGCTCCCTTTCCCTGCCCTCTAATATAAGGTCCACCTGGTGATCAAAAAGTTGCTTCAAACCTTCCAGTGCAGCCAACGGCTGTCCAGAAACGTTGGCGCTGGTGGAGACAATGGGACCCGGGATGGCCGCCATCCAAAGCTGTAGAAAGACCAGATCAGGATGACGCAATCCCACCTTGCCGTCCTCCCCCAGCAGTAAGCGGGAACAGGAGGAGTTCCCTTCCAGAAGGAAGGTCACGGGACCCGGCCAAAAGGCTTTCACAAGTTCATAAAATAGATTCGGTATATGATTGGAAACCACTTCAGCATAAGAATAATCCTGGATAAGTAACAGAACGCCCTTTTTCTCGGAGCGGCCTTTGATGGCGAAAAGTCTTCGCAGTGCTTCCTCATTGAAAGGATCACAGCCCAGACCATAGAGGGTATCGGTGGGGTAAAGCACCACCTTACCTTGGCGGATCGCCTGGGCCGCTCTTTCAATCATTTCTGGGGGGGGAGAGTCAAGATCAAACGGCACATCTGCTAAGATAGCACGAAGTGTCCTCTTCTGTTTCCCGGATTGAAAGCCGGCAAAACCCCCAATATAAACTCTGGAAGAAATATGTCGCTCACCCCGAGGAACAGGACTGTCCCTGGATTCCCATAGAAGGATGGAAGCAAACCCAGGACCTCTCCACCCAGCACCCCATAGAACTGTTACTCTTCTCAGAGGGAGCGGAACGTGGCATCCAGGACCTTCTTCCCCGCTCTACAGAGTCTTTTCAGCTGGCTCCGGCCTTGTTCGAAAGTCTGTCCACCCTCGATTCTTCTCGGCAGATCCTGGCCTTCTTTGAAAAACCCAGCTGGAATTGGGAGGATCTCACCCCACAGGTTCTTTACCTGAGCGAACTCCAGGATCCGGGCAATCTGGGGACGCTGCTGCGAACCGCCCGTGCCACAGGAATCTTCAGTGTTGCCACCAGTCCCCACACCGTCTCCTGTTTCAACGCCAAGGTCGTCCGGGCCTCGGCTGCCTCTCTTTTCTCGGTTCCATTCCTGGAGGGGATCGAAGCTGGCGAGTTGAAGAGTCGTGGATATCACCTCTGGGCCACCACTCCACAGGGTGGCAAACCCCTCTTTGAAGCACAATTCAGGTCCCCTCTTGCCATTGCGATAGGCAATGAAGGTCGGGGCCTGAGCCCTGAGGTTCTCAGCCTCGCCGACCACCACCTGCACATCCCCATGCAACCCAAAATGGAGAGTCTCAATGCCGCCGTGGCGGGTTCACTCGTTCTCTATGAAGTGTTCCGTCAAGGAACTATGTAGGCTTCTTGGGATCGCTCTTGTCAGATTTTCGCAAGGCTTTACGCAACTCCTTGGCCCTGATCACTTGTCCCTGCAAAAGCATTTCCCCTGCAAAGCGCTTGATCACCTCCGTGTAGACAGCGATCGCTTCCTCTTGGCGATCCGAACTTCCCAGTGCCACTCCCTTGTTGACCAGCGCCAGCGCTACCTGCTCTTGTAGTACCACTTCCTGTTCCTCCTGGTAGCGCTTGAGGACCTCATCGCAGACTTCAATGGTCTCCTCCATCCGGCCCAGCGTCCCCAGAGCCACACCTTTATTGACAAGGGCTTTGGCCACCTGCTCCCGCAATACGAGTTCCGGCGCATTTTGAAAGCGCTCGACCACCTCATCACAAAGGGTCAACGTCTCTTCAGCACGACCCAATGTTCCCAGCGCCACTCCTTTGTTGACCAGCGCCTTGACCATCTGCTCCCGCAGCACCACCTCCTGTGTTTCCTGCAAGCGAGTGATGACCTCATCGTAAATCTCGATCTCTTCCTCAGTCTTGCCCAGAGCTCCCAACATTACCCCTTTTTCGACCCTGGCTCGAACTACCTGCTCTTGAAGGGACAACTCCTCTGCCTCTTGATAACGATGGATGATTTCATCAAGGACCTCAATCACTTCCTCCATCTGGCCCAACGTCCCCAAAGCCACCCACTTATGAAACAATGCTCCAGCCACCTTCTCCCGCATGGCACTGTGGCTGGCTTCGCCGAAGCGATCCATCACCTCGTCGCACACTTGGACCACTTCTTCCATGCGACCCAAACTCTTGAGAGCCACCGCTTTGTTGGAAAGCGTCTCCATCACCTGCTTCAGCAAGCCTTCATGACTGGCCTCGCCAAAGCGATCCATCACCTCATCACACACCTCAACCACTGCTTCCATATGACCCAGGCTGGCCAGCGCTACTTCTTTGATCACCAAAGCCCCACCTACATGGACCTTCAGTGAGATGTCGATGGCATTGCCAAAGAGATTCATCACCTCATCGCAGGCCTCAATGGCATCCTCCATGCGGCCCAGTGCTCCAAGCGTTAACCCTTTCTTGAACAACGCATCCGCCACCAGTTCCCGTACCTCCAAATCCATCACCTCTTGGAAGCGACTGACCACCTCATCGTAAACCGCAATTGCCTTCTCTGTGCTCCCCAGCGCCACTCCCTTTTCAATCAACTCCCGCGGTTCTCGTCTTTGGGCCTCCTTCTTCGCCTCTTCCTCTGCCTTACCTTTTTCTTCCGCCTCCCTGGCCGCTTGCGCTTCTGCTTTCCTTTTCTCTTCGGCCTCTTTTTCGGCCTGCTCCTGAGCCTTGAGTTTCTCCTCGGACTCCTGTTTCTCCTGCTGCTGCGCCTTCCTCTTTTCTTCCGCCTCACTGGCCTCTCGGGCCGCCCGCTCTTTTGTTATCCGTCTTTCTGTCTTCCGTCTTTCTTCCTGCTCCTGTGTTGCTCTCTCTCTCTCCAGGTCCTGGGCTTTTCGTTCTTCTTCAGCCTCCTGGACCTCTTGGGCCGCCTGCTCTCCTGCCTTCCGTCTTTCGGCCTGCTCCTGCGTTCCTCTCTTCTCTTGCTCTCCCTTCAGCCCACGGATAATCGCTTCCAATGCCTCTTTTTTGGCTACTGCTTCAGCGACCTGTTCCCGCAACACTGTTTGCTGAGCCTGGCCAAATCGGCTGATCACTTCATCGCACACCGCAATGGCGTCTGTCGTGAGGCCCAGCCTTTCCAGGGAGGCCGCTTTGTGAACCATGGCCTCCGCCACCTGTTCACTAACCTCCGCTTCCGTCGCCGTACCAAAGCGGCTGATCACCTCATTGAAAACCGCAAGCGCTTCCTGTGCAGTTCCCAGGGCCACACCCTTGGCCACCAGGGCCTTTGCCGCCTCATGGGGCAAGTCGGTTTCCGTGGCGTATTCACCCGGACTCAGTTTTTCCTGTTTCTGGCCCAGAGTTCCCAGGGTCTCCCCGTCGTCTTGAACCGCCGACTGAGGTGCTACTGGCTCAGGTGCTACCGGCTGCGTCGGTATCCCTCCCAGCGTCTCCTTTTTGAGCAGAGCCCGCCCCACCTGCTCCCGCAGCGCTGGTTCCCTGGCCTCGCCAAAGTGCCGAATGATCTCATCGTAGACCTCCATTGCCTGCTGCTTACCGCCCAGACTCTCCAAAACCTCTCCCTGGTTCACCATCGCCTCGGCCACGTACTTCCTCACCTGCACTTCGGTGTCGCTGCCGAAGCGAGCGATCACCTCATCGTAGACCGCAATCGCCTCCTCTACATTTCCCAGAGCGACTCCTCGCCCCATGAGAGCGCTCACCGAGTCTGCAGGCCGTTCCGCAGTGGTGGAGTGTTGAACCGGCTTCACCGCTTGGTCGAAGAACCCGCTTGGATCTTGTGCAGAGCCGAGAGTTCCCAGGGTCGTCCCTTGGCTGGCAGGTGCCCGGGCCATCCGCTCTTGAACGGTTGTCTCCAGCATCCCCGCATTCAACACCGCTCGCGACACCTGCTCCCGCACATCTGATTCTCTCGACTCGCTAAAACGAGCCAGCAGTTCGTTGTAGGTGCGGAGCGCTTCTTGTGTTCGGCCCAAGCCTCCCAGCGTCACCCCCTTATTAAAGAGGGCCCAAGCCACCTGCTCCTTCACGTCGGGGTCGGTGGGCGCAGCCGGTTGGGTTCCCTTCAACCATCCCGGACGAACCAGACCGCCCGTTGCTGCTCCTCTTAGCCCTGCGAAGCGACGCAGTAAGTCATCGTAGGTCCCAAGAGACTCCTGGGTCCGACCCAGGGTCCCCAGGGCTGTAGCTTTATTGAGGAGAGCCCAGGCCACCTGCACCCGGAGCTCCTTTTTGAGAGGGTCATTCTGCGAAGAATCCTGGAGCCATCCAGGGCGTGTCAAGCCTTCAAAGGTTGTTTCCTTCACTTCTGCGAAGCTCCTTAACAACTCGTCGAAAACAGCAACTGCATCCCCCGTATGGCCCAGGCTGTTCAGGAGCACACCTCTGTTAAAGAGAGCCCAGGCTACCGGTTCGCGCACCTCCGCTTTTTCTTCCTGTTGGGCGCCCACCTGCCTGTCCCCTTTCAACCAATCCGGAAGTGTCAGGGCGCCCACTTTCGTTTCCCGGGATTGGGTGGCCGACCCAAAGCGATGCAGCAG
>Ga0209987_10000545_pt1 | contig 19816 bp, 15 predicted proteins | sample N074metaG_FD_182134 | JGI IMG/M metagenome (GOLD analysis project Ga0209987, IMG submission 182134) | Deep subsurface microbial communities from Kermadec Trench to uncover new lineages of life (NeLLi) - N074 metaG (SPAdes) (version 2) | ecosystem: Environmental > Aquatic > Marine > Ocean trench... | reverse complement strand
GGCATCCCGGTCATCACCATCCTGACTGATTTGCCGAGGGCCGAGACTGTTGGGTATGTCGGCCTCGACAACCGGGCGGCGGGGCGGACCGCGGGACTCCTGATGGGCCGGCTGTGTTCGCAACCGGGGAAGATCGCAATATTCTGGGGCGGTCAACTCTATCGCAGCCATGAGGAGCGCGAGATGGGGTTCCGCACCGTGCTTCGCAGCGAGTTCGAACATTTGAAAGTGCTGGACGCGATTCGCGGATATGACGATCCGCGCAAAAACTATGAAATGGCGGCGGAATTGCTCGCCAGGCACGATGACCTGAAGGGCATCTATAGCGTCGGCAGCGGAAACAGGGGCATCGAAAAGGCCATGCTGGAAAGCGGCCGCAAGGACGAAGTGACCTATGTGGCGTTCAACCTCACGCCGCTGACAAAACAATGCCTGCTCAGCGGTGTCATGGATGCCGTGGTGCATCAAGATATGGCGCGCGCGGCGGACAATGCGATCAGCGCGGTCGTGGACCACATCGCCGGGCGGCCGACCCAAATCGACACCATACCCATTGAGATCATCATGCGCGAAAGTATCCGCGACTAGGATTAGGCACCGGGGAACACATAGGTATGACTACAAATCGATCGATCGAACTCGGCATGGTGGGCGGTGGACCGGGGTCCGGGATCGGCCCGGCCCATCGCTACGGCGCCAGTATGGACGGTGCCTTCGAGCTGGTCGCGGGCGTGTTTTCCAGGAATCCGGACAAGAACGCGCAGATGGGCGTATCCCTCGGGTTGAACCCGGACCGGGTCTACGCCGATTTCGAAACGATGGCGGTGGCGGAGGGCAAGCTGGCCGGCGGCATCAGGGCAGTGAGCATCGTCACCCCGAACGATAGCCATGTTCCGGCCTGCCTCGCATTCATCGAACAGGGGATTCACATCATCTGCGACAAACCGCTGGCGACATCGTTCGAGGATTCGGTCACCGCGTACCGCGAGGCACGGTCTCGCGACGTCATATTCGGCCTATCCCACATCTATGCCAGTTATGCCATGGCGCGGGAGGCGCGCGAACGGATCGCGGCCGGAGAGCTGGGTAAACTGCGGATGGTCCAATTGGAATATGCCTCCGGAAGCCGGACGAGGCTGGTCGAGGCGGAAGGCGATACCAAGGCGCAGTGGCGCATGAATCCGCAAATCGCCGGCCCGTCTTCGGTCCTGGGCGATATTGGCACCCATGCCCACCAACTTGCACGGTTCATCACCGGCCTGGAACTGGAAGCCGTATCCGCCGACATCCAGATCATGGTGCCGGGGCGGACCGGCGACGACAACGCCAATGTGAATCTTCGCTTCGAGGGCGGTGTCCGCGGACAATTGTGGGCCAGTTACGTCGCGGCCGGCTTCGGCAACGGTTTGCGCGTCCGCGTATTCGGCGATCGCGGTAGTTTGGAATGGCTGCAGGAACGGCCCGACGAGCTGTGGATCCGGCCGGATTCCGAGCCCCAGCGGTTGTTGCGGCGCGGCGAAGCCTGGTTGAGCGAGGCCGCGCACCGCGCCAGCAGAATGAAAATCGGCCATCCGCAGGGCATCCTGGAAGCCTTCGCCAATTTTTACGGCGATGTCGCGGCGGCCATTCATGACAAGGACTCCGGACACGACACCGGGGGCCGGCAACCGGACTTCGCCACCGCCCGCGACGGCGTTCTCGGCATGAAATTCGTCGAGGCGGCGGTGGAATCGAATGCGAACAACGGTGGCTGGGTCGATGCGACGGTCGATTTCGCGGCGATCGAACGAAGCGCATGATAAAAATCGCGCTTATTGGGGCCGGCGTGATCGGCCGAATCCACGCCCGCAATATCAGTCACAGCACCACCTGTTCCCTCGCCCATGTGGTCGATGTCGATCGCGGGCGCGCCGGCGAACTTTGCCGCTCGTTCGGCGGCCGCGCCGACGATTCGGTCGACCGCGCCCTATCGGACGACACGGTCGATGCGGTTGTCATCGCGTCGTCCACGGATGCCCACAAAGGCCATGTTCTGGCCGCCGCGCGGGCCGGAAAAGCGATCCTCTGCGAAAAGCCGATCGCCGATTCGCTTGACGATGCCCGGCATTGCGTCGAGGAAATCGAACGGGCCGGCGTGATCGCCGCGATGGGGTTCAATCGCCGGCTCGATGCGGCCCATCGGGACCTGCATGACCGGCTGTCGGCCGGCGACATCGGCAAAATCGAAATGCTGCGGCTGGTGTCCCGCAGTGCCGCCCCGCCGCGGCCCGAGACGGCGGCGCATTCGGGTGGCATGATCCGGGAAAAGGGCGCGCATTTTTTCGACCTGGCCTGCTGGCTGGCCGGTTCCGACCCGGTAGAGGCCACCGCCATGGGCGGCTGTCTGATCGATCCGCGGTTCGCCGATTTCGACGACGTCGATACCGCCATCGTGACGCTGAGGTTGGAGAACGGGAGCTTGGCCGGGTTCGATTTCGGCCGGCGCACCGCCTATGGCGTCGATGAGCTGATCGAGGTATTCGGAAGCGACGGGCTGCTGCTCGCCGACCGGCAGCCGGTGCCGGGAGTGATCAAGCGCGCCGGCGCGTGCCTTTCGGCGCCAGGCCTCGACCGCGACTGGTACCAACGATTCGCCCCGACTTATGTCGACGAATTGGCGGCCTTCGCCGCCGCGGTCCGCGGCGAGGCGGAAGTGCATGCCGCCATGGCCGACGGCCTGCGGGCGCAAGCCATCGCCGAGGCAGCGATCGTTGCGCTTCGGGAACGGCGCACGGTGGCGATCGCACCGGTCTGGCGGTAACAGGGATGTTGCCAAGCGGCACCGGCGTCATCGGCAATCCGCGTTAGAGGATTGCCGTGGTTTTCCGATCAACAGCGATTTGATGCATCAATTTCACTGATTGATGTATTTTTTGCTCGATTCCGGATTGTGGAATGCATGGCAATCAAGTTTTCGATGTTCATTATTAAGTTCTTCGGGAAATATGAATCAAAGATATTGCGCGGCCCGGCGGGGCGCGGCCCAGCGGGGGTAGCCTGGCGGGGCGCGGCCCAGCGGGCGGGTCCTGCGCTCCGCGGCCGAACGCAATCGGTGCAATCGGGAAACTCAAATGAAAAATGTTGGCGTAATTGGCCTGGGAGACATGGGTTCCGGGTTGGCGAAAAACCTTATCGAGGCGGGTTTCACCGTGCGGGGATGCGACCTCAGTGAAAAACGAATAGCCGCGTTTCGGGACTTGGGCGGCGAGCCCCTCCCATCGGCCGCGGACGTTGGCGCCCACTCCGATGCGGTCTTCGTCATGGTCATGACGGGTGACCAGGCCAAGGCCGTCATTCTCGGTGACGGACTGGCCGCCACCATGAAACCCGGCGGCGTGGTTTTGCTAACGGCGACGATCAAGGCTTCCGAGGCCCGTGAAATAGACGCCGCGCTGGACGGCACCGGTATCGAGCTCATCGACTCGCCGGTCAGTGGCGGCTTTCCCGGCGCGCAATCGGGAACCTTGACCATGATGGCGGCGGGAAGCGACACGGCGCTGGCGCAAGTTCGTCCGGTCATGGAGGCGGTCAGCAAGAATATCCACCGGGTCGGCGCCGAGGCCGGCATGGGCCAAACCGTCAAAGCCTGCCTGCAATCGCTGATTGGCTCGATCTTCACGGCCACCTGCGAGGCCTCGGCACTGGCGGCGAAGGCCGGCGTCAAGGGACAGGTGCTGTACGACGTGTTCAGCACCTCCGGAGCCGGTTGCGGTGTCGCCAACACGGCGCTTTCGAACATCATCGACCGCCAGTTCGTCGGCACCGGCAGCCACATCTCGACGATGTACAAGGACCTGACCATCGCAATGGACATGGCCCGCGACCTCGGCGTGCCGCTGTTCACCGCGGCAACGGCGATGCAGCTGTTTCAAGCCGGTAAAACCAAGCATCCCGAGGCCGACAACTGGGTCGTCACAAGGGTCATAGAAGACATCGTCGGCGCCGAGCTGGCGCGCTAAACGGAGCGAATATCGATGAAACTGGGCGTTATTACCGACGGCATTAGCCGCGACTTGGAGCATGCACTGACCGTTATGGACGAGTTCGGCCTTGACTATGCCGAGCTACAATTCCTTTGGGACAAGGAGGTCGGCGACCTGGACACCGGGGAGCGCAAGCGGGCGCTGGAGCTGGTCACGAAACACGGCAAGAAGGTGTCGTGCATCTCGCGTCATGTCTTCGGCGGCATGCCGATGAGCACCAAAGCCGGCGACCCGCTGCACACCAAGCACATGGACGGCCTCAAGCGCTGCATCGAGATGGCGCACGAGTTCGGCTCGCCGTTGGTGCGGATCATGAGCGGCAAGAAGGAGATGATCCTGTGGGGCGCCCATGGCGCCGAGGCGTGGAATGTTGCCAAGGGCGCCTGGGACGCCCTGCCGCCGTTGATCGCCCCCGCCGTCGAGCTCGCCAAGTCCGAGGGGGTCGTACTGGTGGTCGAGACCGGCAACGGCACCATGATCAATTCCTGCTGGACCGGATGCAAGCTGATCGACGATCTTGGCGCCAAGGACACGCTGAAGATCCTCTGGGACCCGGCCAACAATTGCTGGGCGCACGAGACCGCCTACCCCGACGGCTACGAAACCATGAAGGGCGGTTATCTCGGCCATGTCCACATCAAGGACGTGCAGGCCGACACGCCGAAAGCGTTCCTCGAAGTCCGTCCCATGGGCGAGGGTCAACTCGCGGATCAGTTTCAACCGATGGCCGATGCCCTGCGCGCCGACGGTTATGACGGCGCGATCTCGTTTGAAAGCGTCTACCATCCCGGAGACGGAGATTTCGAAGCCGGTTTCAGGACCTGCATCGGCAAGTTCAAGGAGCATTACGGCTGATCGGCGCTCGCCCGATTGCCCTGTCCCATCCTTAAATTCGACCCAGACCCGATCGCCAACGACCGCTTGTGGGCGTTGATTGCCGGCACCCCGTCGCGCGAGACTTGAATGGGAGCCGAGGCGGAAGAAGTCTGGCTGGTCGAGGCGCCCTGTGGCCCCCTGGGCCGGACCGGGGTTTCGGCAATCCGGCCGCCCGTGTATTACTCGCGCGGGCGCCGTTAATGATTAGCATCCGGGAAGCAAGTATTCCGATGACCGAGATACACCAGAGCAACCGTTACGAGGGCGGCGACCTGGTGGTCGAGTCGCTCAAGAACCTGGGCGTCGGGCAGATCTTCTCGGTCTCGGGCGGGGCCATCAATTCGGTCTATCGCGCCGCCGCCGCCCACGATCTACCGCTCGTTCACACCCGCCACGAGGCCGCCGCCGGCTTCATGGCCGAGGCGGTGGCGCGTCAGACCGGGGTACCCGGTGTCGCCGCGGTGACCGTGGGACCGGGCCTCACCAACACCGTCACCCCGGCCTTCGTCGCCGGTCGTGCGGGGACGCCGCTGCTGATCCTCGGCGGTCAGGTGCCGACCCCGATGTTCGACCGCGGCGCGGTCCTGGCCGGCAATCACCTAGAGATCATGGCGCCGGTCACCAAGTGGTCGGCGCGGGTGCTGCAGACCGAGCGCATCCCCGAGTACATCGAGGCGGCCTGGCGCCACATGCTGACCGGGCGTCCGGGTCCGGTGTTCCTCGAAGTGCCCTCCGACGTGCTCGCCGCCCAGGTCGCCCGCGTGCCGCCCGCGCAGTACCAAGTGCCGCGCCCGGGCCTGGACCCGACGGCCGGCGCGGCTCTGGCCGAGGCGCTGTCCAAGGCGCGGCGGCCGCTTTTGGTGGTTGGCGACGACTGCCACTGGGACCCTCCGGCGCGGCTGCGCGAGGCGATCGAGACCCTGGGCCTGCCGTTCGTGACCGCGCGCCTGGCGCGCGGGGTGGTCGACGAGAACCATCCGCTCTGGGCCGGACCCGGCTACGTGCCGGCCAACCAGACTCTGGGCCGGGCGCTGGGCGAGGCCGACCTGGTGCTGCTGCTCGGCCATCACTTCGAGGCCGATCTCGGCTACGGCCAAACCCTGGCCGAGGACGCGGTGGTGGTGCAATGCGTCGTCGACGGCGGCACGCTGGGCCGCAACCGTCGCGCCAACCTCGGCATGGTGGCGGCACCCGCGGCCGCAGTCGCGGTCCTGGCCGATTTGGAACCGGGGCCGGTCGAGGCGGCCTGGGTCGCGGGACTGACCGCCGCCTGGAAGGCCGAGCGTGCGGCCCAAGCCGGCGATGATCCGGAAACCCCGCCGGTACATCCGGTAGCCGCGGTCGATGCGGTCATCGACGCGTTGCCCGAAGACACGGTCTACGTCACCTCCCACGGCAACGTCGACTTCTGGGCCGATGCGCGGATCAAGGTGCGCGGACACCGCCACTATCTGCGCGCGGGGCAGTCGGGGGCCCTCGGCGCCGAGATCCCTTACGGCATCGGCGCCAAGTTCGCGGAGCCGGACCGGCCGGTGGTGGTCTTCGTCGGCGATGGCGGGGTCGGCTATCACGCGCTCGAGCTCGACACCGCGGCGCGCTATGGCTGCCCGGTCGTGGTGGTGGTGCTCGACGACCGGAAGTGGTCGGCCATCGCCCTGCCGCAACAGCGCGACTACGGCGCGGACTACGAGCTGGATCTGCCGGCGCGTGACTGGCCCGGCCTGGCCCGGGCGCTGGGCGGTTACGGCGCCGAAGCCCGGACCCTCGAGGAGATCGGCCAGGCGGCCAAGGACGCGCTCGCCAGCGGCAAGCCGGCGATCGTCCGAGTCCCGGTGCGCTCGGTGCTCAGCCCCTACATGGACTACGTGACGCGCTAGCCGCGCCGCGGGCGGGGCGAATATTTATCAATCAACGCGAGAGGCAAGTCGTGATCGAATTTCGTAGAGACTATCTGCTGTTTCTGGGCGACGTGCCCATGCAGCTCGATGCCAAGACCGCCACCGGCATCGCCCATTGGCGGCCGGAGTGGTGTGTCGGCCAGCGCCGCCTGCCGGGCTGCGGCGCCGATACCGGATTGCCGGACATGACCGTCGAAGCGGCGTCGCGTGCCGGCGCCCGGACCCTGGTGATCGGCGTGGCACCCCTGGGCGGGCGCTTCCCCGAGGCCTGGGTGGCCGAGGCGGTGGCGGCGCTGGAGGGCGGCCTCGACATCGCCAGCGGCCTGCACAGCCGGCTGGCCGCGATTCCCGAATTGGCGGCGGCGGCCGAGGCGGCCGGCCGGCGTATCTATGACATCCGCCATCCGGACCAGGACTTCGCCTGCGGCACCGGCGACAAACGCCCCGGCAAGCGCCTGCTCACGGTCGGCACCGACACCTGCGTCGGCAAGATGTTCGCGGCCCTCGCGCTGGCTCGCGAGATGACCGGCCGCGGCCTGAAGGTGGATTTCCGCGCCACCGGCCAGACCGGCATCTTCATCGCCGGCGGCGGCGTCTCCGTCGACGCCGTAATCTCCGACTTCGTCTCCGGCGCCACCGAGGCGCTGGCGCCGGCCGGCGATCCGGACCATTGGGACGTGGTCGAGGGTCAGGGTTCGCTGTTCCACCCGTCCTACGCGGGGGTCAGCCTCGGCCTGCTGCACGGCGCCCAGCCGGACGCCTTGGTGCTGTGCCACGAGGCCGGCCGGACCGGGATCGACGGCATGGCGCACCGGCCGTTGCCGAGCCTCGAAGACTGCATGGACCTCAACCTGCGAACCGCCCGGCTGACCAATCCGGACGTGCGTTTCGTCGGCGTCAGCCTCAACACCCGGAACCTCGATCCGGCGGCGGCCGAGGCCGTGCTCGCGGAAACTTCGGCGCGCCTCGGCCTGCCCTGCGCCGATCCGGTGCGCACCGGCGTTTCCGCCATCGTTGACGCGTTGGTGTAATACGGTGCGCTCCCTGACCGCGCGGGCCGAGTCCTGGCCCCTGACCGAACCCTTCGTGATCTCGCGCCTGACCCAGACCATGGCCGAATTGGCGGTGGTCGAGATTACCGAAGACGGCCTGACCGGGCGCGGCGAGAGCGAGCGCGCCGAGGCCTTCGACGCGCAAGCGCCCAGGACGCTCGATGAGATCGAAGCCGCCCGCGCCGCCATCGAGGCCGGGATCGGCCGCGAGGAACTGCTCGAGGCCATGGCGCCTGGCGCCGGGCGCTCGGCGGTCGATGCCGCGCTCTGGGATTTGGACGCCAAGCGCGCCGGCCGCCCGGCCTGGGAGCTGGCCGGTTTGACGCCGCCGGCGCCGGTCCTGACCGCCTATACCATCAGCCTGGGCGACCCCGAGGCCATGGCCGCCGCCGCGGCCCGCCACGCAGAGCGGCCATTGCTCAAGTTGAAGCTCGGTGGGGTGGGCGACCTCGATCGGGTTGCCGCGGTGCGCGCCGCGGCACCCGCCGCGCGCCTGATCGCCGATGCCAACGAGGCCTGGGACGGGGAGATTCTGGAGCCCTACTTGCGCGGCCTGGCCGAGGCCGGTGTCGAACTCCTGGAGCAACCGCTGCCCCACGGCCGCGACGCTGCGCTGGCCGACGTCGAACGCCCGCTGCCGGTTTGCGCCGACGAGGGTTTCACCGACCGCGCCTCGCTGCCGGCGCTGGCCGGGCGCTACGATTGCGTCAACATCAAGCTCGACAAGGCCGGTGGGCTGACCGAGTCCCTTGCGCTGGTCACGGCCGCGCGCGCTGCCGGGCTCGGCGTCATGGTCGGCTGCATGGTCGGCACCTCGCTGTCCATGGCGCCCGCGCTGCTGGTCGCCGGGCGCGCCGATTTCGTCGACCTCGACGGCCCGCTGCTGATCGCCGAGGACCGCGATCCCGGCCTGACCTACCGCGGCAGCCTAATCGACCCCGCGCCGCCCGAACTCTGGGGCTGAGCGGGGGCTTCTTGCGGGCGGTTCCCGGTGTTAGCATTGCAGGCGTAAAACTTGATGGGGCAGGGCGGTATGACCGAGAGCTATCGGACCATCGAGGTGCGGCCGGCGAGCGGCGCGCTGGGCGCCGAGATTCACGGCATCGATCTGTCGATGGACATCGGCGACGGCCAGCTCGCCGAGCTGCGCCGCGCGTTCGACGCGTTCGGCGTGATCTTCTTCCGCGACCAGGCGCTGACTCCCGAACGCCACATCGCCTTCGCCGAGCGCTGGGGCGAGATCAACATCAACCGCTTCTTCCAGCCGGTGGCGGGTTATCCCAATATCGCCGAGGTGCGCAAGGAGCCCGAGAACCAGCGCAACGTCGGCAGCGATTGGCACACCGACCACTCCTACGACCGGGTGCCGGCGTTGGGCTCGATCCTCTATGCCCGCGAGGTGCCGGAGACCGGCGGCGACACGCTGTTCGCGAGCATGGCCGGGGCCTTCGAGGCCTTGTCCGAGGGTCTGAAGCAGACGCTCCGCGGCCTCAACGCCCGGCACTCGAGCCGCCACGTCTTCGGCGCCGCCGCCCGGAGCGCGGACCAAGACGAGAACCGCGGCCGGATCGGCAACCCGGATCTGGCGACTCAGGACGCGGTGCATCCGGTGGTCCTGCGCCACCCCAGGACCGGGCGCGAAGGGCTCTACGTCAATCCGAATTTCACCGTCGGGATCGAAGGCTGGCGCGACGAGGAGTCGCAGCCGTTCTTGGACATGCTGTACAAGCACGCGCGGGCGCCCGAATTCACCTGCCGGTTTCGCTGGCATGAGGGTTCGATCGCGTTCTGGGACAACCTCGCGACTTGCCACCGCGCCCTCAACGACTATCCGGGCCAGCGCCGCCTGATGCACCGCATCACCCTGGAGGGTGTGCCGATCGACTAGCGCCCCCGCCGCGCCCCCGCCGCGCCCCCGCCGCGCCCGCGTCGCGCCCGCGTCGCCGCTTCGTCGATCGAGAAAGTCTCAGGGTCGAGCACCACGCCGAAACCTTCTTCCACTTCTGCCACCGTGTAGTAGCCGCGTTTCACGTCGCGGGCGACCCGCGCGGGTTCGCGCAAGAGCGGATCGCCGAAACCGCCGCCGCCGGGGGTCGAGACCGTGATCGTGTCGCCCGCTTCGATCGCGATACCCTGGTCCTTGGAGAGATGCGGCGGGTGGTAGGCCGTGCCGTTTCGTATCACCACCACCTTGTTGACTCCGCCGTCGCGGCCGCCCAGTGCGCCCAGCGGCCCGCTACGGCCGTGGTCCATGACGAAGGAGGCGGTCGCGCTGCCGCGCCGCAGCTTGACCTTGTAGGTGACGCCGAAACCGCCGCGCTGTGTCCCCGGACCGCCCGAACCCTCATGCAGGGCGTAGTGCTCGATCAGCACCGGATAGCGCTGCTCGATGATCTCGATCGGCGTGGTCTTGGAGATGCCGATGGTCGAGCAGCCGTTGGAGATGCCGTCGCCGTCCACACTGCCGCCGTAGCCGCCGCCGGAGATCAGGTACATGACGTAGGCGCGCCCGATCTTGGGATCGTAACCGCCGAGGGCGAAGTTGCCGCTGGTGCCCGCGGGTGCGGCGAACAAGAGGTCCGGGATCGCCGGTGTCAGCGCCGCGAACACCGCTTCCGCGATGCGCTGGCTGACCTCGGCCGCGCAACCCGAGACCGGGCGCGGGTATTCGGCGTAGAGGAAGGTGCCCGTGGGATCGAGGACGTTGAGCGGCGCGAAGGTGCCGGCGTTGATCGGCACCTCGGGGAAGATGTGCTTGATCGCCAGATAGACCGAGGAGCGCGTGGTGGCGATCACGGAGTTCATCGGCCCCAGGCAGGGCGGCGAGGAGCCGGACATGTCGAAAGTCAAGTCCGTGTCCTGCTTGGTGATCTTCATGGCGATCTCGAGCGGCGCGTCGACCACGCCGTCCGAATCGACGTAGGCCGTGGCCTGGTATACGCCGTCGGGGATCTGGGCGATCTTGGCGCGCATCTGTTTCTCGGCGCGTGCGCGCAGCTCCGCGATCGCGCGCTCCACCGTGTCGCGGCCGTAGCGGTCGAGCAGTTCGGTCAGGCGCCGCTCGCCGATCATGAGCGCGGCGGCCTGGGCCTTGATGTCGCCGATGCGCTGATCGGCAATGCGGATATTGGACAGGATGATCGACAGGATCTCCTCGTCCATCTCGCCTTTCTTGAACAATTTCACCGGCGGCAGGCGCAGGCCCTCCTGCTCGACCTCGGTGGCGTTTGCCGAGAAACCGCCCGGGACCGCGCCGCCGATGTCCGGCCAGTGCCCGGTGTTGGCCAGCCAGGAGAACAGCTCGCCCTGGTAGAAGAACGGCTTGACGAAGCGCACGTCCATCAGGTGGGTGCCGCCCAGATAGGGGTCGTTGACGATGAACAGATCGCCCGGCGCGATCTCTTTGGCGCGCTTGATGACCTCGGCGGTGCCGAACTGCATGGTACCGACGAAGACCGGCAGGCCGAGGTCGCCCTGGGCGATCAGCGCGCCGGTGGCGCGATCGTAGATGCCGTCGGAGCGGTCGAGCGTCTCGGAAATGACCGGGCTGAAAGCGGCGCGCACGAAGGCCAGGTCCATCTCGTTGCAGACCTGGATCAACCCGCTTTGGATCACCGCGAGGGTGACGGGGTCGAGGCTTCCGGTCATGGCGCCGCCACCTCGATCATCAAGTTGCTGTGCGCGTCCACGCTGACCTTGTCCTCCGGCTCGATGACGGTAGTGGTGTCGAGTTGCTCGACGATGGCCGGGCCAATCAGTGTCGTGCCGGGCGGCAACCGATTGCGCCGGTAAATCGGTGTCTCCCGCCAGCCGCCGGCGAACCAGACAGGTCGCGTGGTCGACGGCGCCTCCACCGTCGCGCCGGTCTCGGCCAGGGATTCGAGCGGCACGCGCGCGCGCCGGCCGATGACCGCGGTGTTGAGGTTGACCAGGACCGCGCGGATTTCCGGCAGCGCGACCTCGAAGCGCGCCCAGTAGGCCGCCTCGAAGGCGTCCTGCAATTGGTCCCGCGTGACCTCCGCACCCGGCACCGCCACGGTCAGGATGTGGCTCTGGCCCAGGAACTGCATGTCGGCGCCGTGCAGCACGGTGACGCCCTCGATCTCGACGCCCTCGCGCGCGATCGTCGCCCGGCCCTCGGCGATCTGCGCCTCCAGGATATCGCGCACCTGGTCCATGTCGAGCGCCGGCACCGGCGTGTTCACGGTGTTGACGTAGTCGTGGCGCACGTCGGCGGCCAGGCAGCCGAGCGCGTTGGTGATGCCCGGGCGCGCCGGCACCAGCACGCGCGGGATGGCCAGCTCCTTGGCCAGCGCCGAGGCGTGCAGCGGCCCGGCGCCGCCGAAGGCGAAGAGCGCGAAGTCGCGCGGATCGTGGCCGCGCGCCAACGATACCAGCCGGAGTGCGCCGGCCATGCGGTCGTTGGCGATGCGCAGCACCGCGGCCGCGGCCCGTTCCGCGTCGAGGTCCAGTTTCGCGCCCAGCTCGCGGACGAAAACCGCGCGCACCTCGTCGAGCGGAACCGGATGATCGACGGCCAGCAGCGCCTCGGAATTGAGCCGTCCGAGCAGCAGGTTGGCGTCGGTGATGGTCGGCCGCTCGCCGCCACGTCCGTAACAGATCGGACCCGGGTCGGCGCCCGCGCTTTGAGGACCGACCTGGAGGATGCCGGCGTCGTTGACCGAGGCGATCGAGCCGCCGCCGGCGCCGATGGTGTGCACGTCGACCATGGGTACGTGGATCGGCATGGCGTACTCGAGCTCGAGCTCCGAGCTGACTTCGGGCACGCCGCCGCGGATCAGCCCGGCGTCGCAACTGGTGCCGCCCATGTCGTAGGTGATGACATTATCGATACCCGCCGCCTTGGCGGTGTAGGCGGCCGCCATGACGCCCGAGGCCGGACCCGACATGATGGTCTTGACCGCCGCCTCGGCGACGATGCTCGACGACACCGTGCCGCCGTTGCCCTGCATGACCAAGAGATCGTGCGGATAGCCGCGCTCGGCCAGGCCCTCGCGCAGGCGCGAAATGTAGCGGTCGAGTACCGGCTGGATGCAGGCGTTGACCGTGGCGGTGACGCCGCGCTCGTACTCGCGGTATTCGGACAGCACCGCGTGGCCCATTGTGATGTAACTATTGGGCCAGACCTCGGCGGCGATCTCGGCGGCGCGGCGCTCATGGGCCGGATTGACGTAGGCGTGCAGGAAGTGAATGACCAGCGCCTCGCAGCCGGACTCGCGCAATTCGATCGCGGCGGCGCGCACCGCGTCCTCGTCGAGCGGTATCAGCACCTCGCCCTCGGCATCCATGCGCTCCGGCACCTCGAAGCGGAGCTCGCGGTCGATCAGCGGATCGAAGCGGCCCTTCAAACCGTAGGGCTGAGGCCGGGTGCGGCGGCCGAGTTCGAGCACGTCGCGGAAACCCTCGGTGGTGATCAAGCCGACCTTGGCGGTCTTGCGCTCGAGCATGGCGTTGGTGGTCGTGGTGGTGCCGTGCACGATGGTGCGCACCTCATTGAGCGGCACGCCGGTCTCTTCCAGTGCGTGGAATACGCCGAAAGCCTGGTTGTCCGGCGTGGTCAGCACCTTGGCGACGCGCGGCGGCCCACCGCATTCGTCCATCAGGATCAGGTCGGTGAAGGTGCCGCCGACGTCGACGCCGATAATCTTGGCCGCCGTAACCTTAGCTGGCGGGGTCATGCCGCCGAAACCAGCTCGCGGCCAATGACTCGCGTCTCGCCCTGCAGCGCAAGGCAGACATCGACGATCAACCCGCGCCGCGCCATGACCCGCGCGCGTTCCAGGCCACGGGCCAGCGCCAGGTCGATTCGATCGGGGGCCAGGGGATCGACCTCGACCGTAACCAGGCGCGCGCCGAGATCGCTGTCGGGTGCGAGGTCGCGGGCGGGTTCGCGCCGCACCGCCGGATCGTCCAGATCGACCGCGTTGGCGATCAAGGTCGCCGCCACGTCGGCCTCGGCCGCGGTCCGCGCCAGCACCGTGACCGAATCCGCGATGCCGAGCGACAGGCTGCGCCCGCGCCAGCCGCTGGTGGCGATGCCGCGCACCGGGCTCGCCGCTTCCACGCGGGCAAAACCGTCGAAGCTGGGCCGCGCACCCAGGGTCACCAGGCCCGTGGTCAGGCTCGCGTCCGGCGACAGGAACAGCGCGATGTCGCCGCCGTTGTTGACATAGGCCTTTTCCAGCTCCCGCGCTTCGGTCATGGCGGCGAGCACCGTATCGGCGACCGCGCCGGCGACCGCGGCCATGGGGGTGACGAAACTGTCGCGGTGCGGCGCGCAGGCCCGACCCATGGCGCGCGCGACCGGGCCGGTAAGCGCGGGTGCGGCCTCGGTCGCGGGCGCGCGCAAGGCCGGCAATTCGGCGGTCAGTTCATCGAGAACGGTCTCGAAACGGGTCCAGGCCCGCGCGTAGGCGGTTTCGGTTTCCCGCGCCGCGCCGAAGGCTTCGAGCACCAGGTCGATGGGACCGTGCTGGAAATGGCGCCGCCGGCCGTCGGGTAGGATGGCGTGGTTTGGCGGCGCGCTCATTCGGCTGACTCCCTGTCGGTCTTGAGCGGGGCGCCCGGCCAGTCGGTGCGCGCGTGCCAGCGGACGGTCTTGAGGCGCTCGATGCCGGCGATCTCCTCGACCTTTCGCACCGCGTCCAGGTGGCCGCCGATCTTGCCGTAGTCGTCGAGCCGCAGGGTGAACTCGATCGGCGCGACGATGGCCGGGGTCGGCACGTAACCGAAACTGCCCTCGGGCATGGTGGTGACGTCGACCATCAAGGTAATGCCCCCGCCGGGCCAGACGTAGACCGGCGCGCCGCCGCAGGTGACCCGCGTCAGCGCTTGCCTGACCGAACGGGTCAGGCGTACCGGGTTCTCGGTCACGCCGGCGCGCAGGCTGCCGCCGGCGCCGGCCATGAATATCACCGTGGAGAGCGCCGGCTCGCAGTTCTCGCCGATCCGCTCGACCACCACCTGAAGCTTGTCCGGCATTTCGGTGGGCTGGGGCTCGAGGTCGTCGTCGAGCACGAAGAAGGCCGCGTCCTCGCCGGTGGTGCTGACCATCAACAGGCGCAGACCCGGCCAGGCCTTCTTGGGGTCGATCTTGTCGATGATGGTCAGCGGATCGGTCACGTCGGTGCCGCCCCAGCCGGTGCCCGGCTCGGCGACCTGGAAGTAACGCCCCGGGGTCGAGCGCCGGCCGCGCACGCGCAGACCCGCCGGTTTCATGTCCAGGAAGCGGCCGGCCTGATGCTCGCTAAGCACGCCGGTGATGTGATCGTCGACCACGATCACCTCGTCGGCCTCGCCGTGCCACTGCTTGGCGAAGATGCCGATGGTGGCCGAACCGCAGCCGACCCGCATGCGCTCTTCCAGCTTGCCGCCGATCACCGGCGGCTTGCCGGCCTGGACCGTGAGCTCGGCGCCGCCGTCGATGGTCATCTCGATGGCCTCGCGATTGCTCAACGCGAGCATGATGTCGCAGGTGACCGTGCCCTCCTTCTTGGAGCCGCCGGTCAGGTGCCGGACACCGCCCAGGGAAAGCATCTGCGAGCCGTATTCCGCCGTGGTCACGTGGCCGACCTGCTCGCCCGCGACCCGCACCGCCGCGGTCTCGGGGCCGACGAAGCGGTCGGTGTCGATCTTCACCTTGAGCCCGCAGTAGCTGAAGATGGCTTCGGAGACCACGGTCACCATGTCGACGCCGTCGTGCTCGCTGGCGACGATGAAGGGCGCGGGTTTGTAGTCGGGATAGGTGGTGCCCGAGCCGATACCGGTCACGAAGGTCGGCGCGCCGGAGATCAGCGAACCGTCCCAGACCTGTTCGCCGAAGGGCACCAGCTCGCCGTCGCGCTCGGCCACCTTCTGGGTGACCACGAAGGGATCCATGCGGGTCAGCACGCCGTCCAGGTTGCCGTAGCGGTCGCAGGCGCCGGTCCGGCCCGCGCGAATGCGGCACAGGACCGGGCAGGCGTCGCAGGTGATGATGTCGGTCGCGGGGTTTGGCGCAGCTTGGGCACTGTCGTCAGGCATGGCCGGCCTCCCGTTGCGCGGCGAGAATGGCGGCGCGCAGGCGGTGCGGCGTCACCGGCAGCACCCGCGGCCGGACCCCGGTCGCGTGCTGGATCGCGCCCAGGATCGCCGGGGCGGTCGGGATCAGCGCCGGCTCGCCGATGCCCTTGGCGCCGAACGGGCCGAGCGGCTCCGGATCCTCGATCAGGACGATCTCGATCGGCGGCACGTCGCCGCAGGTCGGGATCAGGTAGTCGTGCAGGTTTTCGGTCACGCCTGGAACGTACTCCTCCATGAGCGCGAAGCCGAGTCCCTGGGCGATGCCGCCGTGAATCTGGCCCTCGACCTGGATCGGATTGATCGCGCGGCCGATGTCGTGGGCGGCGACGATGTGGCGCACCACGACCCGTCCCAGTGCCACGTCGACTTCGACCTCGGCGATCGGGCGGCGAAACCGTAGGTGGCGTAGGGCGTGCCCTGGCCATCCGCGTCGAGCGGCGTGGTCGGCGGGTCGAACGTGCCCTCGCCGAGCAATACGTCGCCGCGTGCGTCCGGGGCCAGATTTCCGAGGTCGAGGCGCCGGTCCTGGCCCGCCTCGCGCAGGATCACCGCGCCCTCCGCGATCTCCAGCGCGGCGTCGTCGCCGGCATTGGTCCGGCGCAGGATTTGCGCCCGCAGGTCGTTCCCGGCCAGTTGCGCCGCCCTGCCGGAGACGAAGGTCTGGCGCGAGGCCGAGGACTTGCCCGCGTCCGCGGTCAACTCGGTGTCGCCCATGACGACCTCGAAACACGCCGCCGGGACGCCGAGCGCATCGGCGCAGATCTGGACCATGACGGTGCTGGCGCCCTGGCCGATCTCGGCGGCGCCGCTGTAGAGCGTGAGCCGGCCTTCGCGGCTCAGCCCGACGCGCAGGGTCGAGGGGTTGGACATCGCGGTGTTGCCGCAGCCGTACCACATGCAGCCGATCCCGGCCCCGCGCCGCAAGTCGCCGCCGCGAGCATTATGGGCCTCGGCCCGCTCGCGTGCCGACCCCCAGTGGGGCTTCAGCGCCTCCAAACATTCGGCCAGGCCGGCGCTGGCCTCGAGCACCTGACCGGTGGCGGTGGAATCGCCCTTGCGGAGCGCGTTGCGCAGCCGGAACTCGAGCGGGTCGAGGTCGCATTGCGCCGCCAGCTCGTCGCAGAGCGCCTCGTGGACCAGGGCGCATTGGGGCACGCCGAAACCGCGGAAAGCGCCGGCCGGCGGCCCGTTGGTGTGGACGGCGACGCTGGTATTGTGGACGTTGGGCACGGCGTAGGGGCCGGCCGCGTGGATCGGCACCCGATCGGCCACGGTTGGCCCCCAGGAGGCGTAGGCGCCGGTATCGAAGGTGCCGTCGAACGCGTAGGCGAGGAGTTTGCCGCCGCGATCGCAGGCGGCCCGCGCCCGCATCTTGGCGGGATGGCGTTTGGTGGTCGCCGCCATGCTCTCGGGCCGGGTGAAGGTGCAGCGTACCGGCCGGTCCAGCGTCCAGGCGGCGAGGCCGACCAGCAACTGCACCGAGGCGTCCAGCTTGCCGCCGAAGCCGCCGCCGCAGGCGGTCGGGATCAGCCGCACCCGTTCCTTTTCGATGCCCAGTACGTGGGCGATCTCGTCGCGGTCCATGTAGGGGGTCTGGGTGGTGACCGCCACGGTCAGGCGGTCGCCGTCGCGCCGCGCCCAGCCGGCCTCGGGCTCGATGTAGGCGTGCTCGACGAAGGGAGTCTGCCAGGCGCCCTCGGCGGTGAAGGCGGCGTGCGCGAAGGCGGCCTCGGTATCGCCGCGTACGACGCGCCCACGAACCAGGATGTTGCCGGGTTTTTCGGCCTGGACCAGCGTGGCGCCCTCGGCGAGCGCGGCTTCGCTGCCCACGACCGGCGCCAGCGGCTGCCAAGTGATCGGTAGCTCCTCGTCGCGAATTGCCGCGATCGTCGGCGCGTCGCCGGCCAGCGCCAGCACCGCCTCGCCGCGGTAGCGCACTTCGCCGGGCGCCAGCACCGGCTGGTCCTTGCCGCTCGGATAGATGCCGAAGACATTGCTGCCCGGCACGTCCTTGTGGGTCAGCACCGCGGCCAGCCCCGGATATTTCGCCCTGAGCGGCGCGAGATCGCCAAGCGAAAAGCGTGCCCTGGCGTGGGGCGCGCGCGAGACTCGCAGCCAGAGCGCATCTTCCGGCGCGGCGTCGGCACCGTAGATTTCCGTGCCCGTCAGCTTGGGGATGCCGTCGACCTTGGCCAAGCGCGCGCCGACCGCTTGCCCCGCCGGCGGATTCTCGGCGCGCGCGCTGCCGCCGCCCCCATCGAGTCCGCCTGCGTCCAACACCGCCTCGACGATCTTGCGGTAGCCGGTGCAGCGGCACAGCACGCCGCCGAGCGCGTCCAGCACCTCCGGCTCCGTCGGCGCCGGGTTGCGGTCGAGCAGGTCTTGCGCGGCGATCAGCATGCCCGGCGTGCAGATGCCGCACTGCGCCGCGCCGTGGCGGTGGAAGGCGGCCTGCAGTGGCGTGAGCGCGCCGCCGCTGGCCAGACCCTCGACCGTGATCACCTTGCGCCCGGCCACCTGGCCCAGCGGCGTCATGCAGGCGCAGACCTGGCGGCCGTCGATCGACACCGTGCAGGCGCCGCAGTCCCCGGCATCGCAGCCGACCTTGGTGCCGGTCAGGCCGAGCTCCTCGCGCAAAACCTGGCTCAGGCGTGCAAGCGGCGCGGCGCAGACCGCGACCTCGTGGCCGTTGAGATGGAAGCGCAGGGCCTGGGGCGGTGCGTTCATGTTTGCGCGCCCAGGCGTGCCCCGAGCGCGGACAGCTCGCGCCGCACCAGCGTCGCCGCCGCCTCGCGCCGGTAGGCCGCCGAGGCGCGGATGTCGTCGATCGGCGCCAGCGTTTCGTCGAGATGCGCGTCTTCCAGGGCCTCGCCGAGTGCGCCGTCGAGCGGGCGGCCGCCGAGCGCGGTCTCGAGGGCGGGCAGGCGCCGCGCCACCGGGGAACAGGCGCCGAGTGCCAGGCGCGCGGAGGCGACCCGGCCGTCCTCGGGTTCGATGACGATGGCCAGCATGACGATGGAGATCACCATGTACTTGCGCGCACCCAGCTTGGCGAAGCTGCTGGCGGTGTCTGGAGCCGGCTTGGGGATCGAGATCGCGGTGACCAGCTCGTCCGGGCGGCGCTCGGTCTCGCGGTTGCCGGTGACGAAGTCGGCGACCGGCAGGCTGCGCCGGCGGTGGGCGCCGGCCAGCTCGACCCTGGCGTCGAGCGCGAGCAGGTTGGGCAGGCCGTCGGCGGCGGGCGAGGCGTTGCAGATGTTGCCGACCAGGGTGCCCACATTCTGGACCTGCAATCCGCCGATTTCCCGCGCCGCGGCCTTGAGGCCGTCGAAGCAGGGCGGCAGGGTCGCCTCGCGCAGCGCGCTCCAGGTGAGCCCGGCGCCGAGGCGCCAGCAATCGCCATCGTCGCGGATGCCCTGGAGCTCGCCCACGGCGGTGATGTCGAGCACATCCTCGTCGAGCGGCAGGCCGACCCGGGCCGGGTAGAAATCGGTCCCGCCGGCCAGCACCGTGAGTCCCCGCGAACCCAAGGCGTCGAGCGCATCCTCCAGCCGTTGCGGCCGCAAGTACAATGCCATTCCCCAAGGTTACAGGGCGTGGCGGCCGGGCGGAAAGTGGAATTTCGGGGCCGGGTTCCGGTTGCGCGGCGATCCGGACTCGGGTCGGGCTGCGGACCTGGCTGGCTATAGGCATTGGTGGCGATGCGACCCATAAAAACGCTCATTGTAGGAATTATTTTCGTCGCGGGTGTCTTGCCGGCGCCGGCTTTCGCCCACACCACCGAGCGCGCCTTCGTGCTTTTGGTACTCGCCTCGGTGTCCTTCGATGGCTTGGCGCGGAGCTATTGGTGGCTCGGCGGCATGGGGGTCAATCCGCTGGATTTTCC
>Ga0209987_10000544_pt1 | contig 19898 bp, 18 predicted proteins | sample N074metaG_FD_182134 | JGI IMG/M metagenome (GOLD analysis project Ga0209987, IMG submission 182134) | Deep subsurface microbial communities from Kermadec Trench to uncover new lineages of life (NeLLi) - N074 metaG (SPAdes) (version 2) | ecosystem: Environmental > Aquatic > Marine > Ocean trench... | reverse complement strand
GGTGTCACCGCCCTGGGACTCGAACGTTTCGAAATAATATCGACGCGAAATCAGGATAATGGTCTGACCGTGGGCAAGGTCAAAATCCTGACAGAGATTGCCGAGGTTGATATCCCCGAACAATTTTATTATATGCTGGAATTACTCAACCACATTAGTGCCCAGGAGGGGAAAATACCGGATAACAATCAGAGTTTTTCTCAAATGATGTATCGGCTGATATACCAGTTACCTCTCGATACCAACCTCAAGCAAAGGTTGCTGGAAATCCCAAATTGCGGAGACCGGGCAGTCATATTACATGCGGAGCTAATCCGCCTGGGTGTGATTCAATATGTAAACCCTGCGGAGATGCAAGGAGGATAGCGGGGTTCCTTTGTTTAATGGCGAAGACTAAACTAGCACTTTGATTCGAATATGCGAGGACCCGCGCCGATGAGAAACCTATTCATAATTGGAATCATGTTCCTGCTGATTCCTACCGCACAGGCAGCAGAATTATCGGGTGTATTTGTGAAAGATCAGATCACCGCCGAGAACGGCGAGACCCTGCTACTCAACGGCATCGGGCTGCGAGAAAAATTCTGGATCGATATCTACGTCGGATCCTTATACCTGGTTACCAGGTCCGATAATGTCGCCGAAATCCTCTCCGCCCCGCATGCCAGTCGCATACAGATGGACTTCGTATACAAAGAAGTCGCAAAGGAAAAATTACTCAAAGCCTGGCGCGAAGGTTTCAGTAAAAACCAGAACAGGGAAACTATCGCCGCATTGCAAGATCGTATCGACCAGTTTTACGGTTATTTCGATGCGAATGTGGTCGCTAAAGAACAATATATTCTCGACTATATTCCGGGCAAAGGCACAACCATTATCAAAAATAGCAAGGTGCTCGGCGTGATTCCAGGCGAGGACTTCAAAAATGCGCTAATGGAAATATGGTTAGGAAATTATCCGGCCGACAAGAATTTAAAGCTCGGCATGTTGGGGTTGAAGTAGTCGATTACGCTGGTTATCCATTATCAAGGAGTCTGACCCCTTGAATCTGACCACCGTCATTCCTGGCGGGGTGCCGCCCACTTAGCAGGAATCTTGAACCTTGCCATCATAAAAAAGATTCCGGCGCTCTAACGACCGGAATGACGATTGAGTTCTGGGAGTTCTGGGGACACAATACTCAATTATTACTATGCTTTTCGAGAGTTAGGTATTGTGTCCCCAGAACTCCAAGGCTAAAGACCAGCAAACGCTCGATCGGCGTATTCAATAGTTTTCTGAATTTGCGCATCACTGTGCGCAGCACTCACAAACCCCGCTTCAAAGGCTGAAGGCGCAAGATACACACCCTGTTTTAACATCGAATGGAAAAATTGTCTGAAGCGCTCGACGTCACACCGGGTTACATCGGAAAAACGGCTCACGCATTCCTGATCGATGAAAAACAAGCCAAACATTGCGCCTACCCTGTTAGCACAGAGCGGAATTTTTTTACTCTTAGCCGCCGCTAATATTCCCTCTACCAGGTCCTTCGTCTTACGTTCAAGTTCATCATAAAACCCAGGGCGCGATATAATTTCCAGGCTTTTCAATCCAGCCGCCATCGCCACCGGATTGCCAGCCAGGGTACCGGCCTGATACACGGGACCTGTCGGCGCAATATGATCCATGATTTCCTGTCGCCCGCCAAAGGCTCCAACCGGCATTCCGCCGCCTATCACCTTTCCGAGCGTGGTCAAGTCCGGTTTGATTCCATACCGTCCTTGTGCGCCGGTTAAACCGACACGAAACCCGGTCATCACTTCATCGAAAATCAATACCGAAGATGATTCATCACAGCAGCTGCGTAAGCTTGCCAGAAATCCTTCTTCCGGCGGCACACAGTTCATATTACCGGCTACCGGCTCGACTATGACACAAGCGATTTGATCACCGATCTCAGCGAATACCTGCCCAACCTGCGCACTATTATTGAATTCCAGGGTAATTGTGATTTCTGCCACGACATCTGGTACACCGGGAGAACTGGGAATGCCTAGCGTCAATGCCCCCGATCCGGCCTTGACCAATAGTGAGTCGGCATGACCGTGATAACAACCCTCAAACTTTATGATTTTATCGCGACCGGTATAGCCTCGAGCCAGTCGGATCGCGCTCATCGTTGCTTCGGTCCCGGAGCAAGTCATACGCACTTGGTCCATACCCGGCATTATCGAACAAATATTTTCTGCCAACTCAACTTCGAGCTCGGTTGGTGCTCCAAAACTTAGCCCTTTTTTTGCAACTGCACAGACTGCGTCGATTATCTCCGGATTCGCGTGACCACAAATCATCGGCCCCCAGGAACCGACATAATCGATATACGACTTGCCCTCCACATCAATTAAGCAGGCACCCTCGGCATGGTCGATAAACACCGGAGTACCGCCAACACCATTGAAGGCACGTACCGGTGAATTAACACCCCCCGGAATCACTTTTATGGCGCGCTCAAACAGTGATTCAGAATTTGGCATGATGGCTCCTGGTATTAAGCAAGTTCGATTTATTCATATCTGCCAGTGGTAGACGGTCGGGTTTATTTCGCCTCATTCGTGCATCCAGCAAAAACAGTCTGGTTGAATCTGACCCATCTCGACCGTCTATGCTAGCCTGAAAGAAAACTGGGATCGGCGCGCTGCTAGCATAATCAGTACCAGTACCGGTATACCAATCAGCGCAGTCACGAGAAAAAAACTAGAGTAGCCGATAGCATCTACCATGGTACCGGAGTACCCCCCAAGAAGCTTGGGTAACAGGGTCATCAACGAACTGAAGATTGCGTATTGTGTCGCGGTAAATGAAATATTGGTCAGGCTTGATAAAAAAGCGATAAATGCGGCACTGGCCAAACCGGCGGATAGATTATCTGCCGATATTACGATATAGAGCCAGGTTATATCGTAGCCGACCGTTGCGAGTATCATAAACAGCAAATTGGTCGCAGCAGATAACAGGGCGCCTAAAAATAAAATTCGCATCACCCCAAACCGCATCGATAACAGGCCTCCGAGCAACCCACCAATGATTGTCATTAGCACACCAAAGGTCTTAACTACCGCCGCAATCTCGATCTTGCTGTATCCAAGATCGTAGTAAAATACGTTCGATATCACGCCGAGCACGATGTCGGAAATTCGATAAAGACCCACTAACGCTAACAATAGCCAGCCAAGGGTCGAACCATAACGGGCGAAAAAATCACGCACCGGCAGCAAATAGCTGCGTTCGACCATTTCGCCGCGCACAACCCCGGTTTTTACCAGAATTACTACCAGAACCCAGGCTATCCCCAGCGCAACTGCCAGGCGCAAAAATTCAAGCAAAAATCCGGCTAGATGGCGACTGCCCAGAAATTCAGTCAAATCGACCCCGGCCGAACCGACAATATCGCTAGTTAAATAGAAACAGCCGATAAAACCAGCCACTGCTATCACAAACATCAATAAAAATCTCGCGTGGTCCGCATTGCTTTCGATCAATGCAAGTGACGCGCGATCGCCCCGTTCCTGGATTATCAAGGTAGTAAGTATCCCCACCAACATGCATGCCGCCATTACCCAGTAGGTGTATTGCCAGGCCTGGTAAATATAGACCTCACCGGTAGAACCAAACCAGGTGGCTAAGAATAACGATCCTGCACCCGCTACAATTAGTGCACTGCGATAGCCGACGATATAGGTTGCGGACATCAATGCCTGTAATTCAGGACCGGCCGACTCGATGCGATAGGCATCGATCACTATGTCCTGCGTAGCTGATGAAAAACCTAGCAGAACCGCGGCCAGCGCCATCATCGTTAAACCGCTGCTACCGGTCTGTGGATTGATCGAGGCCATTAAAACGATCGCGGCTATGATCGACAACTGCGCGACTAACATCCAGGCACGGCGTCTTCCTAGGACCCGGGTCAACCCCGGTACTGGCAGTTGGTCAATTAAAGGCGCCCAGACAAATTTGAACGAATAACCCAATGCCGCCCAGCTAAAAAATGTGACCGCCGAGCGCTCTATCCCCGCTTCACGCAACCACAGACTCAGCGAGGAAAAAATGAGTAGTAATGGAATCCCAGCCGAGAAGCCGAGAAACAGCATGGTGACCACTCGCGGGTGGGCAAATGCTTTTGAGGTCTCCAACCAGCCTGGTTGCTGCGAATTACTCATTAACCGGCGATTGAAAAATCATAGTCCATGATCAGGGGTGCATGGTCAGAAAAGCGATCCCGTCTGAAAATCGAGGCCTTCTGAATCTTATCCTTCAAACCCGGTGTCACCATTTGATAATCGATTCGCCAACCAACATTGTTGGCCCAGGACTGCCCCCGATTCGACCACCAGGTATATTGTTCCTCGCGTTGATCGACCTGGCGAAAACCGTCAATAAAACCGACCCGATCAAATAAATCGCTCAGCCAGGCTCTTTCCTCGGGTAAAAATCCGGAATTTTTCTGATTCGATCTCCAGTTTTTCAAATCAATATTCTGGTGCGCTATATTCCAGTCTCCGCAGATGATAAATTCTCTACGTTTACGCCGTAATGCCTGCAAATGCAGCATAAAGCTTTGCATAAAACGAAACTTCGATTCCTGTCGATGATCACCCGAAGAACCGGATGGGGCGTATAGCGAAATGACCGATAAATTTTTATATCGATATTCGAGATAACGCCCTTCGTTGTCGAATTCAGACTCACCATATCCCCGAATAACCTGCAACGGTTTGTGCAAGCTGTACAGTGCTGTACCACTATAGCCTTTTTTTAATGCATCAAAATAATGACACTGGTATGACTCGGGATGGAACACTGGATCCTGCAATTGGTCGACCTGTGCTTTGGTTTCCTGGACGCAGACGAAATCGGCCCCCTGCTTTGCAAGCCAGGCGAAAAAACCTTTACGGGCAGCCGCGCGTATACCATTGGTATTGATCGATATCACTCGCATGAAAGCTTTCTCATAACCCGCTATGATACATGATATGCAAGCCTACCAATCTCAATTTCTAGACTACTGCCTGCAAAGGGGAGTTCTCAAATTCGGTGAGTTTACTCTGAAATCTGGACGCGTGAGCCCCTACTTTTTCAATGCCGGGCTATTTAACACCGGCGCCGATCTGACGGCCCTGGGAGATTTTTATGCGGAGGCTATCCAGCGCGCGGGGGTGGAATTCGATCTGTTATTTGGCCCAGCGTACAAGGGTATTCCACTCGCAGCGGTAACCGCCAGCTCTCTCTATCAACATCATGCGCGTGATATCCCCTATGCTTTCGATCGAAAGGAAGTCAAAGATCACGGCGAGGGGGGCCAAACAGTGGGTTCGCCAATAAGCGGCAGAGTGATGATTATTGACGATGTTATCACTGCAGGAACCGCAATCCGTCAGTCGATGCAACTAATCGAATCGCTTGGCGCCAGGGTCACCGCGGTTACGCTTGCGCTCGACCGCCAGGAAAAGGGGCAGGGAGAGTTGTCGGCAATACAGGAGTTAGAACAACTCGGAGTGCAGGTTATTACCATAATTCGGCTCGATGATATCATCCAACATATAAAAAGCACTAGCTATGCCTCGCAACTAAAAGCTGTAGCTGCCTACCGTGAGCGGTACGGTATCGACTGAACTATGAACTCGATGACGGGTCTACCACTGGATCTCACTGACTGCCGGATTGGCCGGGATTAAATATGAAGCGACTGCTGCTGATAATGGGCCTGATGGCATCACCCACCTTTGCCGCTGATACAATTATTATATCGAGCAATGGGCAGCAAACCGCTGTTCTAGAACTTTATACATCGGAGGGATGTAGCAGTTGCCCGTCGGCCGATCGATGGTTAGCAGCCCTGGTCGAGCTGCCGAATGATGAACTCGACGTACTGGCCCTGGCGTTTCACGTTGATTATTGGGATTATCTCGGTTGGAAAGATCGATTTGGCAGTCCCAGGTATACCAGTAGACAGAGGCAATTGGGCTCCAATAACAACCAGAGAACAATTTACACGCCCGAGTTTTTTGTCGATGGCAAAGAGGTGCGCGGCACCAGGAATGTACTGGATAAAATTCGCAGTGCGAATAAACAGCAGGCACAAATTCAACTCAAACTGTCAATATCAAAATCCTCCAACGCATTGCAGATCGAATTAGAGTCGGTCACCCCGGATGCAGTCGATAAACCCCTCCGGCACCGTTATTTTGTCTATGAAAATCAACTCATGAGTGATGTAACAAGAGGCGAAAATTCGGGTGAACGTCTGTTCCACCAGCAGGTGGTGCGTTACATGAGTCCCGAGATAGATCTTAAAGATAATAATCGGCACAAAATTACTATCAATCCGGAATGGCGCCTCGATAATATAGGCGTTGCAGCACTGGTGACCGAGCCGGGTAACGAAAACTATATTCAGGTAGTTCATTCAACAATTACAGCATTGTTGGATCAGTGAGGCTTTCCGCCGGATAGACGGGCTAACAAGCGATGGAAATAAGTCAAAAATATTCTATGATTAGGTAGAGATCACTAAAGTGCGCCGATTCGGGTCATACAGGATCAAGGGTGCCGGGATTAGAAAGTTTTAGACTTACGCCATGAAACATCGCGTTATCCATACTAATTTAACCTTTCCAAAGGTTATGCTTTGCCTGATATTGCTTGGCATCTGCACCGTTGCGAGTGCAGCAAAAATGTATAAATGGATCGATGAAAATGGTCATATGCGTTACGCCGATAGACTGCCTCCCAGTCAGCTAAAGAGGGAACATCAGACCCTGAACGCTCAGGGCATAGTGGTCAGTACAAGGAAGGCCGCTAAAACAGAGGAGGAAATAAAGGCATTGAGAGATGCTGAAAAGTTATTAAAGGCTAAACAGGAAATTGAAAAACGTGAACAGGAGGCGCAGGGTAAACTCGACAGGGTTTTACTGCTAACTTTTAGTTCAGAAAAAGAATTGAGCCGGGTCAAAGATGATCGAATTGAAGTCCTCGACTCGATAATCCGATTGATCTACAAAGGCATCGCTAGCACGCAAGGCAGGTTGTTGCGACTGGAAGGGGACGCTAAACAACGATACACATCCAAGGGTCGGAAAGTGCCCGGCGGACTAGCTCAAAATATCGAAGAATCCATCCGCAAGATCGATAATCGTGAAAAACAGCTTCAGGTCAAGCTGGAGGAAAAATACAAAATCCAGGGACAATTTGATATTGATGTAGCCCGATTTCGATTATTGCATAGCAAATAATAAACCACCCTCTCCCGGTTCAACCCGGAATCCTGGCAAAATTCTGATCAGGCTTTAATTAGTGTTCCCACCCCACTGTCGGTGAGTAATTCGAGTAACACCGAATGCTTGACTCGACCATCGATAATCTGACTGGTTTTAACCCCGGACTTCACTGCATCGAGCGCGCAGTTCACTTTCGGTAACATACCACCATGGATAATACCCTGTTTGATCAGGCGCTCGGTTTCCCTGGCAGTAATTCCGGTCAATAAGTTACCCTCGGAGTCGAGTACCCCCTGGGTATTAGTCAGCAGTAACAGTTTTTCCGCACCGAGTACCGAGGCGAGTTTGGAGGCGACCAGATCGGCGTTAATATTGTACGAAGTACCGTCTTTGCCTACACCGATCGGAGCAATGACCGGTATAAAGTCATCGTCATCAAGCATTTTCACCACAGCGGGATCAATCGAATCAACTTCTCCTACCTGCCCCAAGTCCTGGCTTTGTGCATTGGCGCTGGCCAGCTTCAATTTTCGCGCACTGATAAGCCCCCCATCCTTGCCAGTTAACCCTACTGCCCTGCCCCCGTGGGAGTTGATCAGCGATACTATTTGTTTGTTAACGAGCCCACCCAGAACCATTTCGACTACATCCATAGTCTCATGGTCAGTTACCCGCATGCCTTCGATAAACTGGCTTTTCTTACCAATTTGATCTAGTAGCTTACCAATTTGCGGCCCCCCGCCGTGGACGATGACCGGGTTCACCCCTACCTGCTTTAACAGCACTATGTCCTGTGCAAAGCTACTTTTCAATTGTTCGTCTACCATTGCATTACCGCCAAATTTAATCACAACAGTCTTCCGATCTAGCGCCTGGATATAGGGGAGGGCTTCGATCAAAATGTCGGCGACACTGCTCTTTTTTACTGTCATTTAATAGAACCTGCTATTTTACGATGCCTGGTCGACTAGCGGGTAAATGAACCCGTGGTTAGCTAGAGGCATTATAGCGCTCAGCAACCAGATCGATCAGTTGTTTAGCGATTTCGTTTTTATCATTCAAGGTTAATAAACGCTGTCCATCCGGCCAGATTACAGTCAATTCGTTAGTATCGCTTTCAAAACCGGTTTGCTCGGCGGCCACCCGGTTCGCGGCAATCATATCCAGGTTTTTACGTTGTAATTTTTCAACTGCGTGCTGCTCAAGCTTTTCCGTCTCTGCCGCAAACCCGAGAGTAAAGGGTTTGTTTTTTAGCCGCGTCACTTCGCTGACAATATCCGGGTTAGGTATTAGTTCAAGTTTGATCTTTTGCGTGGTTTTTTTAATTTTTTGAGCCGCAACCTGCTCCACCCGGTAATCGGAAACAGCCGCGCAGGCGATGAAAATATCGACCTTCGCCACCCTTTCGATAACCGCATCACGCATCTCGATCGCACTGGACACCGAAATACGCTCAACACCCGCGGGCGCATCGAGATTGACCGGGCCACTTACCAGGGTAACCCCGGCACCCGCCTGATGGGCAGCCTGCGCCAGTGCGTATCCCATCCTGCCAGTACTGCGGTTGCTGATATAACGCACTGGATCAATCGGCTCTCGCGTTGGGCCGGCTGTGATCAGGACATTCTTGCCGTCCAGTTTTCCGGGACTCAGATATTCAGCCACCCGTTCGAATAATTCAGTCGGCTCCAGCATTCGACCCGGCCCGGTATCACCACAGGCCTGCTCGCCATCGTCAGGACCCCAAATCAATACGGCCCGGCTGGCAAGTTGCTTTATATTGTCCTGTGTCGCCCGGTTGGCATACATTTGTTGATTCATTGCCGGTGCAATAGCCACCGGTTGTTTACTCGCAAGACACAGCGTGAGCAACAGATTATCAGCATAACCGTTGCGCATCTTGGCGATAAAATCAGCCGATGCCGGGGCCACAATCATCAGGTCGGCCCAGCGTGCCAGCTCAATATGATCCATCGCCGAATCAGCTTCGGCATCAAATATATCGGTATAAACACGGTGACCACTCAGTGCCTGATAGGTCAGAGGCTGGACAAATTCAGTGGCCGCCGTGGTCATCACCACACGTACCTCGGCTCCCGACTTGATTATCAGTCGAATCAATTCCGCCGATTTGTAAGCGGCAATACCACCGGTTACCCCGAGCAGAATTTTTTTCTTGAGCATTGGTTCCATATGGTCTATTTTAGCGCAAGTGGATAAATTTCAGAATAACGTAAAGGATTACAAATGGCGATTACCGATTGGCCTAGCGATGAAAGGCCGCGCGAAAAACTACTGCTGAAAGGCGCTCCCTCCCTCTCCGATGCCGAATTGCTGGCGATATTTCTGCGTACCGGATTACCGGGTATCTCGGCTGTCGATCTCTCTCGAGATCTACTCACCAGCTTTGGTTCATTACGCAAACTATTAACAGCATCCCGGGAAGAATTCTGCCGGCAGCGAGGACTCGGTAACGCTAAGTACGCCCTACTACAGGCGGTACTGGAGATGTCCAGTCGGCATTATTCTGAATCCTTGAAGCGCAACGATTGCCTGACCAGTCCAGCCGACACAATGGCCTACCTTCACAGGCAGTTGCGTGATCGCCAACACGAGGTATTTGCCTGCGTGATGCTCGATAATCGCAACCGCGTGATCGCGTTTCGTGAAATGTTCCGCGGCACTATCGATGGCGCCAGCGTTTATCCAAGAGAGGTCGTAAAACAGGCATTAGCCGATAACGCGGCCGGAGTCATCCTCGCGCATAATCATCCTTCGGGTATCGCCGAACCAAGCCAGGCAGACATTCAGATTACCGAACGCTTGAAGAAAGCCCTGGCGCTAGTCGATATCCGCGTCCTCGACCACGTCATTATCGGCGATGAAACCACCAGTTTTTCAGAGCGGGGGTTGATTTAGCGCATCAAGGAGTCTGACCCCCTTGATTTCATTCGATGTTTTGAATCTGCTCGCGCATCTGCTCGATTAACACTTTCAAATCGACCGACCATTGAGTCGTCAGGCTATCCTGCGACTTTGAACCGAGTGTATTGGCCTCACGATTAAGTTCCTGCATCAGGAAATCGAGACGCCTGCCTACCGCTTCCTTGCGCTTCAAGACCTTGCCAACCTCTTTAATGTGCGTATCGATGCGGTCCAGTTCTTCGTCGACGTCGAGTTTTTGGGCCAGTATTACAAGCTCCTGCTCGAGTCGGCTGTTGTCCGCGCCTTTACTCCATGTTTTCAATTTTTCGTTCAAACTGGTTTCCCACTTTTCGCGCATCGCCGACATCATCGCCGGTCGATGTGCCCTCAGTTGCTGCACGATATCGCCAATCTGCTGGCAGCGAGAATTGATCATTTTTTGTAGTGCCCTACCCTCGGTTTCACGGGTCTTGATCAATTGCCCAAGCGCGTTTTCAAGACTCGGAAGCGTCAGTGCGATCAGCGGCGAAAGATCTTTTTCGCTCTCCGCAATAACGCCCGGCCAACTGAGAATTTCGCCCACCGAAAGTTTTTTACCTTCATGTACTATCCTTAATACGTCCTGTTCTACCTGGCGCAGCCTAAGCAAAATATCTTCGTTAAGCCTGACCTCACCGTCCCCGACCTGATTTAGTTGATAACGCAATCCAAGGTCAATCTTTCCGCGTTCTAAATACTGCGACACCAACTTACGAATTTCGGGTTCCAGCAATTTAAAATCGTCCGGCAACTTCAAGCCAAGCTCCAGGTAACGATGATTGACCGAGCGAATCTCCCAGGTCACCGCACCGGCGTCGCATGTCTCCTGTACCCGGGCAAATGCGGTCATACTCTTTAGCACGAAAAAGTTCTCACTGATTGGAATGGCAGAATCATAGCCTATTTAGTCTAAGCCTGCATAAACAGCCCGGCTATCGCCAAGAGTACTACCAGGTTTAGCCGCTGACGGCGGTGCCAATGATCAGTATAATCCCGACTCCTTTAGCAGAGGCCTATGCATGAGACCCAGTGGCAGAGCAAACGACGAATTACGCCCGATCAAGATCACACGGAATTACACTAAACATGCCGAGGGCTCGGTTTTGATCGAATGCGGCGATACTCGCATTATTTGCAATGCCACGGTGGAAAATTCAGTACCTGGTTTTTTACGGGGAAAGGGTGGGGGCTGGGTGACCGCGGAGTATGGCATGCTGCCGCGTTCTACCGGGAGCCGCATGCGCCGGGAGTCGAGCCTGGGAAAACAAGGGGGTCGCACCCTGGAAATTCAACGTTTGATCGGGCGTGCGCTGCGTGCTTCTGTCGATACCGAAATACTTGGCGAGAGAACCGTCACCATCGATTGTGATGTGATTCAGGCTGATGGTAGCACCCGGACTGCCTCGATTTCCGGCGCATGGGTTGCCTTGTCCGATGCCATCCAGACCTTGTTAGAGCAGGGAGATCTGCAGCAATCGCCGATTGAATGCCAGATCGCTGCTGTATCAGTCGGTATCTATGAAGGACAGGCCATACTGGACCTGGACTACGCCGAGGATAGTAATGCTAGTACCGATATGAATATTGTGATGAATAGTAATGGCGGATTCATCGAGGTACAGGGCACCGCCGAGGGCGAATCATTTTCCGACGAGGAGCTGCATGAAATGCTGGCTCTCGCGCGAAAGGGTACAGAAGAAATTTTTGCATTACAGACACAAGCATGAAAAAACTGGTACTCGCTTCCAGCAATCCCGGCAAGCTACGCGAGCTCTCGGCACTGCTAGATGAATCCCGCTACAAGATAATTCCGCAGGCCGATTTCAACGTTCCGGAGATTGCCGAAACCGGTACCACCTTTGTCGAAAACGCAATTATAAAAGCCCGCCATGCCGCGCAATATACCGGGCTTGCGGCGCTGGCAGACGACTCGGGCATCGTCATCGACGCCTTAAACGGTGAACCAGGAGTGCACAGTGCGCGGTTTTCCGGCAGTGATGCAAGCGACGAGTCGAACAATATCCTGCTGGTGGAAAAGTTACGCTCTGTACCCGAAGGCCAGCGTAGCGCCCGATACCAGGCAGTCATCGTATACATGCGAAACGCGGCCGACCCTTCACCGATTATCTGCGAAGGTAGTTGGGAAGGCATAATGGTACTTGAAGCCAAAGGCAGTGGCGGATTCGGTTATGATCCCTATTTTTACCTGCCCGATTACGGCTGTACCAGCGCCGAACTCAGTGCCGATGAAAAAAATCGAATCAGCCACCGTGGTCAGGCGCTAAGGCTTTTACTCGAAAAACTACCCCGCTGATGATCAGACAGAACCCACCGCTCGGTCTTTATGTTCACTTACCATGGTGCGAAAAAAAATGCCCCTACTGCGATTTCAATTCGCACCAGGCGGATCAAATACCCGAGCATGATTACATCGATGCGTTACTCAACGATCTCGAACAGGATCTGTCGTTAATCTGGGGTCGCCCGGTGGAAACAGTATTTATCGGCGGCGGCACGCCGTCTTTATTTTCCGGTGATGCCATCGACCGGCTGTTTTCGGGATTACGCGCCCTTTTGAACCTGTCCGCTAGCGCCGAGATTACCCTTGAATCAAACCCGGGTAGCGCAGATATTTCACACTTTCGAGCCTATCGCGAATCGGGTGTCAATCGTCTCTCTATCGGCATTCAAAGTTTTAACGACGACCACTTGCGCCTGTTAGGCCGCGTGCATGACGCGAGTCTTGCCTTGCAGGCGTTCGAGGCAGCCCGGCTGGCCGGGTTTGATAATATTAATCTCGACTTAATGTACGGGTTACCGGCTCAAACCCTGCAACAGGCGGTTGACGACCTGCAACAGGCGATAACACTGGCGCCGGAACACATATCGCATTACCAGCTCACGATTGAACCGAATACTTTTTTTCATCATCAACCCCCCTCGCAGATGCCAGACGATGAGCTGGCCTGGCAGCAGCAACGCGAATGTCAAAAATTGTTGTCGGGTAAGGGTTACCAGCAATACGAAATATCGGCGTATTGCACTGATCAGCATTATTGCCGCCACAATCTGAACTACTGGCGCTTCGGCGACTACCTGGGTATCGGTGCAGGTGCACACGGTAAAATCACCCTGGTTGGTGAAAACAAGGTCGTGCGGCGAATGCGTCAACGCCAACCCGCTGCCTACCTGGCATCGGAAGGGCGAAACTCGATTTGTAATGAGAGGATATTGACCGAATCGGACCTAGCCTTTGAATTTATGCTCAATGCATTGCGGCTTACCACAGGCTTCAAGGTCGATTTATTGACTACTTCTACCGGGATATCGTTCAGCGAACTACTGCCCGCGATACAAAAGGCCGTCCAGTTGGACCTGTTACACTTCGACTCGGGCCATATTTGTCCTACCGATCGCGGTTTTCAATATCACAATGACCTTCAAGCCATATTCCTGGACCTGGATATTACCAATAATCAACCTTTATTTAGCTCTGAAAAAGAAATTATACACAGCTAAAATAAGCTAAAAGATTTTGTCAACCTCATTTCAAATAAAATTTTAAGATTTTCCTAGAAATTTATAACTTGTTGATTTCAAACAACTATTATGGAATGGTCAAAAATTAACTAATCTAACAAAACCTCAATGTTTATCGGGCCCGCAGCAATTCCTGACGGGGTTACCCACAGAGTTATCCACAGGAACTGTGGATAAACGCAAAGCTAATAACCCGCTCAATGTTTTACGATCAACTGGTCAGATGTTACATTAACAAAAGCGCCTAACTTATCATTAGAACCTGCTAATACTGAAAGGGATCTGGAATACTTTCCTGGTCATGTATATCTAGTTACGGGCTCAATTAACGAAACCTTAATAACGATACACTCTCGCCGCGTGCCATATCCGAGCCAAGCCCGCATATTGCATGAAGGCGGTGACTACTTATGACTTGTTATCAATATATTCATTAATTTATGCATGAAAATCATGGGAATCGAAATAGTCAGTTTATACCTGAACCAATTCAGGAAAAATCTGGCGGTCAATCTTGATCGATCCCCCTTGATTAAGGCACTTCTGAACAAATCCTATGGGGATCCCTGGCTACTGCTCTGCATCGGCGGGCGATAGATCAACCTTGTTTGCCATATTTCCCCTGAGCTTCGTTCCCTTCATGCAATATGCGGGCTAGACCCACCACGGCTAAAAAAAACTTGCACTTTAGGGCGTAAAAGGTGAGAATTCGCGCCCTTTAAAGGCTTTTAAGGTAACAGGGCAGGACATGAAGCAAGATATTCACCCCGAGTACAGGAAGGTCGTATTTCAGGACATTGCCTCCGATTTCGCGATCCTGACCCGTTCTACAGTTGCTACGCGTGAAACCATCAAATGGGAAGACGGTAACGAGTATCCATTATTGAAGCTGGAAGTATCGAGCCAGTCGCATCCATTTTACACCGGTAAGCAGCATATCCTGCAAACCGCCAAACAGATTGATAAATTTCGCCAGCGTTACGGTAAATAGTCAATTCTCTTTTCTGCAAAGGGTGCGCGACGCACCCTTTTTTTTACCGCGTTGAAATTTCCGCTTAGCCCCGGCACATATCCCGATTACAATAGAGATATGATCGACCGTTATTTCAAATGCCTCCTGTTTACGCTTTGCCTGATGTTGTTAGGCTGTGCAACCAACCCGGTTAGCGGAGATCGGGATTTTGTCACGCTGAGCGAATCCCAGGAAATTGATCAGGGACGAAAATATCACCAGTCAATTATCGATCAATACGGTGTATACGATGACCCCGACCTACAGTCCTATGTCGAGGCAATCGGGCAGCAGCTAGCAGCCAATAGCCATCGCGCCCACCTCGAGTTTCATTTCACTATTCTCGATTCACCGGATATCAATGCCTTTGCGTTACCCGGTGGTTATATCTATATCACGCGTGGCATCATGGCTTATCTGGATAACGAGGCCGAACTAGCCGGCGTTCTCGGCCATGAAATCGGCCACGTTACCGCGCGCCATTCGGTGAGACAGCAATCCGGACAATTGGCTGCTGGATTGCTCAACATATTTATCTCCAGCGTTACCGGTAGTCAGACGCTCCAGGAGTTGGGAGATCAACTGAGTTTCGGCATTATTCGAGGTTATGGCCGCAAATATGAACTCGAAGCCGATCGGCTCGGCGCGGAATACCTGCACAAATCGTCTTATAACCCCGAAGTCATGCTCGAAGTAATCGGAGTCCTCAAGGACCAGGAATTGTACGAAAAGGCATTGGCAAAAAAAGAAAATCGCGAGCCAAAAATTTATCATGGCGTGTTTTCGACTCACCCGAAAAATGACGATCGACTCCAGACAGTCGTACGTGCAGCCAAAACCCTGTCACCTGTGCAATACCGTGATAACAACCGGGCAACCTATTTAAAATCAATCGACGGGATGGTCTGGGGGCAAAATCCGGACCAGGGGGTAGTAGTAAAAAATCGCTTTATGCATGCAGAACTGGGCATCGCCTTACAGTTTCCCATAGACTGGCTGATTACCAATAATCCAAAAAAATTATTAGCCCGGAATCCTGAAAATGGGGCGTTGGCACAGCTTAGCCTGAAATCATTACGAAAAAACGAAACCGCCGCCGGGCTACTCAGGCGCCTTACTAAGGAGAGTGATCTGGCCGTCGAGCAAACGCCTTATGGTGCCACCGCACGCACGCAGGCTCGTATCGCAGCGCGAAGCCAGCCCGCCCGTGTCAGTGCGATCAAGCTCGACCAGAAGCAGGTATTGTTTATCGCCGGGACCAGTACTAAGAAACATTTTGTCGCAACGGATCTGCAATTGCTGGCAATCAATGCGAGCTTTACCCGGCTCAGTGACGAACAGGTTAATAATATAAAATTCCCGGTGCTAAAAATTATTGAAGCTGGACCAGGTGACGATTTTGCTTCGCTGGCGACGCGGAGTGCAATTGACCACGAAGCTGAAAATATACTACGACTGCTCAATGGCGCCTTTCCAGATGGCACGGTCGTTACTTCACAAAAGCTCAAGGTTATCGAGCTTACTAATTAAATACAGCTCTATTGGATGTGATGCGGCCCCTGACCGGAAAACCCGGGAGTCTGTCGAAATTAGTAAGGCTCCGAAATCAAACATACCCGCCAGCAGGTCTAAAATATTTTAATATAATCAGCTTTTGTGCCATATTGTGTTCAGGAACCCCTGATTAATTCTGGGTGAATCGGGTTGTGATTCAAAATGCCGAAGCGTCGGACCGTTCAGTTCAAGGCGTGGAACGCAAGGCCGCTCATCGACATCCTGTCGCCGCGGCACTGGCACTACCCTGTGCGGCGTAATAGCGGGGCTATTGCTAAGTTTCACAACATGGGAATTGGTCATTTTGAGCACAACGCGTTCATTCATGAATTGATCAGAGGGTCCTTTAATAGTCACTGGCGAGGTATATTCGTGTCGCATTACCCAATCATTCGCAAACGTCGCATGCGTCGGGACGATTTTTCACGGCGGCTGATGCGCGAAAACAGTCTTTCGGTAAACGATTTCATTTACCCGGTGTTCGTGCTCGAGGGAACACAACAACGTGAAGCCGTGGAATCCATGCCCGGGATTGAACGTCTCAGCATAGATCTGTTGGTGGAAGATGCATTGTCTGTCCACAACCTGGGTATTCCTGCGATGGTGCTGTTTCCGGTTACGCCACCTGCGGCGAAAAGTGACGATGCGGCAGAATCCTGGAATCCCGATGGTCTGGTGCAACGGGCGATTCGCGCGATCAAACAATCGGTACCCGGTCTTGGCGTCATTACCGATGTTGCGCTGGACCCTTACACCAGCCACGGTCAGGACGGCCTGCTGGACGACCAGGGTTATGTGACCAACGACAAAACCATCTCAGTCCTGGTAAAACAGGCTTTATCGCATGCCGAGGCCGGTGCCGATGTTGTAGCACCATCGGACATGATGGATGGGCGCATCGGTGAGATTCGCCAGGCCCTGGAAAGTAAGGGGCATGTGAATACGCGCATCCTGGCCTATGCGGCTAAATATGCATCGAGCTTTTACGGCCCGTTTCGCGATGCGGTAGGTTCGGCCGCCAGCCTTGGTAGTGGCAATAAGTATTCATACCAGATGGATCCGGCCAATAGCAACGAGGCATTGCACGAGGCCGCACTGGATATCGATGAGGGTGCCGATATGGTGATGATAAAACCCGCGCTGCCTTACCTGGATATCGTCTGGCGCGTGAGCCAGGAACTGCAGTTCCCGACTTTCGTATACCAGGTCAGCGGCGAATATGCGATGTTAAAAGCCGCCGCGCAAAACGGCTGGATCGATGAAAAGTCCTGCGTGCTCGAAGCCCTGTTATCGATGAAACGAGCCGGTGCGGATGGTATTTTGACCTACTATGCGAAGACCGCCGCACAATGGTTACAGGAAGCGTAATTGGCCGAACATCCCGTTAGCATTGATCGATACGCGGTAGTTGGCAACCCGGTCGCGCATAGCCTGTCACCCCGGATTCATCTTTCATTTGCCGGGCAGATGCAGCAGCAAATAAGTTACGAGGCCATCGAACTCGCCATCGATGAATTTCCGGCGCAAATTGAAAAACTTCAGCGACAGGGTTTGAAAGGTGCGAATGTCACAGTGCCTTTCAAACAACAGGCATGGGAAATTTGTTCGCAAAGAAGTCCACGGGCCGAGCAGGCCGGCGCGGTGAATACCCTGTCGTTCAACGATAATGGCGAAATTTCAGGAGACAATACAGACGGTACCGGGCTCATCCGTGACCTTCAGGATAATCACGACATCCGTATCCCGCACCGAAAAATATTAATCCTCGGTGCCGGTGGTGCAGTACGCGGTGTACTTGCACCACTGCTGGCGCTTGAACCCGAAAGACTAGTGATCGCAAACCGTACACTGAAGAAAGCCGAAATACTGGCCTCGGATTTCATCTCTGTCGGAGCGGTCAGTACCTGTGGTTACGATGATCTTGGGGCCGATAAATTCGACCTGATCATCAACGCGACTGCGGCCGGGCTCAGCGACCAGGTCCCGCCGCTTAACGAAAAAGTAATTGGTTCCAACACTATTTGCTACGACTTGATGTACCGGCTCAATGGCCCTACCGCATTTGTCGCATGGGCACGGAGCCGGGGTGCGCCGAGTGCTATCGATGGACTCGGTATGCTGGTTGAACAGGCTGCAGAGTCATTTTATATCTGGCGCGGCGTACGGGTTAATACCAGCGAAGTGATCGATAATTTACGCGATAAGTTTTAGACCCGGTTAGCTCCGCATTTTTTCTCCGCCCGGGTCGTACAAGGGCTTGCCGACAATCCGCGCAGCATACATCTCGCCATTGATCTCGACCTCAAGCGAGGTATCTGCTTTTGCAAGCCCGGTCGGCACATAGCCCATGGCCATCGAACGCCCAATCCTGTGGGCATACCCACCAGAAGTGACATAACCCACGCACTCACCATCCTTGAGAATCGCCTCATCGTTAGATACATCGATATCCCGGGTCTCGACCGTCATGCTCACCAGGCATTTCTGTGGTCCCCGGGCCCTCTCCTCCATCGCGGCCTGCTTGCCGATAAATTCCTTGTCCCAATCGATAAAACTATCCAGTCCTGATTCTGCGGGGGTAAAATCGGGGCGAAAATCCAGGGTCCATACGCCCCAGTTTTGCTCCAGCCGCAGGCTCATCAGCGTGCGCGCACCATATAATTTCAGGCCGAGATCATCGCCTGCTTCGATCATCGTTTCATACAGTTTGAGCTGATACTCCGGTGCCACATAAATCTCGTAACCGAGTTCCCCCGAGAATGACAGCCGGGCCAGAATAGCGGGTACGCCGGCGACGAACGTGCGGCGTATATCGCGAAATTTAAGTCCTTCTGCGGATACATCGTCGCGTGAAATTCGCGACAACAGCTCGCGTGCATTCGGACCCGAAATTGCAATCCCATGTAACCGGCTCGATTCATTGCTGTAGCGCAGATCATGACCGTCGAGGTGCTGCTCAAACCAGCGGCGGTGCATATCCTGTACGGCACCCGATCCCAGGACCAGGAAATCGTCTTCGCCGAGACAGGCGACGGTTAAATCGCCGTAGAGCCGACCTTTCGGGGTTAACATCGGGTTGAGGATAATCCGACCCGGTTGTGGAATCCTGCCCGCCATCACCCGATCGAGGAATACCCGGGCTCCGGGCCCCTGAAAGCGGTGTTTGCCGAAGTTGGCAATTTCTATGATTCCCACCTTCTCGCGTACCGCTTTCACCTCCTCGGCAATATAATCGTGCGCCCTTGAGCGCCGGAAGGTAGGTTCCTCGTGTGCATCCTCGGGACCATTCGCGAACCAGAGTACATTTTCTAACCCGAACGCATCGCCCCAGACTGCTCCCCGGGCGCTCAGGCGGTCGTACAGCGATGTGGTTCTCTGGCGGCGCCCCACGGGCAGGGTTTCATTTGGAAATGTGAGCATGAAACGACGTTCATAGTTTTCGGTTGACTTGACCGTGCCATAATGTGGCGACGCGTAGTCTCCAAATCGTGCGATATCCATTGCCCACACATCGATTGACGGTTCGCCATCGATCATCCACTCCGCCAGGCACATGCCGACACCGCCGG
>Ga0209987_10000541_pt1 | contig 19950 bp, 18 predicted proteins | sample N074metaG_FD_182134 | JGI IMG/M metagenome (GOLD analysis project Ga0209987, IMG submission 182134) | Deep subsurface microbial communities from Kermadec Trench to uncover new lineages of life (NeLLi) - N074 metaG (SPAdes) (version 2) | ecosystem: Environmental > Aquatic > Marine > Ocean trench... | reverse complement strand
ATTCCATCAATCCAATTTTCTTTTCCCAATCCAATATATCGTCCAAACAGATCATATGCAGATGTTTGTAAACCACAATTGATTTCCCATAATGGGAGTTGAGTTAATTCTGCTACCAAATAGATAATATGGGTTTTACCAGTACCACTAGGTCCAATACATGCACACTGTTTGAAGTAACCAAGCGCTCTAACAATCCGTTCAACATAATTTTGTCCCTTGTCAAAGAAAGGTGGAGTATCAGTGGGAATCAAATCTAGCAATTCAGGTGAGAAATTAAAATTATCAGGATTTATGTATTTTTTAATATCATATTGGTGTAACTTTGATGAATCTACTTTCTTGTTTTTTGAAAAATTAATTTTTAAACTAAAGGAATCACTCTCAATTCTAGATGTTTGAAGATTCTTTACTTTAGCCTCAGATGAACCTGAAATCATATAATTTAGTAATTCTAAATCTATTAAACAGAATGAGTGTAATGCTATACTACAGACAGGCTGTTAATTATCAATAATCTAGATATTATTCATGATTCATGAGGTGGAAGTATCCAATTTAATGTTCAATAAGATTTCTGATGAACAAAAAAATTTTAATAAATACAACATTAACGTAGAGCTTGAAGAAGAATCAAGTAATGATGAAAAAACCGTTCTCAAATATTCTCTAGATTTAACCTCAAATCCTAAAAATGCAGTCATTAACATTAGTGGAAGTGCTACGTTAAGTGGAGAACCCTCAGAAATTGAAAAATTCTTAAAACAAGAAGATGAAAAAACTCCCGAAGTCGTATCTTTAATCTATCAAGAACTGTTTCCTTTAATGTATATTATTTCAAAAAATATGAAGATTCCTTCACCGGCTCATACAATATCTCTAAACATAAGTGGAGAATCTGAAGATCGTTTCGAGAAATCTGAGGCAGATAATGAAAAATCTCCAGAGACATCAAAGGAAAGCAGTGATGAGAAGACGGAGGAAAGTAGTGATGAGAAGACGGAGGAAAGTAGTGATGAGAAGATGAATGAGACCAATGAGCCTATGAAAGAATCACAAGAAGCTGAGATTAAAAAAGACGAGGAATCAGAGGAGCCGGAGAAACAAAATAACGAAAATGAATCGTAATGATTAGAATTGCAACAAACATTTCTGGATATAATTTGTAAAATTTTTTATGATACCGCACAAAGAGATATCAAGGATGTTCGATTACTTTTATCTGAAAAATTTTCTTTTCCTTCAATTGAGTTTGAACCAAAAATAGAAGTAAAAATTCCAATCCCAAAAAAAACAGGCAATGGGATAGCGTATTCAGGTTATTATTTTAACAATTCACCACAAGAACAAATGGCGGTGTGGGGTCTTTTTTTAGCAACAGTGTATCATCTCGCTGCTCATGTTGCTGTCTCAGATTACTCCTTGTATAGTAATTGGGTTAAAAACAAAACTCCAAGAATTTTTTGGAAAGTCATTGATTTTATCGAAGATGATGCGGTACAACGATATCTTTCATCAACCAATCCAGAGGTGTGGAAAACCATTTCAGAAATTAGTCACAAACAAGTAAATCACAATAAATTTGATAAAATAGAATCCAGGTATGCACTAAAGGTAGGCTCCAAAACAATCGATGGTGTTAAACAAGAAATGAATAAAGAAACTCTTCTATGTTTTGATAAAACGCACCAAAATAAATTGCTTGGCTGGGCCTCAGAATTATACAAAAATCAACATATTTTGCAGGAAGATGTTCCCCAGTATTATGAACAGCGAAATCTCAATCAATTATTGGTTTTAAAAAAAAATAATATTGAATTTTCACCTTCTGGAAAATTTCAAGCCACAATTGATAAATTAAATTTTTTGTATCAGGAAGAAAAAGATAAAATTGAAAATATTTTACATAGAATTCGTAAGGATGTAATAGGATTAAATTTTGAGGAAATAATTCTTCCAAATGAGGACATCTATGAATATTTTAAGCTGAAAGAAAAAAATAAAAAAGTTATAAAAAAAATCAGAGAGCAAATTAGAACTGTTTACAACAACTCAGAAGACCCACAAACAAATATGTATGGAGAAATAGACATGGAATTAGCAATTCAAGCAATTTTAAGTAATACCTCACAATATGCCGAAGTCTTTAATAAAACAGAAGAGCAAAGGATTGAAGAAACGTGGGCTATACTAATTGACAACAGTGCAAGTTTAAAATTACGATTTGAACAGGTCAAGGATTTCATGCTTTGTCTTGCCGAAGCCTCTGAGGAATTAACTGGTCCAGCTGGTTCATGGGGAATTTATAGCTATGATCAAAAATTTTCTATTTTAAAAGATCATAAAGAAAAATACAATCAAGATGCCAAAGCAAGAATTGGGGGTTTGCAAAGTGGAGGTCTCTCATATACCCCTGATGCTATTTTATTATGCGGAAGAATGCTTGCAAGAAACCCGGCAGAAATAAAAAATCTTTTTATATTTACTGATGATTTCCCCACTGGATTATGGAACCTTGATTTAAAACTACACACAGCAATCAAGACAGTGGAAAGAATGGGAGTAGAAGTAATAGGGATTGGGTTGTCATCAAATATTTCACAATATTTCAAAGATTCGTGTTGGGGAACCAATTTGAGAGATCTAGTTGACAAATTTGTGAGGATATATCGTATAAAATCTGCCAAATCTTTGTAACATTACATATTTGTTTTTATAAATTTGAAATCAATTTGGTTTTTTTATGAGGTAAAAAGCAACAATAGTTTCAAAAAGTCTCTAGGCTCAATTTGATAATGTCTGTCTTAAAATGTTACATATTAGATCCTATAACATCGTGAGGTGTTTTTTGTGTATAATGAAAAACCACGTTTTCACAAAGCGAAAAGGTCTCAGTACAGTACTTACGACTGTAATTATCCTGGTAGCTTCCGTAGTTCTCGGATCTGGTGTTGTATTGTATGGAACAAGTATGTTCCAAACAGTAGCCCAACAAGAGAGTATCGGAGTTCAGGGAGTTCAGCTCTGGGTAAATGCTACTGATGCCGCAGGTGATGCGTGGGGAGCAGCAGGTGTTAGAAATGATGGTGACAAGATCTTATCAGTCGATAACATTTCTATCAAAGGTAAAACCATACCATTTGGAAGCTGGTATTTTGACGTTGACCAAACTCGAGTCACTGTTGGAAACTTCCAAAGCCAATTTGTACACGAAGGCAGTGCAGGTGCAGGAACTCTAATGAATGATTCTGCATCTGTTGATGCAGTGGCTTGTGCAAATCCAGCAACAACATTGTCCATTGATTTCGATGGAGGAGATACAGGTGAACCAACCTTATGTTTATCTCAAGGTTCTGGTCCAATTGGACTTAACCCAGGGGATAGAACAATCATCTACTTCCAAATGCCAATTGGAACATTAAGTACTCTTGATGCAGGTGCTTCAACAACGTTGAAGATATTTGCAGGACAGGCAGGCGCTCCCCTTAGTACAATCATCTCAAACCCATAGGGAGAGTGTTTTTTTTATTGCTCTCTTTATCTTTCTTTTTTATTTTGGAGAATAAAAAATGAAATCAACAAATGAAAACGAAATACAGTTAGGAGATATTCTTAACAAAGAACTTTTAGATGAGAGTACCATCAATGAGATTTCAAATCAATTTCAAGTAATAAAAGAATATCCGCTAAATGCACCTTTTAGTTATGCTAAAATTTTATATGATGAAAAAAATTCAAATTTTCAGTATTTTGTAGATGAAATAAAGTTAAATTTGGAGGAAGAACGAATTTACAAAGATCTCTATACATTTGTTGAGCAAAGTTTAGATTCACTAGAGCCTACAAAAGACAAACAGTTTGATGCTCATTTAAATGACGTAATAAAAAAACATGAAGGATTTTTTATTTCCAATCCAGTAGCAAGCATGGAAAAGGTCAAATATTTTCTAAAAAAAGATATTATGGGTTATGGAGAAATTGATGCTTTAATGCATGACCCAAACATCGAAGATATTAGTTGTAGTGGTCCCAATATTCCGTTATATGTTTGGCATAGAAATTATGATAGTATATCTTCAAATATTTCATTTGAATCACATCAGAAATTAAATTCGTTTGTTACAAGAATTGTTTTCAAATCTGGAAAACACGTTAGTATTGCACATCCTATTTCTGACCTCGCTCTAACTGGAAATCACAGAATTTCAGTATTGTACCAAAAAGAGATTACTCCTAGAGGAACTAGTTTTACTATTCGAAAATTCAAAAAAGATCCTTACACAATTATAGACCTTATTGGATTTGGCACTTTCGATCTTGAGACAGCAGCATATCTTTGGATGATGATTCAAGCAAAAATGTCAATAATGATAATTGGTTCCACAGGAAGCGGAAAAACAACCATACTAAACGCCATTGCCGGTCTAGTAAGTGAAAATGATAAAATATTTTCCGTGGAAGATGTTGCCGAAATCAATCTTCCTCATGATAACTGGTTTTCATTAATTTCAAGGTCGGGTTATGGACCAAACGATGAGGGAGAAATAGGGTTGTACGAACTAATTAAATCAGGAGTAAGACATAGGCCAGATTATATCATTGTTGGCGAAATTAGAGGTTCAGAGGCATATGTCATGTTCCAAGCAATGGCTACAGGTCATGGTGGTCTATCTACAATGCACGCCGATAGTTTCGAATCTGCAAGTAAAAGATTACAACAAAAACCAATGAACATACCACCAGCCTATCTCTCTTTGATGAATTGTGCTCTTGTCATAAAGAGAGTAAAAGACAAAGCAACAGGGAAAAGCATGAGACGCGCAATATCTATTGAAGAAATTACAAGCAGCTCCACCCCAAATTCCATTATAAAGTGGGATCCCAAGTCAGATTATTTTGAGCATTCATTTGATACAAGTAAAAATTTCAAAAAAATTTCGGAACAGACAGGTGATGACTTTAACGAGGTGATAAAAGAACACTATAGAAGAACACAAATTTTGAAATGGATGTCCTCGAACAATATTCGCGCACATAAAGAAGTTACAGAAATGATCAGGAAATATTACAATGATCCCAAATCAATTCTAAAAAAAGTCAATTATGGTGAGGAATTATAATGTTATCGATAAGTCAAATTAAGGAAAAAGGATTTGAGCGCAAGCAAGGGAAAAAAATTAACAAAGAACTACCTTATTTTATCACCATAGTAACTCTGCTTAGCAGTGCCGGAATTGGACCATATTTTATGCTGCAACGAATAAGATCCATGGAATTGTTACCAACAATAAAAAATGAAGCTCATAAAATGCTAAAACGTATTGACTTGTTAGGGGTAGACCCCTTAGAGGTAATGCGTAAGGTAAGAACATATTCTAGTTCAAAGGCACTGGGTGAATTTTTTGATGGTTATGTATCGACTGTAGAAAGTGGTGGAAATGTAGTAAATTATCTTAAAAGTAAAATGAAAACCATTTTTGACAGACATGCTGAATCACAAAAACAAGAAGTTGTCAAGCTAGGTGCCCTAGTAGAGGCCTACATGACTATTCAAGTTGTTTTGTTGGCCGTGTATATTATCAGTGCAGCTGTTATTTCAGACCCATTTGAAACCTCAGAAAACGGAATTAACACCGAAGTGATATTTCTGATTCTAACACCAGGAATAGCCGCACTATTTCTTTTCGCTGCCAATAACAACTCTCTTGTAAAGAGTCCTGAAGTGGACATAAAAAAAATTATAATGTTTGCAGCGCCTGGGTTGATAGTAAGCGGGATTGTAATTGGATTAAATTTGCTGCCTGATCCTACAATGGAGCCTTATCTATTAGGCGGTGCTCTCATAGCATCTTCAGTTGTCCCAACAATTTATTTCAAAAAATCCTATGCAAAAAATATAGCAGCAGAAGATTCCACCCCAAAAATACTTCGAACTATTTCAGAAGCTCGTAAGACAGGGATGAGTCCTGAAAGGAGCGTCATACATGCATGCAAAAGAAAAGAATATGGTTTGTTTAATTCAGTAGCTAATGGAATTGCAAATAAAATAGAATGGGGAGTTGATTTGAAAACAATTTTCCAATATTTACAAAAAGAGGTTCAAGCTTTTAATGTCTTGATTAGTTTCAATATATTATTTGAATTAATTTCAGCAGGTGGCGGAAACCAAGAAACGCTTGATTCACTTACAGAGACTAGTGAGAGAATGCACGAAATTCAAAAGGAAAAACGAGATCTGTTAATGCCCTACTTGTTCGTTGGTTTTATTTTAATGGGAACTACGGGATTTACTACTTTGCTGGTCATTGATTCTTTTGGGAGTATTGCTCAAGATAGTCAGAATATATCAAATATTGAAGTAGAGATTACAGGATCTACACTAGGCTTGTTCCCGCTCATTGTGCTAATTCAATCTTGGACAGCAGGGTTATTCTTAGGACGAGTGATAAAGGGTGCGTTCTCAGGCGGATTTTTCTACTCCATAATTCTAGTAATAACGACTTTGATTGGAATTACCTTGGTACAATTTTCAATAATAGACGTAAATTCATTATTCTAGTCACGGCTAGATGTATCATTAAAAGTCATACAGCGTCTTATATCGATTCTTAAGGTAATTTTTCATGTATTGAAAACGGTATTACTCCTATTGTTGATTGTATCTATAATAATTACACCTAACGCGTATGGGCAAGAATCTAAGAATTTTGGATACAAACTTTTGCCAGAGAAACTGGTTGAAGGTACAGAAGGCATTTTACAAGTATACGGACTACAAAAAAATATTCCTATCCCATATGCCATTGAGAATTTAATTGTAACTTCTTCAGATCAAAACATTGTTAAAATTTTAGAATTGTCCACAGATAAAGATACTTCAATTATCTCAGTAAAAATTCAAGCAAATGATCCAGGTAATGCAGACATTGCCATAGCTGCTCCGGGCTTTGAGTCCGTAGAATTTTCCACTGTCGTATATGATATTAAACAAGGAGAACAGCAATTATTAGTAAAAACCGTTCCTAATACTTTTACAATAAATGGTCCCACAAAGGGTTATTTCTCAGTGGAATTGGCAGATATAGATTCTAATCCAACTTTTGCAAAAAAAGACACAATTATTTCTATCACTACTTCTAATTCTGAAATTGTTACACTCTATCAGACAGAAATTACTATAAACCAAGGAGAATATTTTGCGATTGGGGAATTTAAGGTAAACAAAGTAGGGGAAGTGAAAATTTATGCTGAAAATCCAAATATTGATTCTGGCAGCAGTAAAATCACAGTTATCGGAGCATCAGCAAAGGGTGAAGAAAATTATAAGATTCAGCTCTATGTAATACCAGAAAAAATTAGTAACTTTGCAGCATCTAGCACCTTTGTTATTGTTCAATTGCAAGGAGCAGATGGATCCCCAATAAAGGCCACACACCTTATCCCTGTTTCAGTCAAAATAGATCATGCAAAGTCCATATTCAATGACAGACGGGCAATGGAAATAAGCACTGTTGAGTCCCTGGTAATTCCTCCTGGTTCTTCAGTTGGATATGCCAAAATATCAGTAATTGCAGGACTAGAAGAAACATACAAGGTAAGTATTTCTGCCGAAGATTATCTCGTTTCAGATTCAGAAGAATTTCAAACTGTTTTAACGCCTGATTTAGACAATCCGTTGACAAAATTAAAGACAATTCCATTGTTAGCTTCAGGTACAGAGCAGTTAATCGGAGTTTTATATCCTGCTGATAAGAATGGGGTTTCTTTAATGAACTTGCAAACAGTTGAAACAGAAATTAATTCTTCTGACAGGGATGCTTTGGCAATATCCGATGATAGGATGGAGACAGGTTCTGGTGCAAAATTAATTTTCGGAAAGCTAGGTCAAACAAAACTAGACAGATTAGAAATTACTGTAACAGGTGAAGAAAAAGAGACAGTATTTCCAATAGTATATGGCCCGAAAAGAGTAGAGCTTGGATTGGTGTCTGAACCGCTAATTTCTAAGGTAATGCCAGGAACTGATTTTCCAATGATGGCGTATTTGACTGATAGTGATGATGCGAGCTGGTATTTTCCAGACACATCAAATATAGTTATGGGTCCAAATGAGTTTGTAAAAACAACTGTACAAACTATTAGTGAAGGTCAATCAATAGTTATGTTAAATTCACATTCAATTAAAGAAGGAAAAACAATTCTTGACTTTGAAGTAAATGAATTTACAACTACACTGGATTTAGATACAGGAATTTCTAAACCCTCAATGGTGGAATTGGCATATCCAGATCACTTGTTATCTGGGATGAAAAACACTTTATCGTTACAAATACTAGATGAAGATGAAAACCCAATTTTTGCAAATAAGGATATTGAATTTAGAATAGCTGCAAATGATGACACAATTGAAATGCCTCAAACAGTGATCATTAAAAAAGCAACATATAGTTCATTTTTTGACATAATTCCCAGACAACCAATTGAAACAGAAATCTCAGTTCTCGCAAGCGATTTTCCACTAACAAAATTCAAACTCTTTACTGTTGAAACAAAACCGTCGATAATCATCTCAACTGTGAATTCCATTACTCAAGGAGAATCGTTTGATTTAGTATTAGATGTTAAAATTTTAGATGTACCTCTTAGTGATATTAAAGTAAATTGGGATATTCAAGGTGCACAAATTCAAGAGATATCTGAAACCACAGACAATAATGGAAAAATTAAACTAACTTTAATTCCAGATGATGCTGACATGATTCACGTAAAGGCAACTACATCCGATTTTGATCAAATAACAGCCTCAAAAGTGATCCCAATAATAAAACCAGGTGAAACATCTGGAAATGATGGCAGTTTACTTGAAAATAACTTGGGACTTTTTCTAATTCCTGGAGTAGTTATTGGAGGCGGCATCTTGATTAGAAAAAAGAATTTACTTGAGCCCATATCTGAAAGATTCCCCGTAGTTGAAAGTGTTCTTAACCGGTTTGGCGAGATATTTGAAAGGTTAGGGATTATGGAAAAAATTGAAACAATCAAAGAAAAAATACCCATCATTAAAGACCGATAGACTATCGTGTTCTTTTCAAACTATTTGGATTCAATTACTAGTTAACAATTCACTTGATAATTGAATCGTTTCATTATCATCATCTATGAATACGGCACGAATCAACGGTCTTTTTCTATGCGTATCTTATAAAACTCGTTATATTTCCGCCTAAAATTGTGTGTCATATCAAATTACATGTTCTCCCTTATGTTACATTTGAAATATTACAATTTATGGAAATAGAGGAAGCGATAGCAAGAAGTGATAGTAATCAAGAGCAACTTGTTCTAGTTTTGCAGGAAAAATTACGAGATTTTGGTCTAACGAAAAATGAATCAAAAATATATGTATTTTTAAGTAAAAGTGGACCAAAAAAAGCCATTGAAATTTCTACAGAGGAGAGAATCCCAAGAACCGAGACTTATCATTTACTTTCAAACCTTGAAACCAAAGGTATTGTTGAACCATCAGTTGAGAAACCAACAAGGTTTTCCTCAGTTGCAATTGAGAAGGCAATTGAATCAATAATTCATAATCAGGAAAAAAAAATTGGGGAATTAAAAATCCTGAAAAATGACATGGTAGAATTATGGAATTCTTTTCAAAAAATAAGAAAAAATACTAAATCAGACATGTCAAAATTTGAATCTGCTATAAGAAAATATGCTAAATCAGAAAGATCAAGAAAAAATTTTCGACGAAGTTTAAAATAAATGAAACAAAAATCAGATAAATTAGATAATTAAATAGAAAAATAATCAGAATGGAAATAAATCATGATAGAATTAGATATCTTCCAAATTAGAATTTTATTTGCTCTTGTAATGTTGGGTTCTGCAACAGTAATTGACATTCGTAAACGTGAGATAAGTGATTTAATGTGGATTATTTTTGGTGCAATTTCAGTAATTCTTTTATTCTTTGAACCAGATCTAACACAAGCACTATTTGGTGTTGGGTTTTCCTTAATTGTAGCTCCTTTGGTACTGGTACTTTGGAGGTTTGGTCTGTTTGGGGGAGCTGACGCCTTGGGATTAATTGTTCTATCAGCTTTGGCACCCATGGCCACACTATCTGACTCTATAGTTAGTCCATTTTCAATTGTGGTCAACAGCGCATTATTGTCAATAACTCCCATGATAGTAAATTTCATTCATAATTCTGTGCTGATTTTGAGAAAAAATGATATCTTCCAAGGCTTTGATGAGACAAAATCAAAGAAAATTTTTGCAATGTTTTTAGGTTACAAGTCAAAAAACCCAAAATTCTGTTTTTCGTTGGAAAAACAAGTAGGAAAGAAAAAAAGATTGAACATTGCCCTACATCATTCAGATACAGCAGAATATTGTACCACGCCAAATACTTGGGTTACTCCCGGACTGCCTTTCATGATTTTCATATTTGGAGGATTCATACTGCAGTTGTTATTTGGAGATGTTATCCTAGGATTAATTGGATTAACATAAATTTTTTATTAATTTTAAGCATTACCATAATGTGATTCATAACAATTCTACGTTTTCTTTAAACAGAGACGCAATTAGGAGAAAAATTTTTTCGCCAATAATCGATTCAAATCCGATGGGAATTATCCAAGCAAGATTGGCTAAAGGAGAAATTACAATTGAAGAATATGAAATATTAGAACAAAACTTGAAAAAAATCTCAAATAGTTACATTCATGGGAATTTCTTGGGGATGTATGTTAATTCCTGCATTTCTTTTTAAATCATCAAAGAATGTTGCAATCATCTTAATTCCCGAAACCACTTTGGGAGCATTAGTTTTTACAAACTCTAATTTTTCAGAATAAGTTTTTGGTTTTTGGTTTTGGTAATTTCTATAAACTTCTGCACCATCGTAATCAATAAAAGCAATTCTCGCACGATAATCATTTCTTTCTAATACAAGACTATCTCCGCCTACTATTGCTGTATGATAGGGATGAACCATTAAAGATTCTGAGAGTTTTTGGGATGTGGAAATTTTTAACTTTTGTAATTCGGTTGCAAATGAGTTAAAATCAGCAAGTAGGTAAAATGTTGCCTCAGGCTTTGTTGCTTTGATTCCGTCAATTGCACATAAGGCGTGATAAGTGTAATCGCCAATTAGATGATGAATGCTTCTGGTAGTTTCAAAATACTCATCTATTTCAGAACTTATTTCAAACCCAGCTACTGCCGCATGTTGAATTGGAGTGGAAACTGCAGTATATTCTGTTGCTAATATTTTTTTAAATTGTCTTCTGACATCTATTGCATGTTGGGGAAAAATAACATATCCTAGCCTGTAACCTCCTGCAGCATGTGACTTTGATAAACCGTTTGTAACAAAAGTACCTTCAGGATAAATTTTACCCATGCTTACAAATTTTAGAAAATCATATGTTGTTTGAGCATAAATTTCATCTGAAATTACTAGTATTCCTTGTTCTCTGCATACATCAGCAATTTCTTCAAGCTCCAATTTGTCATAAACAAGCCCAGTTGGATTATGAGGATTGTTTAAAATTAAAATTTTTTGTCTGTCGTGTAATCTTAGAGCTAATTTTCTAAGGTCATGTGGAGAAAATTTTCCGTTTGCACGAGAAGGAAGCATGTGATAATTTTTTTTCAGAAATCTAATTTGTGGAAGATAGCCAAGCCAAGCAGGAGTGGGCAAAATTACAGTTCCATGTAAAATTTCTAACAAATTAAAAATTAATTCCTTTGTTCCAGGTCCGACATAGATTCTTTGGGGGTCAGCATCAATTCGAAAATAGTATTTGTTATACTCTGATATGGCTTCTCTTAGTTCTGTAATTCCTGGAACGGGCGCATAAGATCCTTTATGGGCATTCTTGATTAATGCTTCCTGAATAGAATTTGGTACTGGAAAAGGAGATTGGCCAAAGGCAAAACCGTAAAACCCAAACCCACATTGAGGATGAGGGCAATCAGAATGAAATTCCTGCAAAAATGTGTTTAATTTTAGATTTTCAGGAAGCTCAATATCCTCTACCTGCTGATCCACCACAAATTTCATTAATTTACTTGTAATTTTTCAATAAAGCAGAGAGTTGTTAATTAGAAAATATCAAGTAGGTAGATTTTATCAACCTAATTTCTGAATTTCCTCTAAAACTTGGGGGTTTTCTAGGGAGGACAAATCCCCTAAATCCAATCCCAGTAATTTTGCTTTTAGAAGTCTCCTCAAAATTTTTCCGGTTCGTGTTTTAGGAAGTTCAGATAAAACATAAACAATTTTTGGTTTAGCAATTTTACCAATTTTTTCAGAAATATGATCAGAGATTTCATCACCTAAATTTGAGTCTAGTTTTCCTTCTGGTACAATAAATAAAATAATTGCTTCACCTGTTATTTCATCTGGAATTGCAATTGAAGCAGCATCTGATATCTTTTCATGACTAATTGCAGCGTGCTCAATTTCTGCTGTCCCCATACGATGACCAGCCACATTTATGACGTCGTCAGTTCTACCTTTCATATACCAAAGCCCATCGTTATCCACAAAAACATAATCCCCATGAAACCAAATATTTTCAAAACGAGACCAATAAGTTTGCAAGTATCTTTGATCATCATGCAATAAACCATTAGTCATTGCAGGCCATGGAGATTTTATTACAAGATATCCATCTTTTTCTCTTACCGAATTTCCATCATCATCATATACATCTAAATTAATTCCAGGACATGGAATACCAACAGTAGATGGTTTTAGTTTCATCCCTGGAAAAACAGATAGTATTGCACCTCCAATTTCTGTGCCCCCTGATAAATTCATGATTGGAATTTTTTTATTTCCTACTTTTTCAAAAAGCCATTTCCAAGATTCTGCATCTAAAGGTTCACCAGTAGTTGGAATATTTTTGATTTTATCTAAAGAATGAAGTTTTAATGGTTGAACATTATTTTTTTTAAACAACCTAACTGCAGTTGGTGAGATTCCAAAGATTGTTACATCGTAATCATGCAACATGTCCCAAATTCTATTGAAATTCGGGAAATCCAGTGCACCATCATAAATTATTGCACTTGCGCCTTGAATTAAAAGACCATAAACATTCCATACCAGTCCGGTGATCCACCCAATATCTGCAGGCCAGAAAATCACATCGTTTTCAGTAGTATCAATCAAAAAAGCTGCCTGGTAACCTACAAAAACTGAGAATCCACCATGAACATGGACCACACCTTTGGGCCTACCCGTAGTTCCTGAGGTATACAAGATGAATAATGGATCTTCCGAACTTGTAATTTCTGTGAGGCACGATTCAGAATGTGGTGACACCAGATCATTATAACATATAGTATTTTCAGATTTTTCATAGACATCAATTCCCATGTAGGGCACAACAATAATTTTTTCAATGTTTGTATTATGAGTTGCAACTTCAACAGCATTTTTTTGTGAAATTGGTTTTCCTTTTCTTTTAAATCCATCACAAACAAAAAGGATTTTGGCATTACTATCTTGCAGCCTAAATTGTAATGATTCGGAGCTATACCCTGAAAAAATTACTGTCTGTATTGCTCCAATTTTTGCTGATGCAAGAATTGCTAAGATGGATTCCTCAATCATAGGAAGGTAAATTGCCACAACGTCTCCCTTTTTAACACCTAGAGATTTCAAAGAATTTGCAAGTTTGCATACTTTTTTATCTAATTCCAAGTAAGTAATTTGAGAAGTTTTTCCATCTTCAGAAATAAAAGTATATGCAACTTTATTTGGGGAAATTTTGGAAAATTTTTCAACGGATGATTTGTAGAGGTTAGTCTTTCCATCAACAAACCATCTTGTCCACGGTAGGCCATGAGAAATATCCAAGACCTTTTGGTATGGTTTATCCCAAATTATTCCAATATATCTTTCAACTTCTTTCCAAAACCATTCTAAATCATCATTTGCTTTCTCAGATAATTGTTCTAATGTAGAAACATTATGTTGTTTCATAAATTTGTAAATGTTTGAATTTTCTCTTTGAGCTTTTGTTGGAATAAATTCAAAATCAGACATTTAAATATCTAAAATATCCAAAGGTAAAAAAATTTTTAATTTCAATAAATGTCTAGTCCTAGTCTTCTGGCACATGCAATAGCTGCTTTGCCATCATCTTCTGAAATACCAGCGTTTTCAAATTTTTCAATCCAGCCCGTTGTTTTGCCAATGGTGTTTTCTTTATAATACGCTCTCAATATTATGCCTATTTGAGAGTGAAAACGGTCTTTTGTGGCAGTATTCATGCTTTTTTGTAAAATTGTAGAGTCAGAATTTGCAAGTATTTTGATAAATTCTATATTCTCTAAGGAAAGATCGTCCATATCTTAACTAATTCTCTTTTTTAATAAATCCAAGGTTAATTGTGGATTTGCCTTTCCTTTTGTTTTCTGCATTACTTTGCCCACAAGAAAATTGATTGTTTGAGGATTTGATTTGGCCTCTGCTAATGCCTGTGGTTCTTCAGAAATTACCTGCTCGACAATCTTCAATAATTCATCTTCATTTGATACATTTCCTAAATCTAGTTCAGCAATTATGTGTGATAATTCCTTTCCACTTTTTACAATTTCATAAAGTGCATTTTTGGCAGAGGTTCTAGTTAATTTTTCTGATTGTATGGCATCTGCAAGGTCTCGCAGATGTGATGATTGTAATTTTGACTGAGTTCTTTTTTCAGCAGTATCTACCAACCCCATAAGATCCGTAGTGATTATATTTGCAATTTCTTTTGCATTTTTTTCTGTATGAGATTGATCAAACAAATCAGAATAAAACTTGTCTGATGATAAAACAACAGCCACTTGATCTGGAATTCCATATTTGGTAACAAACCGTTCTTTTTTTGAGCTGATGCTTTCGGGCATTTCTGATTTTAATTTTTCTTGAATATCTTTTCCAATTTTTATCCAAGGAATGTCACCCTCAAGGAAGTATCGGTAATCAAGTTCTTCTTCTTTTAATCTGGAAGAGATGGTTATTTTTCTTTTATCGTCCCAATGTCTTGTTTCTTGAATGATTGGAATCTCCCGTGCATGAAGACTTTCTTGTCTTGTGATTTCAAAATGAACTGCTTTTTCTAAATCGTGAAATGAACCAATATTTTTGATTTCAACTTTATTTCCACCTTTAATTGAAACATTTGCGTCTGCTCTCATTGCACCCTCTAGGCCAGGATCTGAAACATCTAGGTTTTCAAGTAAATCAGATAAAATATTGAGAAACTCCCTCACCTGTTTAGGGTTTTCAAAATCAGGCTCAGTTACTACTTCTACCAGAGGTGTGCCTGCTCGATTATAATCTACTAGGGTAATTTGATTTTTAGAAGAGGCTCCTTCATAAATTAGCCTTCCAGGGTCTTCTTCTAGCTGAATTCTTGTAATTCTTATTTTTTTATTGCCCACCATTATCATTCCAGGTCCACCAATGCTTGTATCACCATAGATGTTTAGCTGAGTGATTTGGAAATTTTTTGGAAGATCAGGATAGAAATAATTTTTTCTGAAAAACGCAATTTTTTCTGGAGTACTGCAATTTAATGCCATTGCAATAATGGTTGCTTTTTTGATTGCTTTCTGATTTAATCTTGGAAGGGTTCCAGGTAACCCCATACATATAGGACATACGTTAGTATTGGGTTGGTAGTCTCGATAATTTGCTTTACATGAACAAAATAACTTACTTTCAAGTTTTGTTAATTGACAATGTATTTCTAATCCAATTTTAGTCAAATTGGAATCTCCGGTAACTGTACAGTGGATTCAAGTGAATGTGCTGCTTGCAACAATGATTTGTCCTCGTTGTGTTTTGCCAAAAATTGCATGCCAACTGGCAAACCATTTGATACAGCAAAGGGTACTGAAATTGAAGGTATTCCTGTAAGATTTGACATTACGGTATTAATATCTACTTGAAACAATGCAATTGGATCATCAATTTTTTCACCAATTTTAAATGGAAGAATGGGAACAGTTGGAGCAATAAGGTAATCAAATTTTTTGAAAACTTCATTTACCTCTTTTGTTAATTTACTTTTTACCTTTAGAGCTTTAAGGAAATATTTTCCTGCATGTCCTGACGAGGGAACAAATCCACCCAGTATCATTCTTCTTATAACTTCAGGACCAAATTTTGTCCGCGCCTTGGAAATATATGAATTAAATTCAAAACCCTCGACTGGAAAATCATACCCATATCTAAGATTATCATATCGGGCCAAATTACTTCCAGCTTCGGTTGCCGAAATTGTGTAATAAGATGCCACAGAATATTTTACCATATCAATAGAGACATCTTCGCATTGGGCTCCAAGCCCTTCTAATTTAGAAATGGCATCATTTGTTGCAGAAAGGACTGTTGGATCAATTCCGTCCTCAATCATTTCTTTAATTATGCCTATTTTTTTCCCTTCTATGCCTGAATCTATTCCTGAAAGATAATCATCTTTGTCATTATCAATTGTCGTATTATCATTTGGGTCTAAACCCGATAAAATATTCAGTAAAAATGCAGTATCCTTAACAGTTCTTGTTAATGGCCCAATTTGCTCAATGCTGTTGGCATATGAAATCAATCCATATCTACTAATCAATCCATAAGTTGGTTTGTACCCAACTGTAGAACAAAAGCTAGCTGGATTTCTAACAGAACCGCCAGTATCAGAACCCAATGATGCCACACATTCAAATGCACTAACTGAAACAGCACTTCCTCCTGATGATCCTCCAGGAACATAATCAGTGTTCCAAGGATTTCTACTTGGTCCGTATGCACTAAACTCTGTAGTCAATCCCATTGCAAATTCATCGAGGTTTGTTTTCCCTACAAAAACTGCATCTTGTTCTTTTAGTTTTGAGATTACAGTGGCATCATATGGCGCAACAAAATTTTCTAACATTTTTGAGGCACATGTTGTTTTAGAGTGTTTTATACAAATATTATCCTTAATTGAAATTGGCATTCCAAAACATGCTCCAACTTTTTCACCTGACTTTATTTTTTTGTCTACTTTACTTGCTTGCTCTACTGCTTTTGAATTTACTTCTAAAAAAGCGTGTAATTTTTCATCGACATTTTTAATTCTCTCAATTGTGGCTGAAACAAAGTCTTCAGCTGAAATATTTCCATTTTTTACTTCGTTAACAAATTCTAAGGCGGAAATTTTAAGATTCAATTAGACCATCTTTGGGGCCCTTACATAACTGCCCTTGTAGTTTTTTAGATTTTCAATTAATTTGTCCTCAAAAGGAATGTGCTTGTCTTCCCTTAAACTAGACAGCGGTAAATCTTTCATGGTTATTTCTTCATCTTCTACTCCTGCAGAATCCAACATGTCAAAAAAGTCAATCATGGCATGAACTTTTTCCACAAATTCTTTATGATCATGCACATCAATTTTCATTAATTTTGCAACTCGTTCTATTTCTTCTTCTGTTACCACCTATACCACCTAAAGCGTTAATCTGCCAACTTGTTCTGATTTTAAGTAGCCTTTAGGATAATGAGTAAATTCAGGCACAAATAATTCAAATACTAACATAGTTGAAGTGTTTGGTTTTTGATATATTACCGTTTATTGCAAAAATTTTCTCTCATCTAATTCATTATTGTAAACTTTGTAAAAAAACTCAGTGGGTATAAAATTGATTTTAGTTATGATTGATTCATTTGCTTGGAACAACAAATTAGGTCACAGTCTTCCTCATCACAAGGCTTTGAAACTTTGAGTTCGAGACCACATTCTGAGCAAGTATATACTTGCCCCTCTGCCATATTTCCCATATTATACTAAAAAGAAAGAGCATTATTATAACTTTAGTAAGATAAAAAATAATTATTCGGTCACTGGTTCTATTTCCCATTTATCGTTAATCCAGATTCCAATCACCTCGACATGCAGTTCCAATGATTTAATGACAGCAATTGATTTCCTTATCTGGCTAAGATGTTCTTCTTTTGAGATTGGATTTCCAGCACAACCATGATGTCCAGAAACAACAACCAATTTTGAACCATGGAGTTTTATTGATATGTCGATTTTGGGTTTTAATAGTTCGGTTTTTCCCTCAGAGACTAATTTATCTGGTCCAGGTTCTGTTATGTTATCAACATAGTCTAAAGAGTAGTTTTCCTTAATCCATCTTATTGCAGGTAGTTGGGTCCTTCCATCTATGCAATTTATCAGAGTTCCAAACTTGCCTTCTACCACATATTTTTCCAACATTTTTCGTTGATAAGTGTTCGCAAAGCACTTTCTCTATTAATAGTACCTAGTTTTTTGATATTTTTTAACGATAATAGTAAATTATTTGAATTGAAGAACTTTGTTCAATAATTTTTTGTTAAATTATTTTCCAAAAAATAATTTATTTAGATCTTTTTAATACAAAAATAATAACAAGACACTACACGAAAATTAGTGATGAATCATAATTTTCCAAGGCCCAAGGTAGCACTCAAAAGTGATGCGGATCTATGAGCGATAAACTAGTGATGGTTTTAACTTGCAATCGTCCAGAATCTTTAGAAAGATGTATTGATGTAGCAACTAAAAATAGAAAAGTTGCATCAGATGAGCATTGGATAATAATTGAAAGTAAATCTCAGAAGAAAAGTCTATGGTTTACCCATTCTGTAAGTCCATATATGAAATCAAATCAAATTAACATTTTAAAAGAATTTAAAAGAACTGAACTAGTTTTTCATTAAAGAAACATATTTTTCGGTATATCCACAAGGCTTTGAAGGTCTGAAGGCTTTTCTTCAACTGAATGAATTCCAAATTTTAAAAATTCTTCGACTTGACTTTCATTAAAGTCCAACACACTAACTACTACTACTTTTTTTAGCTCAGATGGCCTTTTATTTTTTAAATTTTTAAGAAATTTAATTCCATTGTATTTTGGCATGCAGATGTCAAGTAGAATTAAATCATAATCATTTTTTAGTACAAGCTCTAGGCCCTCTTTTCCAGAATTGACGCTTCTAATAGAGTGATAATCTTCAGAAAACATGTCAGCATACATTTTACAAATTTCAGGACAATCGTCAATATGGAGTATCTTCACAAAATGTACTACTCAGCAAAATGATTATAACAAATGTATGTTCATTTAAAACACAAATATCCCATATCCTGTAATAAATCAGGCATGACAAACTATTAGGTTATAGCCAGCAGCATCTAAGTTCCCAGAATTAAGATTATGTAAATGATGAATTTAAGGTCCTGTTAGTGTTAATGAGACACAAAAAATGTATAATCTAACTTAAAGTCAAAAGTTTGGTAGCTGTAACAAAATTTTTTTACTTGATAATTTTAATCACAAAATTAAAGAAAAAGTGTAAAAAATCAAAATTACAGAAGGGTGCTCTTAAAAAGGATCTTTGTAAATATAATCCAGATAGTTAATGAATGGATTTACTAAATGTCCAAATTGTGTTAAGAAATCAGTAATTATTCCTTTGAGGGTAGAGGGAAATTCAATGGTTTGCTCATTCTGTGAATCTGTTTATTGAAAAATCCTTCCAAAAAAATTATTTAAAATCAATATACATAATAGATTTTAACTTGCACTAGTCAGTTTATCATCATTTATTTGATTTATGGCGTCAGTCTGTCAACGTCTCGGGGATAAAATGTCACATCTCGAATGTTCTCCGTACCTGTAAGGGCCATTAGTAGTCTCTCAAGTCCAATTCCACAGCCAGCATGAGGAGGTACACCGTAATCAAAAGCACCTAGATGATATTCAAATGCGTCAGTTTTCATTCCCTTGTTTTTCATTCTCTCCTCTAACTCATCTCTTTTTTCAATTCTTGTACTGCCAGAAGAGAGTTCTAAATCACCAAACATCAAATCAAAGGATTCGGAAATTTTTGGGTTTGATTTACTT